>Ga0137372_10002378_pt1 | contig 18199 bp, 19 predicted proteins | sample SagtaG_6_FD_104911 | JGI IMG/M metagenome (GOLD analysis project Ga0137372, IMG submission 104911) | Vadose zone soil microbial communities from Sagehorn Ranch, Mendocino, California, USA - Sage1_R_60_16 metaG | ecosystem: Environmental > Terrestrial > Soil > Vadose zone | place: USA...
CAACTGCATCATCTAGGTACTGCCAAGTGTAGATATCTGGAGTTGCTTCTACGTCCGACCACCTTAGCAGCCAGCGCACGCCATCGCAGTTTGCGTTGCTTATAGCGGTTCCTGCTGAGGTGACTGCTTGGTTGGTTGCTGACAAAAAACCACTCGGGAAGATATACATACCTTTCGGTGCTTCCTTCATCGTGGTAGCGTGGGCTGATGCTGCGATCAGACAGAGCAGCAGAATCAGTTTCGGCAGCGTGTTCATCGTTTAGCTTGTGTCATGGTTCAGGATTGACCTCGGTCGCTTCAGATTTATTTGCACCGAAGCATGTGCGCCAACGTTCACGGGCTGTCCAGCTTATTCGCTGAAACTCGGATTATCGGTCGGTCCCAGAGGGATCGAGACGCGGAGAATCCCGGGCCCTTGCTTCCAACTCAGTTCAGGCCCCTCAAATGAAACGGCTTTTTGTTAGAATTTTAGTGTTGCTTGCAGGGATCCTAGTGGCGGCGGCGTGGTTATACTTCTCACCCTACATTACGGTTCGACACATCAGAGCATCGATAGCACGGCACGATGCTAATGCTCTATCGCGTGATATCGATTTTCCCACACTAAGAACAAATCTCAAAGAACAGCTCCATTTTCTAGTCATGAACGAATCGATAAGAAGCAACGTAAAAACCCACGATTTCCTCTCGCTGCGGGAAGCCGTTCTTGCGGGGTTAGTTGATGCCTACGTCACTCCAACGGGTATCGACCGACTGCCTGCCGCAACACAGGATTTGTTCGGGCTCGATTGCACATCATGCACTTATGATTCACTCTCGCAGTTTTCCGTCACCCTAAAAAAGGCAGATGACGCTAAGCTAATTCTGACTCGCAGCGGCTTACGCTGGCGAGTCACGAACCTGTGGGTAGTTGATCCGGTAACGTCTACTACGAAGCGACTCCCCATCACTGCGACGCCAACGCCGACACCGTGACGGACGGGCAGACTCACGAGTTCTTCGCGCCCTCAGTGGCGGAAACGATGACGGTGCGCGCGAAATCCGACCGCCTTGGGCATTTTGATTTTTTCGAGGGGGTGAATCAGGGGTTCAAGCACCGTCGTCACTAAAAAGGATGTCAATTTCGCGGACAGTGTCCGATTTAACGGGCAAGATCCAGTCAGCCGGAGTGGAAAAGCAACCGGGCGTGGAGCATTTGAGGTGCAAAGCGCGCAGGTCATTAGTGCCGCCTACTACTTCGATCTGGCGGCCCGAGATTACATTCCTGCAGATAGTGCAATAGAGCTGGTCGTCGAGGGAGTTCCATGCTCGGCTTTCATCGAGCCGTCGCAAAGCTGCGAGCTTATCTTCTGCGACTGGTCGGATCGGCTGCGAGGGAGAAAACCTGCTGCCGATGGTGCAAATTCCGTCGCGATTTGCAAGAACACAGCGGCTGCGCGATGAGCGCGAGAGTCGGTCACCGTTTGACTTTCACGCGTCACCTTTCCAGGATTTTAGTAGCAATGATAAAGATAAAGCCGCCGCGCTACCAAACACTCATCGAGCGTTCAATTACCGCCGGCGGTTTTGAAACAGAAAAGTATTATGTGATCGATTCCCGAACGAACGCACGGATCGTAAAGTGTCGCAATCAACAGGAATCTGAGAAAATTGCGAGTGGCTTAAATGCTGCGACAAAATTTCGCTGGGTAAAGCTCCTTTCCGATTGAAGCATGCCTCGCCGCTTAGTGCTGACCACGCAACCGCGAAAATAATTGTGTTCATATCGCCGGATCAGATACTCGCGATTCAATGGGCGTACTCCTAGGCGACGTTCGGGCGCGTCGCATTCCCGTTAGCGCCTTTTAGCGCTATTCGCATGACGCGTTTGACGACGCCGCCACTTCGTTTGGTGTCGCCTCGATCTGCGTGCCTTTTTTGCGTCGACGCTTACCGCGACGGAAAACAATTCATTGTTAAGGCCGATGATTTGTTCACCGCGTTTCTTTCGCTGGAGAGAGAACTCGACAAAGTCGCCGCTCTGCTCCGCTTCGCGGTTGAACTTCTGCGCGCGAATATCGGCGACGATCTTCCGAAATTGTTGGTGGGTTGGAGTAAGCCTAATCGGTGTTGGGCGTTTGCGATACCTTCAGGTGTTTGGCCGGGTTCTCGGCAATGATCTTGTCTCTGACCGCCATCTCCAGCACGTCGCGAATTAAGGTCAAAGCCGCGTTATAGTAGCTCGCGCTCTTTTCCCCGTAATGCCGCGCGAGCCAGGGCGACACGTCCGAAGGCGTCACCGTGCGCAGCGGCAGCGAGTCGATGGCAAACCAAGTCTCCTTCAGTTGCGCGAGCACCGCCCGCTTCTTCTCTAGTGTGGAGCTGCACCCGTGAGAGTGTCCGCGTAAGCATCCAGCACGGTCGCAAAGATCGTCTTGCCTTTGCTGGCGTCGGTCCGCTTCAGATCGCGGTTGAACTCCGCCAGTTTTCGCCGGGCCAGCTTATAGTCACCCGTGCCGAGCCTGCGCCTGTAGAGCTTGCCTCCGAAGCGTACCCGTGCGAAATAAGCCCCGGTTGGTTGATAATAGTAGAGAGCTACTCCAGACCGCTTCCAGATAGTGTTTTTCATGTGTCAGGCGGTGTAAGAGTATCACAAAACGGTGACAATCACGAATCTGGCGGTGACGAAAATAGGTTGTAACACTCTGATTCACAACAGTTATTCCAGCGTAGCTCAGTGGTAGAGCGGTCGGCTGTTAACCGATTGGTCGTAGGTTCGAATCCTACCGCTGGAGCCAATGCCAATGTTTTGGGTTTATATCATGCAAAATCCAAAGGACCGTTTTTACGTCGGGCACACCGACGACTTAATTGCGCGCGTCGCCAATCATAATCGCGTCGATAAGACCTTAGGGAAATTTACGCGCAAGAATGGCCCTTGGGTTTTGGTGTGGTCTGAACAGCACGCTGCGCGTTCAAGCGCGATGCGCCGCGAGCACCAAATCAAATCTTGGAAATCAGCCAAGCGCATTCGGACCACGCTTCTTGCCCTGACCAGTTAGCTCACTGGTAGAGTCCCGACACAGTCGGGATTAACCGATTGGTCGTAGGTTCGAATCCTACCGCTGGAGCCAAACTGGATACGAATGACAATCGACACCTCGCAGTGCTCTTGGTTTGTTTACGTCCTTCGTAACCCGGATGGAAAACTTTACATTGGCCAAACGGACAATATACCCCACCGGTTGCACCAACATAACGACCGACCCACACGCTCACCCGAACAACGAAGCGCTTTCGCGGACCGTGGCAGCTCGTCTACTCCGAAGCCGCAACATCCCGCTCCGCTGCTTAGCTCGGGAAAAAGCGCTAAAATCCGGCCAAGGCAGAGCTTGGCTCAAGAGGCAAATCGGCTGTTAATCCGCCTCAGGCGGATCGTAGGTTCGAATCCGACCGCTGGAGCCAAAACAATCCGACGTTTCGTTTCGTTTCTTTAGGCGCTGCGCAACCGGCTCAGGAGGTCCTGCGATTGATCGCTCGAAAAAGCTGTAAGCCTCTTCGGTTCAGCCGTTTGACTTACGGCTCAAAAAGTAAGTCCGAGAGGAAATCCGGCATCAATTATGCTTTTATAGGTATCATGTTTTTCATTATCATCAGCGGTGCCCTCACCCTCAGCTCTGCTATGACATTGGCATTCATGGCCTTCAAAGCGCCAGAGGCTTACGAAACCAAGCACGGCTTGCAAGTGATTCGCCGAATTTCCAAGAAGCGTTCGAGCGAAAGGTTAGCCGGTACCTTGGCGCAAGCCCGCTAAGCTGCCAGCTTAAAGCCTAGAGATCCAAGGGAGCTTGGGCAAACGCCAGCTTCCTAATGTAGCGAGGAAACCGCCGATGCCCGCGGTTGAATCAAAGTTTCCTTGGACACTTCCATTTGCAGGGAACGCCCCAGAAATTCCAATAGCACGCGGACGCGCTCCGAAGCGGGCAGCAACTGAGTGACCAGAACTTCCAGTCCTTGCAACGGTCCATGCGCAATTTGCACCTCCTGGCCGACCTTAATCTCTGGATCGAGCGTGACCAATTCGTCGGCCTCCATCCTTTGCCGCAAAGCTTCAATGGTCGCTGAATCAATTGTTGCCAGCCGATCTCCGAACTGGACAAGACCGCGGACACCGGGGGCATGCTCAACGCGGCGCCCCTCAGTGACGTAATCGAATTGCGCAAAAAAATAGCCCGGAAACATTGCCTCCACGAACCAAACCGCGCCTCTCCTGGTCAATTTGCGCATGCGCAGCCGTGGAGCGAAACAGGTAATCTGGTATTGTTTTCGCAGGCCAATAGCGGCGAGGTGCTCGCGCTTGGTTTGGGCTCGCAGGCAAAACCAAAATGGCCGATCGGTCGGCAGAATTTGCGGTTGAGACATCGACATTCGCGCGCCTGATTTCTTTCAACCCCTACCAAGGAGCGCGATTTTTTCAACTCCAGCTTTGTACGCGGGCATCCAGCCGAGCTGGATTCAGCCAGAGTGCTGCCCGCTATCTCAGCTTATAAACTTCAACCAGACCGATTCCCGTCCCACCACCACTGCCCGAAAGAATAGCGGTATAGTTTCCGGCCGCGACTGTAACAACCATGGCCGACTCAAGGTCATTCGGTGGCGCAAGCCCTGTTGCCTGAATCGCTGCTTGCTGCGTATTTTTCCAATTATCGTTGGTTTTTACGACGTTGCCGTTGCTGTCCACCAGAGTTACCACCGGGTCCGCCAGAGCGCCTGCGATGCCAAATGGCGGCGCGGCGAGCGTCGGCCCAAGTCCGCGCACGACTATCTGCGTACTGCCATTGCCTCCGCTCGTGATAATACCGCCAATCATCACGTTGTTACCAGTGCCAACGAAACCTCGAGTTGAAACATTTGTTAGCTCGGCAAAAACGCCAGGACTTATATCGTACACTTCCACCAACCCAACGCCAGTGGTCCCATTCTTGCCAGAGAGGACGGCGGTATAATTCCCCGGCTGCAAGATTTGCAGGATGCCTGATTCGAGATCATTCGGAGGTGCAAGCCCTGTCGCTTGAATCTGAGCTTGCTGTGTGTCTTTCCAATTATCGTTAAACCAAAATGGGTTTCCACTACCATCGAAGAGTTGCAGCGTTGGATCGGCCAGCACTCCAGTGACGTTAAACGGTGGTTGACTCAAAGTAGGACCGAGACCACGGACTACGACTGATTTCGAGTCGGTTCCGGTAACGATAAATCCGGCGATGGTAACGCCTGAGCCTGTTTGAACAGAGGCGCGGGTCGAGATGTTTGTTAATTGGGCCGTGGGCGGCTCGAAAGCTAGCCCGCCGATAAACCTGGTATCACTGTGCGGTGCGAAAACTGTAGAGGATCCGTTGGGAGCGACCTTCCTGATCGACATACCGGCAAACTCACCCACAAAGAGATTCCCATCGCGATCAAAGGCGAGTGACCGCGGCGCATTTAAGGCAGGGTTATATGTGCCAAACGTGCCAAGGGGCGATCCGGTGGAGGAGAACTTTCGCACCGTGTTAGTGCCCAAGTCGGCTTCGTACAAATTGCCAGCGCTATCGAACGCCAAGCCCTCCGGCAGCGTCAGCCCGGTGGAAACGAATGTGCTTACCATGCCGTTAGTCGTAATCTTAACAATTCGGCCCGTGCCAGGGCTTCCGTTACCCAGCTCGCTCACGTAAAGGTTGCCTGCTCTGTCGAACGCCAATCCAGTCGCCCCTGGCACAGACGAGTTATTGAACTGCGTCACCGTTCCAGTTGGCGTGATTTTGAAAACCTTGCCAGCATTGGCATCTCCCGCATAAAGATTGCCGGCCGCGTCGAAAGCCAGACCGGTCGGAATCAGGCCGGTGGCAAACATTGGCGTAATTGTGCCATTCGGAGCAATTTTGGCGATCGCAGTAGCAGTTGATGCGAACAGATTTCCTTTGCTATCAAACGCAAGCCAATCGGCGTCAATACCGGGGACAAAAGTGCTTTCGGTGCCTGCCGGCGTAAATTTGTAAATGGCATGGCTATTTAGTCCGCCATCGTAAAGATCGCCGGCGGCGGCTTGAACGGAGCTCAGACAAAACTCTGCTGCCAACAAGCTGGCAGCAAACAGGATTCCCTTGAATAAATGCTTCATTTTTATTGCTTCCTCACGCTCCCGCTATGATCGCACAATGCTGGATTAAACACCAGCAAGGCCTCGATAGATTTTTACCGCAGGAACGAAAAATGTCATAAGCAAAAAACCGGGCAGGACTTGGGATCCTGCCCGGTTAGTAAATCTAACTTGTTATTAGCTTTGGAACTTGGCCCGGAGAGCCCCGACCGTGAACAACGCTACACCGAGCAGCGCTACCGTCGAACCACTGTCCGGAGTCGGAGTCGCTGTCGAGTTTCCGGCGAAGCTAAACTCGCTAGAAGTTCCGCCATTCGATTGTGTTGAAACAAAGGACCAGGTGCCAGGGGTAAGATCAAATCCAGGTCCTGAAACGAAGCCTGTTCCAATAATGACCAGCGCGAAATTGGACTGAGAATCGATGTGTGAGTCAACCAATTGGAAGGTAAATCCGCCCACTGACCAGAGACTTGCGTAAGCCGTGGGAGGATTGAAAACGTAAGGCGTCGCGAACGCCACGGCCGAGTTGAGCGGAACGCTACTGAAGTCGCCCGACGTGCCGGAGACAACTGCCATATCCCATGTGTTTACCTGTTTGGCAGTACCCAGGCTGGTTGTGTCGAAGACTACTTCACCGGCGAAATCGATGTCGCCGCTGATTTGGGTTGCTTGTGCTGACAGAGCAAAACCTGCGGCGACAACCATTGCCGTCAAGCTTGCCAGAAGAGGTTTAATTAGTTTCATATGCCCTTGTTTTCCTTTAGTGGAGTTTTATTCAGCGGGAGTAATAGCAATGCCCGTGCCAAGATTTGACGTAATGGCGCAACAACTTCGCTACCAGACGCTTGTGTTTCAAATAGAAATTTAGCCGTTTCGCGAATAAGCATCGAAGTGTAAATATCTCCGACGAATGACTCGATTGCCAAGGGAAACCCATACCTAAGTCCCTGAAATCGAGCAATGTGTCTATTTGCTTATTGCCATTAAGCAATCCGACGTTTTCCAGTATTTCTAACGTCTCTGATCTGCCGTTTGATCCAGCTCAACGATAGCGTCTTTCGCCTGCTTCGCGAGGTCGTCCGGAATGCCCGCCGCGAGGGCTCGGTCAAGAATCTTTTTGGCCTCTGTCTTGTGTCCTAATTGAAGATGCGCCATCCCCAACATAAAAAGCGATTTTCCCTCCAGCGGCTTCTTCGCTTCACTCTCCTGAAGGAATTGCACCGCCCGCGCGTATTCTTTCCGCTGGAAACTTAAAATTCCCAATGTTTTCGCCAGACCCGGATCATCCACCAGGCTGCGGCGCGCTTTGCTCGCGAGCTCGTAAGCTTTGCCCGCGTTAGCCGGCTCGTTTGCATAAATGGCAGCGAGCCGTTTTTGCGCCGGAGCAAAATCAGGCCATTTCTGAAGGATGCCGTTGTAGATTGCGCTGGCTTCCGCGGTGTCGCCTTTTTGCAATCGAATGGACGCTTTTACCATTAACGCCGGCACGTAATCCGGCTGCGCGGCCAGTGCTTTCGTCACCTCATTCTCAGCGTTAGCGGGAATCGTGTCGTCCGAATCCAGAAGAGCCATTGATAGAAATAGTGCTGCATCTCCTCGTTCAGGAGAGGCGGTCGGTCCATTCGCGATGCGTCGCATTGCTTCCTGCGCCTCGTTAGTTTTACCAGTGCTGTAAGCGGCCCAGGCTAAATCGCGCGTCACTGCCAAATCATCGGGCAAACCGCGGCTGCCTTCCTGCAAAAGGCTGTAGGCCCAGGGAAAGTTGCCAGCCTGATACGCAATATGACCCGCAGTCGCGGTGACATGCGCGTCCGCCGGAGCCAGTTCGCGCGCTTTCTTCGCATACTCCAGCGCCTTGGCATTATTTTTTAGAGGCCCTGCATTCAATTGCGCCAAGGACAGCGCTGCTTCCATTAACCTCGGATTAGCCTGGAGCGCCTTCTCGTACGCCTGAGCCGCCTTATCTGCGGTGCCCGCTTTTGCGTAGGCCGCGCCCAGTCGCATCAAGGTAACGGGGTCGTTCGATTTCTCCTTTGCAAATTTTTCCAGATCGGCCGTCGACAAATTACCGGCTTGCGAAAGGAGGGCTAGCCGGCTTTTTGCTTCATCTTTGCCAGGAAAATCGCCCGGAACTGCAACTGCCTTTTCCAAGGCGGCGCGGGCCTCATCCAATCGGCCCATCATGTAGTTTGCCATTCCGAGGTGAAATTGAATCTCGCCTTTGCCAGGCGACTTGGCGGCACTTTGCTCTAATAGCTCCGCCGCTTCCTGGTATTTACCTTGTCGATACAACACCCAACCAAAAGTATCTTGGACGCTCGGCTCGGCCGGAGCCAATTCGTGCGCCTTACGCGCGAGCTCAGCGGCTCGATCGAGATTGTTGAGCTTCTCGCTATAAATGTAGGCGAGATTATTCAATGCTGGAATAAAGTTGGGATTCAAAGCCAGCACCTTTTCGTAACTATCGCGCGCTTTGGCAAAATCACCCATTTGGCCATAGATTATTCCAGAAGTTAAGAGCGCCGGGGAATATTGCGGATTCTTCGCCAAGACTGTTTCCAATTCCTTCAACGCGTCCGGAAGCTTGTTGGTCTGAACGTAGATAGCGACAAGAAGATTGTAAGGAGCACCCAGGTTCGGATCGAGCTCGATCGCTTTCTTCAGCGCAGTCTCGGCCGCGGGAAAATTCCTTTCCATCACATAGCTTCTTCCGTGAATGTAATAGGCCGGGGGCGAGTTCGGCTCCTTTTTCAACATTGCATCCGCCCGCTGATGGACAGTAGAAAATGCCTTGGCCTCAAGGTCGAGATCGGTCATTTGATCAAGCGCGACCACATTTGCTGGATTAAGTTCGAGCGCCTTTTCGAAGGCTTTGCGTGCTTCATCATTCTTCTTTTGTTTCTTTAAAATCACTCCCAGAACCAGATAGGATTGCGAATCTTCCGGCGTCTTCTTTATTTGCTCGCGAATTAGAGAAGCCGCATCTTCCGAACGGCCTACTGCCTGGTAGGCATCGGCCAAAAGTGTTCTTATTTGAGTGACATCCGGCCTGAGCTGTAATGCTGATTCCAGTGGTGCGATGATAGATCGAGGATCGCCAGCACGAAGGCGCAGTTGGGCTAGAAGGACAATAGCATCGACGTACTTGGGCGCGATTGTAATCGCTTGCTCCAGTTCGTTCATCGCCTGAGTTGTATTCCGGGCCTGAAGGTAGGCGAGGGCAAGCTGATACTTAATCAACGGGTTGTTTGCGATTGATTTGTCAGCGCGCTCAAGTATGTCGGTTCCCTGTTTGAGATCGCCTTTGCCTAACAGGGCCTGCGCCTGGACCACCCGCGCTTCGATGTTATCCGGGTCCCGACTAAAAACGTTTTGGAGCAGCGCGATTACGTCATCGTATTTCTTCTCCGATTGCGCGAGCTTCGCCTGAAGAACCCATGCCCCGATAAAATCGCGTGCCTGCTTAGTGAGATCTTGAAGGTAACTTTTGGCTTCTTCCTTGTCACCTGTCTGGATCTTGAATTCGGCATAAGTCAGTCGTTCCCGCGATCGAACGGGACTAAGGTCTGCCGCAGCTTTAACTTCCTGCCCTGCTCGCGCGTTATCTTTCTTGTTTAGCGCCAGCTCGGCCAGTCCGATATGCGCCTGCGCGCATTTCGGATCAAGGGAAAGAGCGTGATTCAGTACCGCTTCGGCTTTGGCCGGGTCTCCTTTACGGATCGCCATCGCCGCATTAGCCACCTCAAGGTAAGGGTTGTCGCGTTGCGGAAATTTCTGCAGCTCCTGTTCAACCGTCTGGATTTGCTCCGGGTTAATGGATGTCTGCGCCAGAAGGGCAAGAGCGGGTCCGTTGTCAGGCGCTTGCTTCAAGATCTCGGTTGCTTCCTTGAAGGCGTCATTCGGCTGGCCTACTCGGAGATAGACCAAGGCAAGCTTGTAGCGACAGTCCAAATCTTTGGGAGCAAGCTCGCGCGCTTTCAACAGAAAGGCTCCCGCACGCGAGGGGGCGCCTTCGTCCGCCCACATTGCCCCGCAACGAGCGTAGGCAACGGCATTATTTGGATCAACCCTCAGGACCTTTAAATATTCGATCTTGGCTTGGTCGTACTCGCCGGCTTTGAAGTACTTTTCTGCCTGTGCCAGGTAACGGGATTTCTTCATCTCCGAGGTGCAACTGCAATTAACGAGCACCAGTGCCAGGATTGCGGTTAAACGGAGGACTTGAATTGGTGATTTATACATTTCTTGTTAATTATTTGAGATTACCGCCCAACGTTTACTCGCGCGAGATCCCGAGCCTTTCCATCAGCTCATATAAGGTCGGCCTGCTAATTCCCAGTTCCGCCGCTGCCGAACTAATCCGGCCGAGGTTGCGCTTCAGCGCACGCTGGACCATTTCTCGCTCCACGTTTTCGCGCGCTTCTTTCAACGTCGTTGAAGATGAAAAACCTATCCCGGTGGATAGCTCGAGGTCCTTCTCGGTAATTCGCCTGCTATCTGCCATGATCACCGCACGCTTGATCCGGTTTTGCAACTCCCGGACATTTCCCGGCCAGGGATGTCGATTAATTGCCCGTAAAGCTTCCGGCACAAAAGCGATGTTGGCCTTGCCGTTTTGAGCAGCGTACTTTTGCAGAAATTCCTGCGCCAACAGAATGGCATCGTCCCCACGTTCCCGCAAAGGCGGCAGACTGATTACCAGCACCGCCAGCCGAAAGTATAGATCTTCGCGAAACGATCCCTGGTTAATCCCAGCCTTCAGATCGACGTTGGTCGCGGCGATGATTCGAGCATCGCTCGTCAATTCCTGTCGCCCGCCTACTCGTTGAAAGTGCTGCTCTTGCAGATAGCGAAGCAGTTTTACCTGGATACTGGGCGGCAATTCTCCGATTTCATCGAGGAACAAAGTGCCCGCCTTCGCCGTTTCCACCAATCCTACTCGCTGCATGGTTGCGCCGGTGAACGAACCCTTCTCATGGCCGAATAGTTCGCTCTCAAGCAGGTTCTCGGGGATGGCATTGCAATTAATCGGGATAAATGGTCCGTCCTTGCGCGGGCCGCGCCGGTGAATGGCCAACGCGGCCATTTCTTTGCCCGTCCCGCTTTCGCCCAGTAAAAGCACCGGTGCGGTCGTGGTTGCGACCTTACGAATAAAGGAAAAAACGCCCTGCATCTGCGGGCTCGTTCCCAGCATGTCTTCAAAAACGTTTGCACGCTGACCTTCCTGTGCTTTTCGATACTCACGCTCGAGGTCAGCCAGATAGATACAACGCTTCAACAGCAGCTTTAACTCATCCGGATCTACCGGTTTGCATAAAAAATCGTAGGCGCCGGCCGCAACCGCTTCCAGGGCGTTCTTCTTTTCTCCCTGCCCGGAGATAACGATAACCTTCGCCATCTCATCGATGGCTTTTAGTTCGGCCAGCGTCGCGAGACCTTCGTCCGGATCCGTCGGCCGCGGCGGTAATCCCAGGTCGAGCAAAGTAACAGCCGGCTTTTTCTTTTTGAAGTTCTCAACTGCTCCGGCGCGGTCCTCAGCGGAGATAATCTCGTAGTCAGCGCTCAGCGCCCATTTCATCTGCGTGCGAATCGCTTCGTCGTCGTCAACAAGAAGTAGAACCGGATTCATTATTTGCCCGAGGTAAGAGGCAGGAGCACCTGAAAGGTTGTCCCCTTCCCCAGGTCGCTCTTTACTCGAATGCTACCGTGGTGCGCTTCGATAATCATCTTACTTTGAAACATCCCGATTCCCAATCCTTTCTTTTTTGTCGTCTTAAACGGCCGGAACAAGGAATCGCGCAGGAACGTTGGTGTCATGCCGCAACCATCATCGGAAACGGAAAGTGCAGCCCACCCATCCTGGGCACCGATCTTAACTTCAATTCGTCCGCTTTCGCCCACAGCATCGCGCGCGTTTAAAAGCAGGTTGGTGACGACGCTGCGAAGTTGTTCGCCGTCGGCCATGAATTTGGGCAAGGGTTCAAATTCTTTGGCAAACTCGATCCCGGGCATTCGATTTACATTTTCAATCGCCTGCTCGACCACCAGTTTTAAGTCGACGACGGAAGGCCGAAGCTCAAGCTTGCTCCCAAGCGTCCCCAACCGCTCGATAATCTGGTTGATGCGATTGGTCGTCGCACCGATCGAACGCAGCGTGTCCTGACGAAAGTCCGGATCATCAAAGTGCACGGGTAAGTTCTGCAGCGTCAGTTTAAGCGTGGACGCGGCATTCTTTAAATCGTGCACGAAAAAGGCCGAGATGGTTTGAAACGCTTCCAGCTCTTTGCCGAGCATGATTTCTTTGGCGAGGCGAAGATTGAGCAGGCTGGAAGCCACTTGATCGCCGATGCACTCCAACAGCTCGAACTCTTCCACTGTGTAGGGAACGCCATTGACGCGATCTGCCAGAATAATCAAGCCGAGGTAACGATCGCCGGCGACTAAGGGGACGCCGAAACGATTTCCGCCTCCGCTAAATTGCGTTTCACTGATCTGCCGCAAAGTCTCTCCCCAGTCGTCCTTAATTTTTTCCAAATCGAAAGCCTTGAGCATCTTTGTTAGACCCGGATCGATGGCGGGAGACTCGATCGCATCGTCGCTCATCGCATTGCGTGCATGCGAGGTGGACGCTTCCAGGCTGAGCTTGCCCTTCTCTTCGTCGAAAAGCCAAACTCCGACCGAAAGAACATTAAATGTGTCCGAAATCAGTTTGGCGGATGCGGCACACAACGTGGAATCATCAATCGCGCTCGAGGTTGATTGAGTAAATCGGGTCCAAATAATCCGAAAATCGTATTGTGGTCGACTGAAATGGCGACTGACGAAACGTTTTATTCGCTGCCGGATTTTTTCCGAGAGCAGCAACACCGCGAGCAGGGCGATGGCGACCAGAACCAGAAAAGCCTGCAACTGGAAAGACGATGCGCCGCCGTAGTAGGCCACGATCTGAGCGAGAACGCCAATGACGAAAAGATAACCACCGACGAGCAATACTGTGATCGAGGTGTGCAGGACCGCGCGGGAAGGATAGACGTCGATCTCGCGGAAGCCACTGCGGAAGTAGCCCACCCCTAAAAGCGCGCAACCCACCAGCAAACCGATTGATTCGACTTCCGTTAGCGAATTGTAGTGACCAGAAAAGACCAGCGCCTGGCTTCGCGTATAAATCCTCGCTCCAAAAATCACAGCCAGTCCGAGGATAAGGAACTTGATGCGCCATTGCATTGTTCCGACCGCTGCTCGAAACGTGCGCTCGAGATTCATCAGGACCAGAACCGTCCCGACGAGGATAGCTACGTTAACTATTTTGCCCGCACCACTAAAACTGATCCAGAGGTCAGTTGAATTTGGACGGACTAAAATGTCGATGAGATGGCCTCGAAATCCGAGCAAGGCCGCGACTGGCAACAGACACGCGATCGCAATTAATATTCGCCAACGACGAAAAGATTCGCCGGCATCGCCTCGCGAATAAGTCACCGCAAACGCCAGCCAGATCGCGACCAAAAACGCTTTCAGAATCAGCGCCCACTCCTGCCAGAAGGCCAATTTCTCCAAGGCGATTAATGACAAACAAATTCCGGTTAAGACACTGTCCACGGCCAGGCCGAACATCCCGAGGGCGAACCACCAGGCCGCACCGCTACGGCGATTCCGCAATACCGCCGCCACCGCCAGAGCAGCGCTCAACACCGCAGCGATAAAAGCCAAGGTCGATTCCGATGTCACAGCGGATGATTTGCGAGATCGCGCAATGAAGTCATTTCCAACGCATCCGATCAGGAATGCCGGCAATTTTACCCCAAAATACGCGACTGGTCGAGGGGCGATGAGTGGTATCGCCCGCGAGGTGGCCGACCTGGCAGTCGCCCCCGGGATCTGAAGTCAAACGCTATTCTAGAGGCTTGTCACGCATGGGGGCATGCAAAGCAGCGCGGTTCCATCACTAAACGCGCAACAAAAAAGGCGCAGAGCATCATGCTCTGCGCCTTTAATGAGAACTAACCTAACGCAATTAGTGACGTCCGAATTTGGCACGAAGGGCTGCCAATCCACTCAACCCCAAGCCCAGAAGAGCGGCTGTGGTTCCGCCGTCCGGGGTGGTTGTTGGTGTACCATTGAAGACGAAAACATGGCTCAGGCCAAACTGGGTACCATTGCCGTAGAATGGCAACGTGATAACGCCACTCAGACCGGCACCATACCACACCTCACTGCCGTAATTCGGGCCGTCGTACTTGCCCAGAATGTAGAGATAACTATTCGAGCCGAGGTCGATTGTTGCCGAGTTAGCACCTCCCGGGCCTTGAGTGAAACTGAGTTCAGCAGCGAAACTGGCGGCAGGATAGACACCGCCGAGAGGATCGTTCGCCGTCCGGGTGTAAGTATTCGCTCCGATAACAGTCGGTCCGCTCGGAGACGGCTGCTGGAGGAGGATATCAATAAAGCCCTCCGAATCGGTTGGATCAGCCGGGTGATTTGGATTGATGTTCCCTAAATCGCGCGAATCGCCGATGGTGAGGGTTGTAGCGTACGCAGTGCTGCCGAGGGCTAATGCGACGGCGCACAGAATACTAGAGAGGATTCTTCGTTTATTTTTCATGCTGGATTATAGTAGTGCAGACGCCGGCATATTAGCAAAGCAGATGCCAACCTCGACCATTGAATTCTAAACTGCTTAACATAAGGCGATTAAAATTTGCAGCTAATTCTGACTAGAATGGCATTTATGAAAAATCTGTAATAATCTCCGACAACCTAGCCCGATCGTTGCTCCATTAATCTCTAGTTAATACGTTGAATATCAGCATGATATGTAATACTTATAATTTCTGTAAAGCGAGCCGACCGAAATACAATAAAATCAGAGAATATGGTAATTATCGCCCACGAGGATGGATCGTCTATCGGTCGCCGCCCAATTTCCGGCAAAGCCCGGCCGATAGGTTATTGCGTCACGCAAAGACGCATCATATCCCCGTGCTGTATCTACCTCAACCTAACCTCTTCAGAAATGGGCTAGAACGTTGATTGAGGAACGTAGATTACATCGCCGTCACGGACGTAAAAAGGCTTGGTATCTTCGCCCCTTAACATGCCGTGAAGATCGAACACCTGGCTCTTTTGCACGCCATTGACGATGCGATGGAGGCGCACGCGCCGGAGATTTCCGTACTCGCTTGGGCCACCTGCTTGCATGATCGCCTGGAACACCGTCGTCGGCCTCTCAAAAGCGAGTTTGGCCGGCTTCGCTACTGCTCCTGAGACCGTCACGGTCGTGACGCTTCCTTCCAGACTTACGGTCACTTCCGGAGTTTTGAGCTGCGATTTATAAAGCTGAATTAGCTCGCTTTGTAGTTGCCCAACCGTCTTGCCGGCGGCATCAACTTCGCCAACGAGCGGCAAACTTAGTTTGCCATCCGCGCGGACTTTTTGCGACTGATTGAGCTCTGGCGCAGAAGAGAACGTTAGTTTTACCACGTCGCCCGACGCCAGAATGACATGCTTCGGAACTTCAGCTTGCCCGGAAAATGTTGTGCTGTTCGCCTCCGTCTGACAGCCGGCCCCAGCAAAGGCGAGAAAAGCCAAAGTGCTAATGAAACCGGCCCCGTAAGTCAGGCTTTGCAGCCTGAGAAAAAATGTTCGTGGCGGTCGTGGCGCATTGATCTTTGTCGAACAACTCCATCGATTCATAGGGCATTAAGTATCCGAGGGATGAGCCACTGGCAAGCGAACTTACAAGGTCTTTTCGGTTTTTGTAGGTCGGCCGGCCGCCGGGGGGTGCTAAGATCAATGCGCCTCGACCGCTTGGCAGCCAGCCGCTTCCCATTAAGAATCGCCATCCGCGCCCCCAAATCAGAGAAGAGCGAGGCGCACTAACTGGGAGTGGTCGATTGCCAAGGTATGTGTGTAGCCTGCATCCGGCCCTGTAGTGGCACGTGTCGCCGGCGTCGTCGCCCACAGAGCGAGTGTTAGTTTAGCGCCAACGGCGCTCCCTCATTGAAAGCCTGGGGCATCGCCCCAGGACTTCGGACGGACTCCTCAAAAAGCGCTGAAGGCGCGCCTCAGGGCATCGGAATGAATCGCGCCTTCAGCGCTGGGGTTTGGCATCGTACGAATTCCTGGGGCGTTGCCCAGGCTAGAATGATACCCGCGCCGTTGGCGCTAAACACACACTTGCCAAGTCGCCCATCTTGGAAAAACGCAAACCTCGGAGTCTGGCCCTACCGATTCCTCCTGGCGAAAATTTTATTGGTAGGGCGACGCTCCGCGGAGCCGCAAGCAAAGCACACAGTTTCTCTATCTACGCCCCAACAAACGGAAAGCTCCTAGTTCCAAGACAGGTGAACTCGCCGCGGCCGAGTCCGTCTGACTAGTGGAGACGGCCCCTGCTGGATCTACCAGAAAACATAACGCGGCGAGAGCAAGCTCTCGCCGCGCCATGATGCAGGAACGTGATGAAAAACTATTCCTTAATATAGCGTCGCACCAGAGCGAGGCCTGCCAGCGCGCCGCCAAGCAGCATCGCTGTGGCACCGCTATCTGGTATCGCCACGCACTTGAACAGATCAACGGAGGAGATACCGCCAAATCCATTCGGTCCACTACCGCTCTGCGGGAAAGTGTCTGAATCATTGGTGATCTGGAAGAAAGCGATTCCACCACCGCTGCCTGATACGCCGCCTTTACCCACGCCATAATGCACAACAGCGTAGCAAAATCCCGTTAGATCAACAGGCTCGCCAAGGTTCTCCGTGATTCTGACGGCCCCGTCAAAGATGGGAGTGCCGATACTGAACGACGGATTTGCGGCAAGATAATTTTCCAAACGGAAGAAATTGTTCGCCGCATTGTTGGAATTTCCGCCGTTAATACCGGTTCCGTTTTTCGGGATGTCTCCAAATGGAGAAAGGATTAAATCAGCTTTGGCCGTCAGTGCTAGTCCTGACATCAAAGCCGCTATGAGTGTGATGTATTTTAGTGTTTTCATATTCGGTTCCCAAATTCCTTCTGATGCAGTTTAGTTCCTACACAGCGGAATAGCACTTTCTCTGCCATGGTTTTGCGAGACCTTGAAATGATTTGTTCGCATGATAGGTCAAGCGATTGAAAGGCAATACCTTAGAATCACGCTATTTTTTTGAAATCGCAGCAGGATCTTGCATTCTAAATTCTGAGTGTAATGTCAGAAATTCCGACACCACGCGTCGCCGTCAACCGACCGCTGTAAGGCGTAAATTACTATCCGCTCGTTGGTTATCGAAGCAAAAGCAAACGCACAATGACTCCGTAAAAATTCCCGACCTAATTACGTCCAATTAGTTATAAGTGTCATATTCTCTATTGTTACCATAATTTACGGCAGCCAAGTGATGAATTGCGGGTATAGGCTCATTTCGCCGTGGTAAGGCGCGTGCGGGATTTCTCGCCGCGCCGTAATGGTCCGGCACGGGACCCTGTAGCCGCGGTCGCTGACCGCGGCCTTTAACTGGCCGCTGCTGACTGCATCATCCACTTCGTAAAAAAGGTTCAGGTGGCCGCGCGTATAACTCCTCTTTTGGGGCCGTTAGGCAAACATCCATGCAAATTGATCGTCGGCAGCCGAAAAAGCTCGAAGCGTCAGGGCTACTGCGTCCTTATGCTGCAAGCCCTCCCCTGACGGTCCGTCCTCGGGATTTTGCCTGCAAAGGGACGACGAGCGAGCCTGATTCAGTCTCGGTCGCCGCGCTGCTTGAGTTCTTGATGCCGGAAAAGCCACAACATCGCAAAAAGCGGGACCAGTGACAAAGGAAAGAAGACCGGACCGCCCCGACGATGAATGACGCTATGAATCATTTCCGGACCAATGTGCACGCATAGCAGCGATATCACCAAAATGCGCAAACCGTTACGCAGAAGACCTAATGGGATCACTGCACCTACTAACAGGGCTCGTCGCCAGGTTGTGCGCAAAAACATATTCGCTGCCAATAAGCTGGTGATTACCAAGACCAGACTCGACCTGATGCCGCTGCATTCTTTGGCCACCTCCACCGCAATTCCAGGCAACTGAAACACCGTGCCGTTCCGCAGAAACGGGGTGCC
>Ga0137372_10002382_pt1 | contig 18188 bp, 10 predicted proteins | sample SagtaG_6_FD_104911 | JGI IMG/M metagenome (GOLD analysis project Ga0137372, IMG submission 104911) | Vadose zone soil microbial communities from Sagehorn Ranch, Mendocino, California, USA - Sage1_R_60_16 metaG | ecosystem: Environmental > Terrestrial > Soil > Vadose zone | place: USA...
TGACTGAGAACTGACAGCTGAGAACTGAGAACTGTTTTAGGGGCGTAAGCTCAACGGTTAAACTGTCGGTCTCCAAAACCGAACTTGGGGGTTCGAATCCCTCCGCCCCTGCCAGAGTTTTTGAGACTAAAGTGAAGGCTAGGTCCGTGATGGGAGTGGAAACGAAGAAAATGGCGAATTCAATCGCAGCAGCGGGCGACAATTTCGGCGACCGGATCAGATCCTGGCCGGAACGCATTCGGGGCTTCTACAGCGACGTGCGTACGGAGATGAAAAAAGTCACGTCTCCCGCGCGCAAGGAAGTCCAGGGAACGACGACAGTGGTGATCATCACCGTGTTCCTGTTTGGGCTTTATTTCTGGCTGGTGGATCTGGCGATCACCAACAGCCTAGAAAGGATGCTCCATTATTTCGCGCGCCGCTAGGCCACGAGCGAGAGAAGCAACTTATGCCGGACGAAGAAAAAAATCAGACCGCCGCCGGAACCGCTGAAGAAGGGCAGGCACCTGGGGCGGAGCCTGCCGCGGGGCCTCCGCGCAATCCGAATATGAAGTGGTACATCATCCACGCGTATTCGGGCTTTGAGCGCAAGGTAAAAGAGTCGCTCGAATCGCGGGTGCAGGCCTTCGGCCTCGGCGACAGGATTGGCAAAGTGCTGATCCCGACCGAGTCGGTCACGGAAGTTCGCGGCGGCAAGAAGTACACCTCCGAGCGCATGTTCTATCCCGGCTACGTGCTGGTCGAGATGGACATGGACGATCATGTCTGGCACGTGGTGAAGTCGACTCCGCGCGTCACGGGATTTGTCGGCACCGGGCAGCAGCCCACACCGCTATCGGACGAAGAAGTCCAGCACATCGTTTACAAAGTGGCCGACAGCAGGGAGAAGCCCAAGCTCAAGGTCAAGTTCGAGAAGAACGAAACGGTACGCATCTCCGAAGGCCCGTTTGCGACCTTTACGGGCGTGGTGGACGAAGTCAACGAGGACCGCGAGACATTGAAAGTGATGGTGACCATCTTTGGCCGCTCGACTCCGGTGGAGTTGGAGTTTGGGCAGGTGGAGAAAGTCGCGTAGTGATGGGCAGCTTCAGTGCCAAGTTGCGCGTTTGGAATCCCGACCGTCCTGACCAGGCTGAAGAAATTGAGGCCCTGGTCGATACGGGAGCTGCGTTTTCGTGGATTCATCGTGAGCGCCTGGAGCGGATGGGAGCGGTTGTGCTGCGGCGGATCGGATTCCGTGCGATTGACGGTTCCATTATTGAACGCGACACCGCTGCGGTCTGGGTAGCCAGTAACGGCTTTACGGCTCCGGACATAGTTGTGATGGCCGAACGCAGCGATACGGAAGTGATTGGCGTGCATACAATCGAAGGGCTGGGGCTCGCCGCCGATCCGGTGCAGAAAAAGCTGATTCCAACGGTCATGCCGGCGTTAGCGGCGAGCGGCCGGCTTGGGCGCGTTGCGACCGCAATCGATGCGGCTCTCGTTAGCGGAAAGCTGGTTGAGCCATTTTCTAATGAAAATTTCCGCCGCGCATGCCCTGGTTTCGGAGGCGGTACTTACCAAGCGTTCCTGTGGAAGCACCGCCGAGGAAATGGATATACCACGGAATTGTTTGAGCTTGTCGCGCCAAATCGGTTCAAGAGAATCCATAGTCCGAAAGCCTCGGCTAGAAGCTAGGAGCCAGCATAAGTCATGGCAAAGAGAGTTACAGGTTCCGTAAAGCTGCAGATTGCGGCGGGGAAGGCCACGCCGGCGCCTCCGGTTGGTCCGGCGCTTGGTCAGGCTCAAGTCAACATCATGGAGTTCTGCAAGCAGTTCAATGCCCGCACGGGGCAGAAGGAACTCGAAGGGTTGATTGTTCCGGTCGTGATCACGGTCTATAGCGACCGCTCGTTCACGTTCATCACCAAGACGCCGCCGGCATCGGTGCTGCTGAAGCGCGCGGCTGGCATTGCGAAGGGATCCGGCGCCCCGAATAAAGATAAGGTCGGGAAAGTGACCGCCAAGCAGGTCGAGGACATCGCAAAGCAGAAGATGCCCGATCTGAACGCCGCTTCGATTGACGCGGCGGTGAAGAGTGTGCGCGGCACGGCGCGGTCGATGGGCATTGATGTAGTTGGGTAGGTTTGATCGTGAAACGACGGGCGTCTCGCCCGTCCAGCCGGACGGGGACGCCCGGCGGCTCCATAAACGGTGTCGAAAGCACCACGGCTCTTCGGAACAGGGAAGCGCGGTGGAAGACGAGGTGGAAATGAAAAAATCTGGAAAGAACATCGAAAAGGCGCGGAAGGCGGTTGAGACGCGTCCATACACGCTGCAGGAAGCGGTTCCGCTCCTGCAGAAGGTAAAATACGCCAAGTTTGACGAGACCGTCGAAGTGACCATGCGTTTGGGAGTCGATCCTAAGCATGCCGACCAGATGGTGCGCGGCACGGTAGTGCTTCCGCATGGACTGGGCAAGTCGAAAAAAGTTCTGGTGATTGCCACCGGCGAGAAGCAACGCGAGGCGGAATCCGCCGGCGCGGACTTTGTCGGCGGAGAAGACATGGTCGAGAAGATCACCAAGGAAAACTGGACCGATTTCGACGCGCTGATCGCGACTCCGGACATGATGAAGTCGGTCGGACGTCTGGGGAAGATTCTCGGTCCCAAGGGCCTGATGCCAAACCCGAAGACGGGCACCGTCACCATGGACATTGCGCTTGCCGTGCAGGAAGTGAAAGCCGGCAAGGTCGAATTCCGTACCGACAAGACCGCGCTCGTGCACGTGCCGGTGGGAAAGATTTCGTTCCCGCCCGACAAGCTGGTCGAGAACGCGACTGTGCTGATCTCGAGTGTGATCAAGGCGAAGCCCTCGGTGGCGAAGGGCAAATACATCAAGGGTTGCTACCTGAGTTCGTCGATGGGCCCGGGCATCGCGCTCGACACGGCGCCGATTGAGGTTGCGGCGAAGGCATAAAGAAGGCATAAAAAAGAGGAAGCGCGCCCAACGCGCGTTTACTGCGCTCGCAAAGAACGCGAGCGCATCGCGCGGCGCGCCCAGGTCCTTCGCAAGACAAAAAGCGTCTTGCTCAGGATGACAAGCGAGAAAAAATTCTGAAAGGGTTCGAACATGGCGGTTACCAGAGCAAAGAAGAAAGAGCAGGTTGAAAAACTCACTGGCGAACTGAAGAACGTTTCGAGCATGATCGTCGCCACCTACTCCAAGCTGACGGTGATGCAGGACTTTGAGCTGCGCAAGGCGTTGCGTTCGTCGGGCGCCAAGTATCGCGTGGTGAAGAACACGCTCGCCCAGCGCGCCAGCAAGGGCACAAGGGTCGAAGACGCGCTGAAGAATCTTCAGGGCGTCACGTCGATTGCCTACACCGAAGGCGATCCGGTGGCGTTGGCGAAGGCGCTTTCGAAGTACGCGAAGGATCACCCGGAGTTCAGCTTCAAGACGGGAGTGGTGGAAGGCCGCGTGATCTCGGTCAAGGAGATCGAGTCGCTGGCAACCATGCCGTCGAAACAAGAGATTTACTCGAAGCTTCTGTTCCTGCTCAATGCTCCGGCGCAGCGTCTGGTCACTGCCATGAACGCGGTCGGGCGCAACCTGGCGGTGGTCATCGATCAGGGCGTGCAGGAGCAGAAGTTCAAGGAAGCTTAGATGCTTGTGTGGCGCGGACACTCTTGTCCGCGCGGGTGCTCGCATGAAGCTGCCCGATTGGGCGTGGGCCTTGATTGTGGTACTGGCCTCCTTGCCCATTGTCGCGCGGTCTCGAGGATTGAGGGCATTGTGGCGCACATGGAGTGGCAAGCGCAGTAAGTAGCGTTGCGGGCGAAGGGCCCGTGGGACATGACAAGTTCGGGGCAGCGCAAGCTGCCCGAAGAGATTTGGTTATTGCGAGACAGGGGTTGCGCGGTTCGCTCCAAAGCGTTGTCTGGCGCTGCGGATTCGAATCTGGTCGCACTGGAAACCTGGAAACGCGGTAACGAAATCGCAAATCTGAAACAGCGGAGAAATGCACATGGCGGATCTGCAGCAGTTGGAAGAATCGATTGTTGGCCTGTCCCTGCTGGAAGCGGCAGAACTGGTCAAAAAACTGGAATCGCGTCTGGGCGTGTCGGCGGCGGCGGCCGCCCCGGCGATGGCGGTCGGCGGCGGAGCAGCGGCGGGCGCGGCGGCTCCGGTCGAGGAAAAGACCGAATTCACCGTCGTTCTGAAGGAAGTTGGCGCCAATAAGATCAATGTAATCAAAGCGGTACGTGAGGTCACCAGCCTGGGCCTGAAAGAAGCCAAGGACCTGGTCGACGGCGCCCCCAAGAACATAAAAGAAGGTGTCTCGAAGGACGAAGCTGAGACCATCAAGAAGAAGTTTACCGAAGCAGGAGCAACTGTCGAGGTCAAGTGACGCCGTTTAGCGGGCGTGAGCGAAGCGGGAGCCCGCTGGCGGCCATCCTGAGCGAAGCGAAGGATCTAGCCGGTTGGTCCCCGCTTGCAATTTTTTGACCGAACACTAGCTGAATCCGGTTTAGCGGTGTTATTATCTAAACAATAACCCGCTTACCCTGGCTTCATGTGAGGCGACAGCGATCCGTGTCCTCCGAAATAGACCCAGGGTGCGGAACAGGATCGCTGGAATGAAGTATGGCAGCCGGTCCCGCGGGCGGCGGGACGGAACAGGCCTTTTGAACTGGCGCGGAACTTTACAAGATCTTTAGCACCAAGCGTCGTATGCGGCGCCTGCGGAGATTCATGTCCCTGCAGGTGCCCGTGTCCTTTTCCCGCGCACACCGCTCGTTAGCAGAACTTGGCGCTGCTTTTGCGCCTCATCTGCGCTGGTGCAGCCCCAGGCTGCTCGAAAGCAGGGAGCTTTAGAGAATGCCCAAATTCAACACCATCCGCAAGCGTTTTGATTTTTCAAAAATTCCGGCCACCATCCAGATTCCGAACTTGATCGAGGTTCAGAAACGCTCCTACGACCGCTTCCTGCAGATGGACAAGCTGCCCAGCGAGCGCGAAGACGGCGGGTTGCAGGCGGTGTTTCAGTCCGTGTTCCCGATTACCGACTTCCGCAACGTTTCGCAACTCGAGTTCGTCGACTTTGCAATCGGCAACTGGGAGTGCAAGTGCGGACACCTGAAGGGACTGCATCACCTGCGCACCACGTGCAAAAACTGCGGATCGACGGTGATTACCGATCCGTTTCATCCCGGCGAGGTGCTGTGCCACAAGTGCGGCACGTTCAACGCGAACACACCCGATTTCTGCAACAAGTGCGGCGACCCGGTGGGCCTGCAGTTGAAGTACGACGTGGCCGAGTGCGAAGAGCGCGGCATGACCTACTCCGCTCCGCTCAAGGTCACGATGCGCCTCACCATCTGGGACAAGGATCCCGAGACCGGCAACCGCTCTATCCGCGACATCAAAGAACAGGAAGTATTTTTCGGCGATGTTCCGCTGATGACGCAAAACGGCACGTTCATCATCAACGGCACCGAGCGCGTGATCGTGAGCCAGTTGCACCGGTCGCCAGGCGTATTCTTTGAGACCGCCAACAACCGCACCTACTTCCTCGGCAAAATCATTCCCTACCGCGGTTCGTGGGTCGAGTTCGAATACGACCAGAAGAACGTGCTCTACGTGCGCATCGACCGCAAGCGCAAGTTCCTGGGCACGATCTTCCTGCGCGCTCTTGGACTGCGTTCGGGCGAAGACATCCTGAAGACTTTCTATACCACCGATCGCCTGGTCATCCGCGACAAGAAGCTGTTCTGGACGCTTGATCCGGCCAGCGAAAAGCCCACCAATCTTCTGGGTATGAAGCTCGCGCACAGCGTCAAGTCGAAATCGGGGGAGGAAGTTGCGCACTCTGGGCGCAAGATCGGCCCCGCGGTTCTGAAGGAAATTCAGAAGGCGAAGATCGGCGAAATCGAAGTCGACACGACCGACCTCGAAGGCGCGTGGGCAGCGAGCGACATCGTCGACACCACCACCGGCGAAGTTCTGCTCGAAGCGAACTCGGAAATTACGCCCGAGAAGCTGGCGAAGATTCTGGAGTCCGGCGTGGTCGAGATGACGGTGTTCTTCCCCGAGCGCGACGACGTGGGCACGGTCATCAGCCAGACTCTGCGGCGCGATTCGGTCACTACTCCGTCGGAAGCCTTGATCGAGATTTACCGCAAGCTGCGTCCCGGCGATCCGCCGACGCTCGACACCGCGACGGCGCTGTTTCAGGGTATGTTCTTCGACCCGCGCAAGTACGACTTCTCGCGCGTGGGCCGTCTGAAGTTCAACATCAAGTTGTTCGAAAATCAGGAAGCGACGAGCCTCGAGCAGCGGACGCTGGATCCGGATGATTTCTACGCCACCATCAAGTACCTCCTCAAGCTGCGCAAGAACATCGGCGCGGTGGATGATATCGATCACCTTGGCAATCGCCGCGTCCGCGCGGTGGGCGAACTGCTCGAGAATCAATTCCGCATCGGCCTGGTTCGCATGGAACGCGCCATCAAGGAAAAAATGAGCGTGTACCAGGAAATGTCGACGGCCATGCCGCACGACTTGGTCAACGCCAAGCCGGTGATGGCTGCGATCCGCGAATTCTTCGGATCCTCGCAGCTGTCGCAATTCATGGACCAGACCAACCCGCTCTCGGAAATCACGCACAAGCGCCGCCTTTCGGCCCTTGGGCCGGGCGGTCTGTCGCGGGAGCGCGCCGGGTTCGAAGTCCGCGACGTGCACCCGACGCACTACGGACGGATCTGCCCGATCGAGACCCCCGAAGGTCCGAATATCGGCCTGATCTCGTCGTTGAGTTGCTTTGCGCGCATCAACGATTACGGATTCATCGAGTCGCCCTACCGTAAGGTCAAGGGCGCGCGGGTGGTGGATTATGTCCAGGTCGTCAACGCCGGCGACAGCGACTACAAAGTCGGCGATCACGCGGAGAAAACGGAAATCGAAAAGGTCAATGCGGACCTGAAAGATCGCCGCAAGAAGCCGGTCGAGATCGAGCCGTTCTCGTTCTATCTCTCGGCCTGGGAAGAAGACCGCCACGTCATCGCCCAGGCCAACGTCGAGCTCGACGAGAAAGGCCGCATCGCTGGCGAACTCGTGAACGCCCGCAAGGCTGGCAACTTCGTGCTGGTCAACCGTGACGAAGTGGATTACGTCGACGTCAGCCCGAAGCAACTGGTTTCGGTGGCCGCCTCGCTCGTGCCGTTCCTGGAGCACGACGACGCCAACCGCGCGCTGATGGGCGCGAATATGCAACGGCAGTCCGTGCCCCTGCTCCGCGCGCGGGCTCCCATTGTTGGAACCGGCATGGAGGGCGTCACGGCCCGCGACTCGGGCGCCGTGGTGCTGGCCCGCCGCAACGGAATCATCGATTCGGTCGATTCCGAGCGCATCATCGTGCGCGTCGAAGGCGAGCATCATCCCATGCAGCTCTCGCGCGAAGTGGGCAGCGACATCTACCAGCTCACCAAGTTCAAGCGCTCGAACCAGAATACTTGCATCAACCAAAAGCCGATCGTGAAGAAGGGCCAGCGCGTGGCGAAAGGACAAGTCATTGCCGACGGTCCCTGCACCGACTTCGGAGAGTTGGCGCTGGGACGCAACGTCCTGGTGGCCTTCATGCCGTGGCGCGGCTACAACTTCGAAGACGCGATCCTGGTTTCCGAAAAAATGGTGAAGGAGGATTACTACACTTCCGTCCACATCGAGGAATTCGAACTCGAAGCTCGCGACACCAAGCTGGGGCCGGAAGAGGTCACGCGCGACATCCCGAACGTCAGCGAATCCACGCTGCGCAACCTGGACGAAGCGGGCGTGATCCGCATCGGCGCCACTGTGAAGCAGGGCGACATCATCGTCGGCAAAGTTACGCCCAAGGGTGAAACCCAGCTCACGCCGGAAGAGAAGCTGCTGCGTGCCATCTTCGGCGAAAAAGCCGGCGACGTGCGCGACGCCTCGCTCTACTGCCCGCCCGGAATCGAAGGCGTGGTAGTCGACGTGAAGATCTTCTCGCGCAAGGGCCAGGAAAAGGACGAGCGCGCCAAGTCCATCGAAGCCGATCAGATCGCGAAGCTCGAAAAGAACCTTTCGGACGAAATCCGCATTCTGACGGACGAGCGTCTGAAGCGTCTCGAAGGCCTGCTGGGCGGCAAGGAAGTCCAGGCCGACCTGCACGACGAGCGCACCAACAAGCGACTTCTCATCAAAGCGGCGATCCTCGACCGCGACACCATCGAGCGCATCTCGACCCGCAACCTGAAGCGGATCAAGTACAACGACAAGGATCCGCGGGTCAACGAGCAGATCGACGAGATCGAGGAAATGACCTCGCGCCAGATCGATGTGCTCAAGAAGATCGTCAACGAGAAAAAGGAAAAGCTCACCAAGGGCGATGAGCTGCCGCCGGGCGTGATCAAGCTGGTGAAGTGCTACATCGCCATGAAGCGCAAGCTGAGTGTGGGCGACAAGATGGCCGGACGCCACGGCAACAAGGGCGTGATCGCGCGCATTCTGCCCGAAGAGGACATGCCGTATCTCGAGGATGGAACCCCGGTCGAGATCGTCCTGAATCCGCTCGGCGTGCCCAGCCGTATGAACGTGGGCCAGATTCTTGAAACCCATCTCGGATGGGCCGGTCACGAACTCGGCTTGCAGATCGCGGAATTGCTGAAGCAGAACACCCGGGCCGAAGCGATCCGCCGCGATCTGAAAGCTCTGTTCAAAGACACGGTGCTGGCGGACACCATTGCCGACATGAGCGACGACGAACTCGAAGCGGTAGCTCCAACCCTGACAAAGGGCGTATTCATGGGCTCGGCCGTGTTCGATGGAGCTCGCGAGACCGAAATCAAAGCCCTACTGGAACGCGCAGGCTTGCCGACTTCGGGCAAGACCATTCTGCGCGACGGCATGACCGGAGAAAAGTTCGAGCAGCCGGTCGCAGTGGGCTACATCTACATGCTGAAGCTGTCGCACCTGGTGGACGATAAGATTCACGCGCGCTCCATCGGTCCGTACTCGCTCATCACCCAGCAACCGCTGGGCGGCAAGGCGCAGTTCGGCGGCCAGCGCTTCGGAGAAATGGAAGTCTGGGCGCTGGAAGCGTACGGCGCAGCGTTCATCCTGCAGGAACTGCTCACCGCGAAGTCAGACGACGTCTATGGACGCACCAAAATCTACGAGGCCATCGTCAAGGGCGAGGCCGCGATGGAGCCCGGAGTGCCCGAGTCGTTCAATGTGTTGATTCGCGAGTTGCAGTCGCTCTGTCTGGATGTGGAGTTGATCAAGGCCACGGAGAAGAAGCCGGTGGCCGTGGCAGCGGATTAGTCGCTAGTCGCTGGTCGCTAGTTGCTAGTGACCCAGCACGCGGGCCATTAACTGGCCCAAGCGGCAACTTTGGGTTTTACGGAAAAGCGACCTGGAGTTCTGCTCTTGAGCATTCAGGTCGAGAGAATGTGCTAGCGACTGGCAACTAGCCACTAGCGACTGTTTTCAAGGGCCGCGCGGCGGCGCAACCGCCGAGGAAAGCGGAGGAACATGTTTCGTTCGAGCCCGTTTGATATGGCGAACCCCATTGCCGACTTTGACGCCATCCGTATCAGCCTGGCGTCCCCGGAAAAAATCCGGAGCTGGTCGCATGGTGAAGTGACCAAGCCGGAAACTATCAACTACCGCACCTTCAAGCCGGAGCGCGACGGCCTGTTCTGCGCGCGCATTTTTGGCCCGGTCACCGACTGGGAGTGTCTCTGCGGCAAGTACAAGCGCATGAAGCACCGCGGCGTGATCTGCGACAAGTGCGGTGTGGAAGTCACGCTGTCCAAAGTCCGGCGCGAGCGCCTGGGCCACATCGAGCTGGCGTCGCCCTGTTCGCACGTGTGGTTCTTCAAGGGCCTGCCCAGCCGCATCGGGCACTTGCTCGATATCTCCTTGCGCGATTTGGAAGCGATTCTCTACTTCGAAGCGTACGTCACGGTCGAGCCTGGCGATGCTCCGGTCAAGGAGCGCGAGGTCATCAAGGACGAGGCCAAGTTCCGCGAACTCGACCAGCAGTATCGTCCGGCCGGCTTCAAGGCCATGATGGGCGCCGAAGCGATCAAGGAGCTTCTCAAGCGCGTGGAAGTCGATTCTCTCTCCGCCGAACTGCGCGAGAAGATGAAGCACGAAACCTCGCTGCAAAAGCGCCTTAAGTATGCCAAGCGGCTGAAAGTGGTCGAGGCCTTCCGCAAGAGCGGCAATAAGCCGCAGTGGATGATTCTGGACGTCATCCCGGTCATCCCGCCGGAGCTGCGTCCCCTGGTTCCACTCGATGGCGGCCGTTTTGCTACCTCGGACCTTAACGATCTCTATCGCCGCGTCATCAACCGCAACAACCGGTTGAAGAAGCTGATGGATCTGCACGCTCCCGAAGTCATCGTGCGCAACGAAAAGCGCATGCTCCAGGAAGCGGTCGACGCATTGTTCGATAACGGGCGCCGCGGTCGCGTTCTGCGTGGCGCCAACAACCGCCCGCTGAAATCGCTCTCCGACACCCTGAAGGGCAAGCAGGGACGCTTCCGCCAGAACCTGCTCGGGAAGCGCGTGGACTACTCCGGACGTTCCGTCATCGTGGTCGGCCCCGAACTGAAGTTGCACCAGTGCGGTCTGCCCAAGAAGATGGCGCTCGAGTTGTTTAAGCCGTTCATCTATCATCGGCTGGAGCAGACGGGCCACTGCACGACCATCAAGCAAGCCAAAGAAATGGTCGAGCAGCAGGAAGCGATTGTTTGGGACATTCTGGAAGAGGTCATCAAGGACCATCCCGTTCTGCTGAATCGCGCTCCTACGCTTCACCGGCTCGGCATTCAGGCGTTCGAACCGGTGCTGGTGGAAGGCAAAGCAATCAAGATTCACCCGCTCGTCTGCACGGCCTTTAACGCCGACTTCGACGGCGACCAGATGGCGGTACACATCCCGCTCTCGCCGGAAGCGCAGGTGGAAGCCAGCGTGTTGATGCTCTCCTCGCATAACATTCTGTCGCCCGCGTCCGGCCAGCCCATCACCGTGCCCACGCAGGACATGGTGCTCGGCCTCTACTACCTGACTAAAGCGAAGCCGGGCGCCAAGGGTGAGGGCCGCTCGTTCGCCAACATTGACGAAGTGTTGATCGCGCTCGAAATGGGCGAGGTCGAAACTCTGACGCCGATTCGGTTGCGCTACACCGGAGAAGTCATCGACCTCACGCAGGCCTACGACGATCAGGACGTCACCCACACCGATGCTGTTCAGCATGAGCGCGAGTTCCTGAACACGACCGTGGGCCGCGCCATCCTGAACGATCACCTGCCCAAGGGAGAGCCCGGCAAGAACGACGGCATGCCTTACATCAACGGCCTGCTCAAGAAGAAAGGCGTCGGCCAGCTGGTCAACTACTGCTACCTGAGGTTCGGTCTGGAAACCACCGTCAAGATGCTGGACGAGATCAAGTCGCTGGGCTTCAGTTTCGCCACGCGTGCGGGTCTCTCCATCGGCATCGACGACATGGTCATCCCGGACAACAAGAAAACCCTTGTCCGCGACGCCGACAAGCAGGTCATCAGCGTTCAGCAGCAGTATCTGGACGGCGCCATCACCAACGGCGAACGCTACAACAAGGTCATCGAAATCTGGTCGGCGATTACCGAAAAAGTTGCCGACGAGATGTTCGGCCAGATGCAGAGGCGCGATAAGGAAGGCGACCTCAACCCGATCTACGTCATGGCGGACTCCGGCGCTCGCGGATCGAAACAGCAGATTCGCCAGCTCTCCGGCATGCGCGGACTGATGGCCAAGCCGACCGGTGAAATCATCGAGACGCCCATCACGGCGAACTTCCGTGAAGGTCTGACGGTGCTCGAATACTTCATCTCCACGCACGGCGCCCGCAAGGGTCTAGCGGACACGGCGCTCAAGACGGCCGATTCGGGCTACCTCACGCGCCGCCTGGTCGACGTCGCGCAGGACGTCATCATCAGCGAATACGACTGTGGCACCGTGGACGGCATCTTCGTCTCCGGTATCGTCGAAGCGGGCGAAATTATCGAGCCGCTGCGCGACCGTATCGTCGGCCGCGTGTCGCTCGAGAAAATCAAGGACTATGACGGCCAAGTGGTGGTCGATGTAAACCATGAAATCACTGAAGACCTGGCGGGCGCGATTCAGGCTGCCGGTATCGAACGCGTGAAGATTCGCTCGGTGCTGACCTGCGAATCGAAGCGCGGCGTTTGCGTCATGTGCTACGGACGTAACCTCGCCTCCGGCCGTCTGGTCGAACTCGGCGAAGCGACCGGCGTCATTGCCGCCCAGTCCATCGGCGAACCGGGAACGCAGCTCACGATGCGCACCTTCCACATCGGTGGTACCGCGTCGCGAGTGTCTGAGCAGTCGCGCCTCGATGCCAAGAACGCCGGCGCGGCGCGCTTCATTGGCTTGCAGACCGTCAAGTCGAAGGCTGGCGATCTGGTGGTCATGAACCGCCAGGGTTCGATCGCGGTGGTCGACGAAAAGGGCCGTGAACGCGAGCGCTACGCGGTCGTGTACGGCGCCAAACTCAAGGTCAACGAAGGCGACCAGGTCCAGCTCGGGCAAGTGCTGGTCGAGTGGGACCCGTACACCTTCGCCATCCTGACCGAAATCGGCGGCACGGCGCAATTCAAGGACTTGCAGGAAGGCGTCACGCTCCACGAAGAAGTGGACGAAGTCACCGGCCTCTCGCGTCACGTGGTGGCCGATTCTCCCGACGAGAAGCGTCAGCCGGCGATCGTCATCAAGGGCAAGGCGAGCAAGCGCTACTTGATGCCTTCCCGCGCTCACCTCATGGTGCAGGACGGAGACTCTGTGTTCCCGGGCGACGTATTGGCCAAGATCCCGCGCGAAACCACCAAGACCAAAGACATCACCGGCGGTCTGCCGCGAGTGGTCGAACTGTTCGAAGCCCGCAAGCCGCGCGAGACCGCGGTCATCAGCGAAATCGATGGCTTGGTCCGCTTCGGCGAGGTGTCCAAGGGTCAGCGCAAACTCTACGTGACCGCCGACAACGCCACGGAGAAAGAGTATTCCGTTCCGCGCGGCGTCCACATCAACGTGCAGGAAGGCGAGCGCGTCAAGGCCGGCGAACCGCTCATGGACGGCCCGCTCAACCCGCACGACATCCTGGCGGTGCTGGGAGAAAAAGAACTGCAGTCCTACCTGGTAAACGAAATCCAGGAAGTCTACCGGCTGCAGGGCGTGAACATTTCCGACAAGCACATCGAAGTGATCGTCCGCCAGATGATGCGCTGGGTGAAGGTCGAAGACGTGGGCGACACGCAATTCCTCCTCGAACAGCAGGTGGACAAGTTCCGCTTCCGCGAGGAGAACGAGCGCGTCATCGCACAGGGCGGCAAACCAGCCACCGGCCGGCCGTTGCTGCTCGGCATCACCAAGGCGTCGCTCTCCACCGACTCGTTTATCTCCGCCGCCTCCTTCCAGGAGACAACACGTGTGCTGACCGAGGCATCCATTCAGGGTGCTGTCGACCACCTGCGCGGGCTGAAGGAGAACGTGATTGTCGGCCGCTTGATTCCCGCCGGCACCGGTATGGAGTATTACCGGAATGTGCGTCTGTCTCCGGAAATGGAGGAAGCCGCACAGAAGGTGCAGGAGGAAGTCTCGCAAGCATATGAAGAGGCCGAGCGCGCGCTCGAACTCATGCGGCATGAAGGCGAGACCGAAGAGCTTGCCGCCGAGTAGGCCAACCCGAATCGAACCCAGGGGCGACGCGAGTCGCCCCTGGTGTTTCTGAGCAAAGCTTTTCTGAGCGACGTTTCTTAGAAGCCGATGGCGTTAGCGATTGAACCACAGCGCGTGCCCGAGCAACCTCAGGATCGCAATCGTGCGCCCGAGCCGGTTCCTGGCGGACTCGTACTAGCGCCCGCCTTAGGGCGTTTCTGGCGCCTGTTTCGTCTCTCGGTCTGGCGCGCCTTTGAGCACGACGCCTTCGCGATTGCAAAAGCCTCGGCCTACTCTTCCATCCTGACCTTCTTTCCAGCTTTACTGGTGCTCGGTTCTGTCATCGCCACCCTGCGTCGTGGCGATGTCTATCTCCGCGAAATTTCCTACGCTCTCGGACGCATCCTCCCGGCCGGCAGTGCCACCGCGCTTTCTTATCTGCGCGGCGCCTCCCAACGGCCGGTGGGCTTGCTGATCTCAACTTCGCTCCTGACGATCTGGACCGCCTCCGGCGTCGTCATTTCCTGGATGGAGGGCTTCCGCCGCGCCTACCAGCTGCCCAAAACCTGGGGGCTGATCCAGGAGCGCCTGATCGCGATTTCGCTGGTACTGATGGCTGGCATCCCGCTCACCTTCTCCACCATCCTGGTCGCCTTCGGCAGCCGGATCGAGACGCGCATTTTGTTTTACATCGGGCATGAGTTCGGCCCTCTGGTTCTGTTGATGTGGGGCTTGATTCGTTGGACAATCGCTATCTTGACCAGCATCGCGGTGATCCAGCTCATCTATCACAATGCCGTTCCTCGCACCCAACCCTGGCACAGCGTTTTGCCGGGCGCGATCCTCGCCACCGCCATGTGGTTGGGGGCTACGGCGATTTTCGGGTTGTATTTGCAGAGCTATGCCGATTACAGCATCATTTACGGTTCGCTGGGGGTGGGAATCGCCCTGCTGGTCTGGATGTACCTGATCTCGCTCGTCGTGCTGATTGGCGCCGAATTCAACGCCATGCTGTTTCCACGGGGCCCGATGAAGGTCCAGCGAGCCAGTTAGTCACAGTGCTCCGTGACGAAACTCACTGCGGGAGCACCCAACTTACGCTACTATTCCGCTCAACCTGCGCCGTCCTGAGGGGGCGATTGCGCGGGCAGTCACTCGCATTCCGCCTTGCGCGGTGGAGGATTGCCATGCAGCGCCTAGCTTCGTCTTCCTGGCTTCGTGTCGCCTCAATAGTATTCATTCCTTTTGCCCCTTTTGCGGCTGTCCTGCGACGGTCTACATGCTACGGAAAGTCAATCCCACTGTTTCGCATTCGGAGCTGCCGTTTGTTGTTCTGGGTTGCGCTTGTCATATGCGTAGACAATCGTGTCTATCCACAAGCGACAACCGGTCTCCCCACCTTTTCTACGACGCAGAGCAGTATCCGCGATACAGTCAAAATCAATGACGGTGCGATTCTCCTGAGTTTGCCTGTTCGAAGTAAGCGAGGCATTATCCCGTTCGACTATTCGTTGAACACCAACGTAAACGTATCCTTCCCCCTAGGCTGGGCAAACATCATCCCTCTGCATTGGTGGAGCCCACAGACCTCCATTGGGCTTAGCCCGGCGACGTCCCTCGCGGCATCGGGCCAAAGAATCAATTGTGCGAATGGGCTGCCGACTGTACAGAGCAAGCAATTCATACTCTATGACGGGTTTGGCACTAGTCATAAAATACCGGGGATGCAGATAGATACATTGCAGTGTTATCCACAACGAACCTCAGGCTCTGCAGTTGACGGTTCTGGAATCAGTGTGTTCCTAAACGCGAATCGCATTGGCTTTACCATGGTCGATCGAAGTGGAAACAGTATAACAGCGCCCATCGGCTCCTACACTGACACAAACAATAACATGCTTTCCACCTCCCATACGTGTCCAGCAAACCAGGCTGGTCCAAACACTTTCTGTACTCAGTACATCGATCCCACCGGTGCTGTCGCTATAACAGACGTCGAGACATTTGACGCTAGTGGACAAACTCGAACGGGAGAAACCCACAGTTGGACGGATATTTCTGGAAACCAGCAGTCGTTCACCGTACACTACACGCAATATACTCTTAAGACTTCTTTTGCTTGTCCAAGCGGGACAGATCCCAGGGATGGCGATTCCTCATCGCCCTATCCCCTCCCCGATAGTATAGCCACGCCCGAGGGAACATACACACTGTCATACGAATCGCACAGCGTGGGAACGGTGACGGGGCGAATTTCCCTCATAACACTTCCGTCCGGTGCTTCAATAAAGTACGCCTACACAGGGGGGAACAATGGAATCACCTGCGTGACTTTGCCCGTTTTACCAACCCGTGTGCCGATACTCACGCGTACCCTGAAGGACACTACTGGGTTGGTACGCGTCTGGAAGTATGATACGTCTCGTATTGCTAATGCTACCGTGGTGACTGACCCAGCTGGAAATGATACAGTCTATAAGTTCGGTACCGATCACAATGGAAATCGAACACGTTACCAAACTGAAAGCATAAATTATCAAGGGCTCTTGGCATCTAATCAGGTCCTTTCAACGGAGATCACTTGTTATGGGGGCAATACCGCGAACTGGCAAACCGCATGTCCTGTAGCGACAGGATTTGACGAAGATGCTCTCGTCACACAGACAGACACATACACCACTCTGGCGGGAATGTCGCAACCATCGTTGATTGAGAAGAAATATGATTTGCGCGGCAACGTTCTTGAGGACAAGGTGTATGATTTCGGGGCAACCACCGTTTTAACGGATCACGTCTTTGCTTATGGTACGTTCAATACTAGCACTAACACGTGTCAGGCGCTAGGATCAGCTAATGATCGGGTATGTTCGAATACGGTGCAGGGTAGCGGCGGCATCAAGGCACAGACGCTCAGTCAATACGATGGGTCCGGCAACCTTTTGACGCAGATGTCTCTGGTATCAGGGCCCGGCAACAATCAGCCCGGTTCCGTTTACATCAGCAAGGGGGCTGTGTATAACCCAAATGGAACCCTAAGCATAGAGACCGATCCGCGAGGCAACCAAACAAATTACACCTATGGTACGTGCAATGGCACGTTGCCAACGAACATCACTGGACCATTGGCGATATCATCGTCAATGACATGGAATTGTGATGGCGGAGTGATGACGTCATTTACTGATGCCAATAATAATCAAATAACGACATACAGCTATGTCAGCCCCGTAACCAACATCGCTGATCCATTCTGGCGTCTTGTTCAAAGCAATTATCCAGATGGTGGACAGGTCATGACCGCATATAACCTCAGCGCCGACCCGCAGAACATAGTAACTAATCAGCTGATTGATAACGTCGGACACTTGTTGACTACTCAGACGAATGTCGATGGTTTTAATGACCCTGTCCGAAGAATGGTCGTTTCGGATCCCGAGGGCACTACCTACTCGGAGGTTAAGTACGATGGGCTCGAGCGGCCGCAGTTTGTCTACAATCCCACGCGTTGCTCTCCGCCTACGACGAACTGTGGCGAGCCTACTTGGGGCTACACCGCCCACAACTACGACCCGCTCGACCGAGTGACATCCGTTGTCGATCCGGACGGCTCGACGGCCGCGACAACATATTCCGGCAGTTGCACGACCGTCACCGACGAAGCGGGAAAGTCGCGGAAGTCCTGCACCGATGGGTTAGGACGGATGATCCAAGTCTTCGAAGACCCGAACGGTTTGAACATCGAAACCGACTACCAGTACGATGTGCTGGGCAATTTGCTCAATGTTACCCAGAAGGGCGGCAGCGGCAATTCGGCTGACTGGCGTCCACGAACCTTCGTGTACGATTCGTTGTCCCGGCTGACCAGCGCCACGAATCCTGAGTCCGGCACGATTACATATACCTACGACGTGGATATCCTTTGCCCCATACCAAATTCTTTCCCTGCCCTGCTGGTGAGCAAGTTGGATGGGCGCGGAATCCGTACCTGCATGCAATATGACGCGCTGAATCGCGTCACCAACAAGAACTACAGCGACGGCACAACTCCCACCGCGAAGTTTGGCTACGATGGCACGGCCCTGTCAGGCTGCACGCCCGCCCCACCTAGCTTGACCGACAGCAATCCGATTGGCTACCGTACGGCCATGTGCGACGGATCGGGCGCAACCTCCTGGAGCCATGACGCGTTGGGGCGGGTGCTCACGGAAAAGCGCACCATCAAGGGATCCAGCGGTATCACGAAGTCGGTGATCTATGCCTACAACCTGGACGGATCGCTCGCCAACGTGACTTACCCGAGCACACGGATCATCACGTACGCGCCAAGCGGGGCTGGTCGGCTCCTTTCGGCAATCGAGGCTGCCCACAGCATCAACTACGTCACGAGCGCGACGTATGTGCCCCAAGGCGCACTTTCGGGGATGCAGAACGGGGCCTCGATCTCTGGCCGTCTGACCTACAA
>Ga0137372_10002386_pt1 | contig 18176 bp, 14 predicted proteins | sample SagtaG_6_FD_104911 | JGI IMG/M metagenome (GOLD analysis project Ga0137372, IMG submission 104911) | Vadose zone soil microbial communities from Sagehorn Ranch, Mendocino, California, USA - Sage1_R_60_16 metaG | ecosystem: Environmental > Terrestrial > Soil > Vadose zone | place: USA...
AGGATCAGCACGCTCCCTTCCGGGTGGACCATCGCCCAGCCGGCGTCCGCCTCCAGCCAGGGCGGCCGGGGGGCGTGCAGGACCACGGTCGACTCGCCGTAGTCGCGGCGCGCCACGCCGATGCCGGCCGCCCGGCGCGCCAGCGAGCCCCCGCCGTCCGCGCCGACCACCAGGCGTGCCCGCAGCAGGCCGTCGCCGCACCGCAGGGCCCACCCGGGCCCGTCCCGCTCCAGGCCGGCGACGGCGGTGGCGCGCAGGTCGGCGCCGTGGCGCAGCGCCGCCGCGGCGAGCCCCAGCTCGATGTCGGCGTGGGCCAGCATGAGCAGCGGGTTGCGGTCCAGGCGCACGCGCACCGAGGGCCTGCCGCGCGGCGCCGTGAAGGTCACCTGCCGCACCCAGAAGGCGCCGCGCCGCTCCAGCTCCGCGAGCGCGCCCCAGCGCTCCAGCGGCGCCACCACGCTGCGGTGCAGGGCGTCGCCCCTGTTGGCGTCGTGCCCGGCCCGGCGCCGCTCGAGCACGGCCACGCGCAGCCCGGCGGCGCCGAACGCGCAGGCCGCCGCGGCGCCGGCCACCCCGCCACCGATGACCGCGACGTCGACGTCCACGGCCCGCGTCATCGCAGCCAGGCGAGCAGGTTGCTGGCGATCAGCGCGGCGATCGCCGCCCGGTACGCCTTGAAGCCGATGGTGCGCGCGAGCAGGTTGTCGCCGGCGCCGAGCCCAGTGCGCAACTGGCGCATCTGGAGCGCCAGCCCGGGCAGGATGGCGAGCGCGAGCCACCACGGCAGCGCACCGGTGAGCAGCCCGCCCAGCAGCAGCCCCCAGCAGCAGCCGAAGACCACCAGGATGAAGCGCCGGTTGGCGCGCGCCGACACCCTCGCCGGCACGGTCAGCCGGCGGACCTGCCGGTCGCCGTCGGCGTCGTGGGTGTTGGAGAACACCGACACCGACATCATCCAGAAGCCGAACAGCGCGGCCTCGGCCCCGGCCGCCGCGGTCACCCGGCCGGTCACAAAGCCGAACGGGATCAGCATGGTGCAGGCCGTGCCGGCGATGAGGATGGGCTCCTCCAGGCCGACGTAGCTGAGCTTGACCCCCCACGAGTACTGCAGGGACGCCAGCGTGCACCCCCCGGCGGCGACCCAGACCCACAGCGGCCGGTGCGGGGCCACGGCAAAGGCGACGGCCAGCGCCACGAGCCCGAGGCCGGCGGAGGCCTTGGCGAACCGCAACGCGTCGCGCTCGCTGAGGCGGCCGTCCAGCAGGGGCTTGCGCGAGCGCTTGCGGGGCAGGCCCTCGCGGGGCCCGTAGTTCACCGAGTCGCTGCCGTCGCGGAACCCCTGGACGTCGTCCAGCGCCACCGACGCCGCCACCACGGCCACCACGCAGACCAGGCAGGCGGCCAGCACCGCCAGGGTGCGCGCGGCCGTGGCCGCCGCCGGGCCGAGCAGCGACCAGGCCAGCGGCACCCCCAGGTACTGGTCGAAGACGTAGAGCTTGGAGAGCTGCTGGTAGGCGCGGACCCGCCGGCCAAACCGCGCCGCCGCGGCGGCGGCCACCGGCTCTTCCAGCGGCGAGGGGTGGGCCATCAGCGGTCCCTCCTGGCGACGTAGACGGCGAGCTCGGTCAGCACGCGCCGGCACTCGTCGCCGACCGGCGCCGCCTCCGCGGCGGCCACCGCCTCGGCGACCAGACCGTCGATCCTCGCCTCCAGCTCCTCCGCGACGCCCAGCTCGACCAGGAGCCGCTGCAGCGCCTCGACGTCGCCCTCCTTCAGCGCCGGCGAGCCGACCCGCGACAGCAGCCTGGACGCCCGCAGGCCGCCGCGCCTGGCGGCGAGGGTGAGCAGCATGGTGAGCTTGCCCTCGCGCAGGTCGCTGCCGACCGGCTTGCCGGTGACGGCGCTGTCGCCGAAGGTGCCGAGCAGGTCGTCGCGGAGCTGGAACGCCTCGCCGAGCGGCAGCCCGTAGGCGCTCAGCGGCCCGGCCAGGTCCTCGAGCCGCCCGGCCAGGGCGGCGCCCAGGTGCAGCGGCCGCTCGACCGTGTACTTGCCGGACTTGTACAGCGCGATCCAGCGCGCCAGGCGGTCGTCCAGCGCGCCCCCGGCCGCGGCCAGCAGGTCCATGTACTGGCCGATGCACACCTCCACGCGGAGCTCGTTGTAGACCTCCAGCGCCAGCCGCGGCGCCCGGGCCATGAGCACGTCGCCGTAGGCGATCGCGAGGTCGCCGCAGATGATCGCGACGCCCTCGCCGAAGCGCCGCGGCTCGCCGCGCCAGCCGCGCTCTGCGTGCCTTCCCTCGAACTGGGTGTGGACGGCCTGGATGCCGCGGCGGTGCGCGGAGCCGTCCATCACGTCGTCGTGGATCAGGGCGGATGCGTGGATCAGCTCGAGCGCGGCGCCGGCGTCCACGACCAGCGGGTCGTCGGGCGCGCCACCGGCCCCGATGAACGCCCAGTAGCAGAAGGCGGGCCGCAGCCGCTTCCCACCGGCCATCACCATGGCGGTGAGCGCGTCCACCGGCGCGGTCAGCTCGCTGCCGTGCCGGCGCCAGCGGGCCTCCTCACCGCCGACGAGCTTGCCGATGCGGGCACGCACGCACCGGTCGACGTGCAGCAGGCTGCGCCGCAGCGCGGGGGCGCCGGCCCAGCCGGGGTGGGTGGTCGTCTGGGAGGTCGTCATCGCGACCGCGTCACCTACTTCCCGAGTACTTCCCGAGCCGGCCCGCCGCCGTGGCGGCGCTTTCGGCGCCTGACGCCTGATACCAAACCGCTCGGCCCGGCCCTGATACATCCGGGTGCCGCCAGGCCCCGCCGAGGGTCCCGCCGGGGACGTGTCCCGCCGGTGTGCCCGCCGGTGTATCAGGGCCGGCTCCCGCACCTCGGGTCAGGTGACGCCGTGCCCCGACCCGTCCCGGGAGGTACCAGGTGAGCAGTGTCGACGTCGTCGTCGTGGGCGCAGGGATGGCTGGGCTCACCGCGGCCCACCAGCTCCGGCGCGCGGGCCTTGCCGTCACGGTCCTCGAAGCGGAGCCGGTCGTCGGCGGCCGCGCCCGCTCCTACACCGACGGCCCGTTCACCCTGTCGGTGGCGGCGGAGACCCTCGGGCGCCACGGCTACCCCAGGACCTCCGAGCTGGTCCGCGCCACCGGGCTGGCCGGCCGCGCCGCGCCGCTGGACGGCCCGCTGTGCGGCCTGTGGCGCGACGGCCGCCTGCACCCGCGGTTCGGTCACCCCACAGGGACGCTCCGCTGCCAGGGACTCAGCCTGGCCGCCAGGGCGGCCCTGGCCCGGATGGGCGCCGGCTGGGTCCGCCAGCTCCGCCACTACCGGGTGGACACCCCCGAGGACTCCCCCGCCGGCGACCAGACCGTGGCCGAGCACGCGCGCCCCTTCGGCGAGGAGGTCCTCGAGTACTTCCTCGAGCCGCTGGTGGAGGCCGGCTTCGGCTGGCTTCCCGAGACCGGCGCGGCCGCGCCGTTCATCGCCGTCGCGCTGCTGAACCGCGGCATCTACCGGTGGACCAGCTTCCCGCAGGGGGTTGGCGAGCTGCCACGGGCGCTGGCCGCCGGCCTGGACGTCCGCCTGGAGCGGCCGGTCGAGCGCGTCGAGCAGACCCCGGCCGGCGTGGAGGTGGCGCTGGCCGGCGGCTCGTCGGTCACAGCGGGCTGCTGCCTGCTCGCCGTGCCGGCGCCGGCGGCCCTCGCCGTCCACCCGGGCATGCCCGCCGACGAGCGGCCCTTCCTGGAGGCCTCGACGTTCACCCCGGCGCTGCGGGTCAACTACCTGCTCGACCGGCCCCTGCCGGTGGACCGCCGGCTGTTCGCCGCGCTGCTGCCCCGGCGCGAGCGGCTCGGCATCTCCGCGGCGATCTTCGGCGGCAACATCGCGGCCGGGCGCAGCCCGCAGGGCCGCTCGATCATCTCGCTGTTCGCGTCGTCGCCCCCGGAGCCGGAGCTGCTGGCCGCCGGCGACGGCAAGGTCGCCGCCGAGCTGGCCGCCCGCGCCGCGCCCTGCTTCCCGTGGCTGGAGGGCGCGGTCGCCAAGGCGGTCGTGCACCGGCTCGGCCACGGCGTGCCCACCGGCTCACCCGAGGCCCTGCGCCAGCGCCGCGCCTTCGCCGCCCGCCCGCACCGCCCCGTCGACTACGCCGGCGACTGGACCCTGCTCGTGCCAAGCGTCGAAGCCGCCGTCCGCTCCGGCATGACCGCCGCCACCCGCCTCCTGCGCTGGCACACCCGCACCCGAACGCTGTCAACCACCCCGAAAGCGACGTGACAGCGCACGCATATGCCCGTCTTACTTTCCACGGCGATTCCGCCCGCCCTGGGGAGAGATGGGGGAAATCGGTCGCTGCACCTTGACCAAGCGGTGGCCGTGCTCGAGCAGTCCCTCGATGATCGAAGGCAGGGCGGCGACCGTCTGGGAGCGGTCTCCGCCGCCGTCGTGGAGCAGTATCACCGATCCGTTGCCCACATTGGCGAGCACGCGCTCGACAATTGATCGAATCCCCGGTCGCGACCAGTCGCATGAGTCGATGTCCCAGGTCACCACGGTCTGGCCGAGCACCACGACCTTCCGCTCGATGTGCGGGGTACGTGAGCCGTAGGGCGGCCGAAAGAGCGTCGGTGATTGCCCGGTCACGTCGCTGAGAGCGGATCCGGCAGCCCGGACCTGGAACTCCAGCTGTTCGTCGGAAAGGTCTGGCAGATAAGGGTGCGACCAGGTGTGATTGGCCACACAATGACCCTCGTACCGCGCTCTCAAAACTATCTCCGGATATGCCGTGACGGCAGGACCAAGACAGAAGAACGTGGCTGAGACGCCGAAGTCGCCCAGGACGTCCAGCACTCCATTTGTATACGGTGGATAAGGTCCGTCGTCGAACGTCAGGGCGACTTCCCGACGAGCTCGGTCGCCATGGGCAAGAAAGCGTCCGGCCCGAGCCAGCTCGGCTTCGAGGTCGGTACAGGAATCGCGCAGGGCGTGGTGTTCGTCGACCCTCCCCCGCAAGAACCCGCTTTCCGGGTCGAGCCGGGCGGACTGGTCGAACGCCAGGCTCCCGACCCGAGCCAACGATCGTGTGTCGGCAGGTAGGGAGCCAACCAGCGGCGGGTCCAACCGGTACGTGTCCAGACCGGCTTCAACGAGCAGTCCGGCCAACGCGCCAGCGGAGCTGTCCACAAAGCAGCGCAACTGACCGTCGGCTGGATCCATATTCTGCCTGAGCACTTCGACGAGCGAATCGATCGCCGCTGCGTCGGGCCCGACCTCCAATGTCGTGCAGTCGCCGCCCGAGCCGTCCAAGACCGTCAGGCAGTGGCCCTGCTCCGACCATCCGATGCCAGCGGAGAACATGCCTGGCCCCTACGCCGAGCCGTCGCACCGTGGCGAGGTGGCAGGGGCGGCTACCAGCATAGGATCCCCCCTTGGGCAGCGGCAACTCCGCGAGAATGCGGCTTCCTGAGGGCTGTCAGGTGCTGGAGCGGATCGCTCTTGCCACCACCGCACCGCATCCGCATGGACGGAAGGGACCCATTGGGCGCAGCGAAGACCGCCGAGATCTGCCGCGAAGCGGACCTCGTCCACTTCGCGGGTGTCCAGCGCTACGGGAGTCCCGGTCCCCCTGCACGCGTAAACGATCGTGACGTAGGAGACCTGGTCGCCGTTGGGGTAGGTGATGCGGAACTCGGGTCCGCCGTAGACACCGATCACGTCCTGAAGGGCTACCTCAATGCCCAGTTCCTCGCGAACCTCCCGGGCCACCGCCGCGGCTGGGTCCTCATCCGGCTCTACGGCCCCACCCGGCAGCGCCCATGTCCTGGAGTCCACGTGACGTGCGAGAAGTACGCGTCCTACCTCGTCGAAGATGCACGCGCTGACGCCGGGCAGCGTGATGAGCTCGTGTCCGACCTGAACGCGCAGCCTGGCGAGGTACTGCGAGATCGGCATTCGCCGTCATCCCTTCCTCATGCTGGTGAAGCGGCAGTAAGCGATCGTGGCATCGTCGTGACGCTTGTCGCGCGGCCAGCGCCGCCCGTCGGGATCCTGCAGCTCCAAGGCTCGGGTGCGCCGGATCACCTCAACCGGTCCGTCCTCATCGACGATCCGGAATAGCGTTGTCCATGAGATCGCGGCGAACTGCTCTGACAGCCTTGCCGCTCCGTCGGTGAGCGCGACGGCGCGACGCACGGCTCTCCGCGGTAATGAGCTGCAGAGTGCCTTGTGGGCGGCGTGCGGTGCGGCCGCCGCCACCCAGTAGCCGTCAGGTTGGTTGCGGTACTGCCATTCGGGGGGTGGGCGGCCCGGCACGTCCTTCTCCTGGGGTATTCGGCGGATGCGGTCATCGGCGATTCGCCGGATGCCGTCCACGCAGTCGAACAGGATGGTGACGTCGCACAGGACGAGGTAGTCGACTGCCGCCGGGCGTTCCCGGAGCACCGCGAGGGCTGCGGCTGGAGTACCCGGGTGGCCGAGATCGCAGGTGGTGACGTGGGAGTTGGCTACTTCGGCAATTGCCGCCTCCAAGGCGGCCGGGAGTGGCGTGGTCGGTTCGTCGGCCAGAGCGGCAAGGATTTCGGTGCTCAGCCGGCGTGCGTACCAGGCCGTGTTGTGCCGGCAGCCCGTGTTGACACCTGGAGGCACGGTGGCGCCGTCGACCACGACGGCGGCGAACGGTGTCGCGGCGGCGGCGTCCTCGTTGTCCGGCGCGTTCGGGGCAGGTCTTGAGACCAGCGTCACCAGCATTGCCAGGTCATCCGTCCGCCAGTCGCGTGTACTTGTCGAGCCGCCCTATCTCTGCGTCCGGCGGCCAGGTCGCCCAGTGGAACCCTGCCCAGAACTGCTTTCCGCTCGAGGTGCGCATCGGTGCGCGCGGATGGGCGAGGTGCAGGAGGGTGTCTTCGTACCGGTCGAGGCTGGCCTGCAGGTCAAGGCGGAACCCGAAGTCCCGGTCCTCGCCACCCCACCCTTCAAACCTTTCGTCCATTCCTCCCACTCGGCGGTAGAGTTGCTGCCGCAGCCAGATGCAGCCGCCCGGCGGACGGCGAAGGAATACGCCCCGCAACAGGCCGAGGTCGACGTCCGCCCTACCCTCCAGGCAACGGCACCGGATGGCGGTGCCCGTGGACAGCGAGTCGAGGAACAGCACGTCGCGGGCCGGCCAGTGTCCCTGCGCGCCCGGTCGCTCGAACCGCTCGACGTTGCGTTCGATGAACGACTCGTCAACCACTATGTCGCCGTCCAGTACACAGATCAGCTCGGCTGTGTCAGCGGCGTACACGACACCGACGTTCACTACCCAGGACTTGTTGAACGGGCCCGGGTTGGCGGCGAAGAGGTAGGTGTCGGCGAGGGGTTCGAGGAGCTCCCGCCACCGTGGCTGCCCGTCGGATTCGATCACTACCAGACGAAATCGGTCTCGCGGATGTGATTGGCGGCTCAACGCCTGCATGCAGGCCAGCAGATTGCGGGCGCGATGGCCGTTTGGTTTGCGTTCCTGGAATGGAACGATGACGGCGGCGTCCGGGTGGCGCTGGGCGGGCGCCGGGCTCATCGGGCCGAGGTGGCCGAGCTCGGCTGCGCCCACCGGGCTGGTGTCCGTATCGAGAAACTGGCTTCCCACGTGTGTCCGCAATCGGGACACACATTCGGTTCGCCACGCGATGTCCGCTAGCCGGTCAGCTCCGTGACTGGAGCGCCGCAGCCATTCGGCCAAGGCGGCAACGAGCGAGCGGTACGCCTCCACCTGGGACGGGTCGCCGGCCAGCCGGTCACGCAGCTCGGCGATGCGCGGATCTGGCAGCCGTTCCAGCGCGTCGAGCGCTTCCTGATGGGCGTCCCTTGCCTTCTCCCAATACACCACTGACGTCCCTTGGGCGGCGGGGTCGTGGGCCAGTACGACACTGCTGGCGATCGAGTCGGCCAGGAACCAGGGGTCACGGCGCGCCTGGAGCATGGTCTCTCCCGTGTCGATCGTCTGGGTCGTAAGAGAGCTGGACCGCAGCGGATGGAAGCAGCCGTTCGCTGCGCTGGAGCAGAGCGCCGCCTGCCGCTACGCAGGCACCCAGACCGGCGAGGGCCGCGTACGGGCTGACTTCGTACAGGGTGCCGACCAGGCCGGGCCCCAGCCCGAAGCCGACGCCGCCGCCAAGACCAAAGATCGACATGTACTGCCCCCGCAGGTGGGACGGTGCCGCCGCAGCTGCCAGCGCTGTGAATGAAGGCGTGCAGAGCATCTCCCCGGCCGTGAAGACCACCATACCCGTCAGGACGATCACTCCTGCCCACTGGGCACTTGTGGCCGACGCCGCGGCGAAGACGAGCAGCGCCGCATCGAACAGCACAGCACCTGCCACGATGGCCCGGGTCCTTCTGAACCCCTGAACCATTCGCGTCACCCACGTCTGACCAGCGAATATCAGCATGCAGTTGACCCCGAAGGCCAGCGTCGCCTGCCACGGCGGGAGACCCAGGTACCGCACCAGGTACAGCGGCAGAAACACGGGCGGCACGGCCCAGGCGAACGCAAGCAACAGCTGCGAGGCGACGATCCGTCGGAACGCGCGATCCCGACGGACCTCGTTCCAAGGCGAGGCGGCGCTGGACGAACGAGCGGGGCCGCTGGAGGGGCGGAGTCGGATCGATGCCGTCAGCACGGCCGCCACCAGGCAGGTCGTCACGTCCAGGTATATCAGGACGACTAGGGGGCCCCGTGAGCCATCGCCGATGAGGAGGCTGCCGAGAAGCGCCCCCATGCCAAACGACCCCTTGGCGAGCGCCTGGGACAGCGCGAACCACGCGTCCAGCTCACCCTTTCTGGCTATCGCGGTCAGCAACGTGGGCCAGGAGGCGTAGTAGAGCCGGTCGGCGACCATGACGACGAGGACACAGCCAAAGATCCCAGGGTAGGTCGATACGGCAGGGTAGAATGCGTAGCCGGCGGCGGTGAGGAGATTGCTCAGGACCACCGCGCGCTGTGGCCCTGAGCGGTCGGTCAACGCTCCCAGGACCGGTGAAGCAGCGAATGCCAGGATCGTCGCGAGGCTCATGGTGAGCCCGATGCGGGAGATCAGAAGCGGCGTGGAGACCGTGAAGAAGAACAGCGCCATGGGTAGGAACAGGCCCTCGCCCAGGGTGTCGATAACCGCCGCGGCGACGAGCCGACCCCTCCCATTGAGGTCGGGAAGACCGAGCGCTCGCGCGACGCGGTTGGTTCCGACGGCGTCGTCCGGGCGCGAACCAGGTGCCACGCCTGGCCGCATCAGTCACCACGTCGAACGTACGGGTCCGCCGCGAAGTAGGCCTGGCGGAGGTGGCGACGCCGTTCCGGAGGAATCGCCTGTTGGTTGGATCCAAGTGCCTCTCGCCCGTGCGCCATAATTACCTGGTTCACGACGAGCGCCTGGCCAGGTTCGAGCAACACGGGCAGCTGCTCCTCGGCAAGTAGCTCGAGAGCCTTCACGAGATGCTCGCGTTGGGGGCCCGGTGGCATTTCTGGCAGGACCTTGCCCGTGATCCGGACTCTCCAGAGTCCGTCGTGGAGCGGGGCGATGACGGGGAATGGGCTCAGCTCCGGTCCGACTCCGGTAACACCGAAGTACTTGCCTTCACGGAAAATAGCTTGACTCAGGTACTCACGATCCTCGGTGGACAGCTCGTCCACCATGCGCTGCAGGCTGGCCACGAGGTTGGCGCCACCGCCCGCGGGGTCCTTTCTGAAGCAGAGTAGTATCAGGTAGTCGGGCGGATAGGTCGTGTTGACGCCGTCGATGTGCAGCGGGTTGTCGCCCAAGCCGCCGAACCTGAAGGGCTCGGCGGCGAAGTTGACGCCCAGCTCCTGCCAGAAGCCGAGCCGCTCGATCATCCGGAATGGCCGGCCCATCAGCGAGCAGGCTGCGGTGGCCTTCCTGAGCTCGAGCTCCTCGTCGCCGTCCGGGTCCACCAGACCGTCGATCACGATATATCCGGGCTTGGCTCGCCCGGTCGCCAGCTCGCTCCTCGCCCGAGAGGCGAAGGCAGCGAGGCCCGACCGCGCTGCCGCCCGGCGGCGCGCATGGTCAACGAAATCCATATGAAGCTCGCCATCCGTACCGAATTTGTAATCGGGGGCGGACGTGGCGATCTCGGTAAGTGCCTCGCGCGCCGACTCGTCGAGGGCAATAACATTGGCCATGCCCGTTCGCTCCCTTCAGCGGCTGTTGACGAGTTTTCCAGGGTGCTCCACGCAGAGCAGCATGTCGAGCACCGAAAGGTTCTCCACCCAGCCCGGGTACAACTGCTCGTACCTTGTCGGCGTGTATTGCTGCCAGGCCAGCTTGATGCCGCTGTCGTGCCAGCGCCGCTCGTCCAGATAAGCACGGGCCCCGCTGCCGGAGAGGTAGGTGCTACAGCCCAGGCGGTGGCACAGGGCCTGAAGCCGGGAATCCCGGTCGGACGTGGCCTCTTCGGGCAGACCTATCTCGCTCTCCAGGATCATCGGCGTGGTGATGCCGAGAAGCTCACGAATTCCTTTCACCGAGGCGAGGCCGATCTCAGCCAGGTTTCGTTCTCGAACCGCCGCGACCTGCTCCCATATGTGGTCTGCCCGCCGCAGGAACCTGCTCGTTCTGTACTCGAGTGCGACGATGCGGCGGTGGGTCGCCAGCCAGGCCTTGTCCGCGGGCATTACCTGGTTGATCCGATCGGTGTGGCCGCTGTGTACCGGAATCGTCAGCCAACGGTGGCCGGCGTGTGTGCGGATGCGGTTACGGTTCTGCCACTCCTGGCGCGCGAACTGAAGGTCATCCTGTACGACGAAGACGTCGGCGACCGCGATCTTGTGAATGACCCCTGGGTAAGGCAGATACTGAGGTTGGTGCGCAGCGAGAATGCGCTCAGTCATTGTCGGCGGCTTCCGTGCGGCCCAGGCTCATGACCCCCTTGACCAGGTGGAACGCCTCATAGCGGGCGCTGGTCGTCACGGCGCCACAGGCTTGCTGCGCCCACCACGCGGCGCGAACTTCGACAAGCGCCGAACGCACCACCGGCTTGTTCCGCTCGCGGCGGTGACACGCGAGCGCCTCGAGCTTGAGTGGAAAATACGGCGTAATATCGACAAAAAGGTTTGGTTGAAACATGATCGCGTTGACTGCAGGCTCCGCGTACATGAGCCAAGCCGGCTCTGGAACGCGTAAGGTGGCGTTGGTTATCAGGTGGGCGGTGCGCTCGTGATCCTGATGCCCGAATCCGTTGGTCAGCGGGAAGTGCGTGATCACCAGGTCCGGCGCCGTCTTCCGCAGGTAGCCGTCAATCTCTGAGACGACCTCTCCGCAGTCGGCTACGGCGCCGTCTGGAAGATTCGCGAACAATACGTCGCCGTCTATTAACCGAGCCGCCTCGACGGCCTCTTCCCTTCTCGTGCCCGGAGCGTTCGAACTACTTCGCTCACCGTTCGTGAGGACCAGGATGGTGACCTCCGCACCTAGGCTCCGCAGCAGCGCGAGGGTGCCGAAACACGTCAGCTCGGCGTCGTCTGGGTGCGCGAACGCCGCGAGAACGCGACGATAGTCCGGCTTGAACACGATTCCCCCTCCGCCTTCACCCCAGCCGTCGGCAATTTCAGATCAGCACGCAGGACGAGTCAGAGCAAGGGAGGTCTCCTTGTCTCGTTCGTGCGCACCACGAGACCGGACCGGGCAGCCTCCCGCCGCGCGAAGCGGATCAAAGGTAGCCAACAACGCGCTATATCATAGTAGTAGCAATGGCGTAGTCAAGCCTTTAGCCCATGATAATCTTACGAATCCCAAGATGTTTAAGGAGAAATCATCCGGGTATTAAGCCTTGTTCTGGCGTTCTGATCAATACAAGCATATCCCTATAGATGACCTTACGACGAGGAGAGCCGCAAGCTCGCGGCAGAGCACGGAATCGCCAACGTCGGCTGGAGGCTCGGCGTCCCCGCAAGGCGAGGCCGAGCGGGCTCTCCGTCAGGACGACAGCAGGTGGTGGCTGGCGAGCCAGTCGTGGGCGACGCCGGGGACGGGGCGGGCGGCGAGGGTCGACGATCTGCTCGCCAAGCTGTGGCGCCAGGTCGGCCTGCTCCACACGGCCCGCATCGCCCATCACGACCTGAACCGGGCAAGTGTGGTGGTGGACCAGGCGCGGCAGCCCTGGCTCGTCGACTTCGACGCGGCCGAGGCGCTCGCCGGCGACCGGATGCTCGCCACGGACGTCGCCGAGCTGCTCGTCTCCCTGGCCACGACCGTCGGGCCGGAGGCGGCGCTCGCCGGGGCACGGCGCGAGCTCGGGCTGGCCGCGCTGCACGAGGCGCTCGCGACCTTGCGCCCGCCTCCCGGCCTGACCGCCTCGACCCGCGCGGGCCTGCGCGCCCGCCCCGCTGTCTGGGACGACCTCCGCGGCCTGGCACGGACGCCCGCGGCCGTCAGCGACCGACGGCCACGGCGTCGAGGAAGCCCGTCGCTGCGTCGATGAGCTCGGTGGCCGGGTGGCGTGGACGTGGCTCCAGCGCGCCCCCCGCCGGACCTCGACGACGAGCCGGAGTACCAGCGGCTGCGCCTCCAGGACCCCGTGCCGAAGGTGCGGCTGGCTCCCGGCGGAGAGGTCTACCTGGTCGCCAGGTACAACGACGTCAGGCGGGTGTTCGCCGATCCCGTGTTCAGCCGGGCCGAGGCCACCAGGCCCGGCGTGCCGGTGCTGCGGCCCGGCCGCCAGATCCCGTTCCTGATCCTGAGCATGGACGCCCCGGAGCACACCCGGGTGCGCAGGCTGGTGGCGGTCGCGTTCACCGTGCGCGCGGGCGAGCGGATGCGCCCCCGGGTCCAGGAGATCGTGGACGACCTGCTTACCGGGCTGATCCAGGCACGGGTCCGGATGGCGGCCGGCTCGACCGTGATCCCGCTGCAGTACTCGGCCGACCGCGACGGCGACCTGACCGCCAACCCGGACCGGTTCGACGTGACCAGGCCCCCGACCAAGCACATGGCCTTCGGGCACGGCATCCACCACTGCGTTGGCGCGCCCCTGGCCAGGGTGGAGCTGCAGACGGCCTTCACCACGCTCCTGCGGCGCCTGCCGGACCTGCGCCTGGCCGTCCCGGAGTCCTCCGTGGAGTGGAAGGCCGGCCTCCTCACCCGCGCACCCGTCACCCTCCCCGTCACCTGGTAGCCTTCACCTCCCCGCAGACGTCACTGGGTGGTGATTGGTGCTCTCTCCGAGGCAGGGCTACACGGGACTGCTGCTCGACGTCGGGGGCGTCCTGACCACTGACTTCTTCGCCGCGACCGGTGCGCACTGCGAGCGCCTGGGACTGCCGCGGGAGCGGTTCGTCGAGGTCGTCACCGCCGACCCGGCCGGCCTCCAGCTCCTCCACCAGATCGAGCGCGGCGAGATCAGCCAGCCCGCCTTTGAGCGCGGCCTCGCCGGGCTGCTGGGCGTGGCGGGCGACGGCCTGCTTCGAGGACTGCTCGCCGACGCGCGGCCGAACGTGGAGGTGATCCTGGCATCGCAGCGGGCACGGCAGGCCGGGGTGCGCGTGGGCGTCGTCAGCAACTCGCTGGGCACCGACCCCTACAACCCCTATGAGGCGTACGGCCTTGCCGATTGGTTCGATGCGGTCGTGATCTCGGGTGAGGTCGGCCTCCGCAAGCCGGAGCCCGCGATCTACGAGCTTGCCGCGGCAAAGCTCGGCCTTCCGGCCTCCCGCTGCGTCTTCGTCGACGACCTCGAGGCGAACCTCCCAGCCGCCCGGGCCCTCGGCATGGCCACGGTCCACCACGTCGAGAACCCGACGACCCTCACCGAGCTGGAGCGCCTCCTCGGAATCCCCCTCCGGTAGCGCCTCGTCGGCGGCCACCCGCGCGGGACTCGCTCAACTGGTCGGTTTCGAGGGGCCCCAGCGGCCCACGACGTACTTGTGGCGCTCGGTGGGGTCGGCGATCTCGCGGGTGCCGTTGGCCAGGCGGACGAAGAAGGCCGTCTTCTTCCGGAGCTGGCCCTTGTCGTCGGCCACGGTGACCCTGGCCTCGACCGGAAAGGCGCTCGGGCGGACGTGGACGCGGCAGACGTCGTGGCCGTCGACCGTGTGGACCTGGATCCCCACGTTGCCGGCCGCCGCCTCACCCACCGCGGCCACCAGGATGCCCGACAGGTGGAGCTGGAGCACGTCGCGGTCGTCCTTGCCCGGCTGCCGCAGGGAGGCGTAGTCGCCGTCCAGCCCGGCGACGCTCCCGTCGTTGGCCACGCCGATGAGCAGGGTGCCGCCGTCGGGGCTGTTCAGGAACGCCGCGACGGTCTTGATCGTCGCCGACTCCAGCGGCTTGTACTTCTCGCCGTTCTCCCGGGTCCGCAGCGACGACTTGTACTCGAGGTGCTGGGACTCCCTGTCGGGGCCGAGCAGCTCGCGGACCGGGCAGTGCTCCTGGTAGGCGACCTTCGCCTTGGTCTGCACCAGGCTGCTGTAGACCCGGACCACCTCGGCGGCCAGGTCAGGGTCGTCGAGGAACTTGAAGATGACCTTCTCGTTGCGCTCCAGGCGGCCGAGCAGCGCCTTCTGGAACAGCTCCCCGAAGACCAGCAGGAAGTTCTCGGCGGTGTTGTTGACCGCCTGGGCCTGCACCCGCTGGTCGTTGACCAGGTCGGTGGCGGTGGCGTCGAACACGAGGCGGTCGCTGTCGGCCCAGTCGGTGCCGTACAGCTCGTTGAGGCGGTCGATGATGTGCGACAGCGGCTCCGGCTCGGGCTCCTGCTGGCGCCCGTCGCCGGAGTAGACGGTGTGGACCTCGCCGACCTCGCCGCGCAGCGACACCGAGCCGCTGAAGCGGCACTCCAGCCGCAGATGGGTGAGCTCGACGGCGCTGCTCAGGTCGACGGTCGCGCCGGCGCCGGCGCGCACGAACCGCAGCAGCGCCCGCCCGAACAGGTAGTCGCGCTCCAGGGCGGTGTCGCCGAACGCCACGATCAGCGACAGGAACGAGTAGGTGCGCACGAACCGGTTGAGCGCGTCGCGGAACCGCTCTTGCTCGACCTCGTCCAGCTCCTGGAACCTCGCGACCGCCGGGTTGAGCACGCCGTGGAGGCGGCCGTGGTCGGCCCCGCTGACCAGCAGGAGCCGGGCGAACGCCTCGGCCTCCTCAACACGGAGCACGCCGAATTCGTCGAGCGCGTGGCGGGTGTCGTAGAGCAGGTTCGGGTCGCTCGGAGGAGCGACCGTCTCGCCGTAGAAGGGCTCGAACGCCTCGGCGATCTTGTCGGCCTCGTTCACGAAGTCCAGCACGAACGTCCCGTCCTTGTCCGGGTGGGTGCGGTTGAGGCGCGACAGCGTCTGCACGGCGGCGAGCCCGGTGAGCGTCTTGTCGACGTACATCGCGTACAGCTTGGGCTGGTCAAAGCCGGTCTGGAACTTCTCGGCGACCACCAGGACCTGGTAGGCGTCGCCGTCGAAGCGGTCGGCGGTCTCGCTCTCGGGGAAGCGGTTCAGCCTCGCCTCGGTGACGTCCTCGCCCTCGTCCTTGACCGAGCCGGAGAACGCGACGAGCACGCCGAGGTCGTCGCCGTGCTCGTCGACGTAGCGCCGCAGCGCCCGGAAGAACCGCACGGCATGGGCCCGGGACGAGGTGACGACCATGGCCTTGGCACGCCCGCCGACCTTGTGGGCGATGTGCCGGCGGAAGTGCTCGACGACGATCTCGGCCCGCTGCGCCAGGTTGTGCTCGTGCAGGGCCACGAACCGGGCGATCGCCCGGCGCGCCTTGGCGGTCTGGAAGGCGGGGTCCTCGCTGATCGTCTTCTCGACGTGCCAGAACGTCTCGTAGGTGGTGTAGCTGGCGAGCACGTCGTGGATGAACCCCTCCTGGACCGCCTGCCGCATCGAGTACAGGTGGAACGCCTGGTTCTCGCCGCTCAGCGGTTCCGGCCGCCCGAACAGGTTGAGCGTCCTGCCCTTGGGGGTCGCGGTGAACGCGAAGAAGCTCAGGTTGGCCTGCCGGCCGCGCGCCTGGACCGCCGCCACGAGCGCGTCCTCCACCTCGTCCGCCGGCAGGTCGGCGCCGTCGCCCTCGCCGGCGCCGCCATGGGCGCCGGCGCCGCTGCCGCTGCCGAGCACCCGGCGCAGCTCCTTGGCCGCCTCGCCGGTCTGGGAGGAGTGCGCCTCGTCGACGATCACGGCGTAGCGGCGGGCGGGCAGCGCCTGGACCCGGTCGAGGATGAAGGGGAACTTCTGCAGGGTCGTGATGATGATCCGGGCCTGCTCGCCGGCGAGGGCGGCGGCGAGCTGCCCGGAGTGCCTGTCGATCCGCTCGACGACGCCGTGGGCGTGCTCGAACTGGTAGACCGTGTCCTGGAGCTGGCGGTCCAGGATCAGCCGGTCGGTGATGACCACGACCTTGTCGAAGAGCTTGCGGTCCGCGTCGTCGTGGAGCGTCGACAGGCGGTGGGCGAGCCATGCGATCGTGTTGGACTTGCCCGACCCTGCCGAGTGCTGCACCAGGTAGCTGTGCCCTGGCCCCTCGCCGCGCGCCGCCGCCTCCAGCCGGCGGACGCAGTCCCACTGGTGGAAGCGAGGGAAGACCACGGTTCCGGGCCCTCTCGAGCCCCTGCCCCTGGCTGGCTTGTGCACGTGCACGAACCGGGCGAGCAGGTCCAGCCAGGCGTCGCGCTGCCAGACCCGCTCCCACAGGTAGGCGGTCGCGTGCCCGCCTGGGTTGGGCGGGTTGCCCGCCCCGTAGCGGTGGCCCTGGTTGAACGGCAGGAAGCGGGTGCCGGGCCCCTGCAGGCGGGTGGTCATCACCGCCCGCTGGGTGTCGACCGCAAAGTGGACGAGCGCGCGCCGCGAGAGCGTCGGGTTCCGCGGGTCGCGGTCGTGACGGTACTGGCCGATCGCCTGCTCGACGTCCTGCCCGGTCAACTGGTTCTTCAGCTCCACGGTGGCGACCGGGATGCCGTTGACGAACAGCCCCAGGTCCACGGCCCGCTCCGACCCGGCCTCGTAGCGGAGCTGCCGCATGACGGTCAGCCGGTTCGCCTGGTAGCGCTCCACCAGCTCGGGCGTGAGGCCGTGCGCCGGCCGGAAGTACGCCAGCCGGACCGTGACCCCGTGGTCGACCACTCCGTGCCGCAGCACGTCGAGCGTGCCCCGCTTGTCGGTCTCCGACGCCAGCCGCGCCAGGAACTTCTCCTGCGCCACGCCCGCATCGCCACCGTGCCGCTTGATGACCTCCGCCCACGCTCCGCCCTGGGTCGCCCCGATGAACGTGAATACCTCGGCCGTGTCGAGACCGATCTCGGGCCGGAAGAAGCCGGCCGCGCCCTTCAGCCACCCGGACGCGAGCAGCGACGCCTCGACCGCCTCCTCGAACCGCTCCTCGGTGTGGATCCCCTTCATCCTCTCCCCCGTCCCGCTCTCCGCCGTCCTCCACTGCGGATCAGCCGCTCAGCTTCCCGCTTCCCGCTCGCAGCCGGCAGCTCCGGGCTGATCTGGCCCGCCCGCAGCAGCTCCCCGGCTGTGAACCGGCGCTCGCGCAGTGCCCGCAGGCTCGCCGCGTTCACCTCGCCGATGACCGTGAGGCCTGCCTCAGTGGCGACGGCACGGATGATCGAGGGGTCGAGGTCGTCACGGTCGAGCAGGTCGGCGCTCTGGCTCGTCACGAGGACCTGCACCCGTTCGCTCGCCTCGGTCAGCACGTCGAACAGCACCCCAGCCGCCGCCGGGTGCAGGGCGGCCTCCGGCTCCTCGATGCCCACCAGCGATATCTGGCCGTCAAGCACCCACGGCTGGAAGAGCGCGGCAAGAATGCCGGCCGCCCGGACCGTCCCATCCGACATCCTATCCGGCCGGTCGACGCCCTCGATTCCAGGAGCGACGGCGGCAAGATAGCTGTCGAGGCGCTGCTTGATTCCCGGGTGCTCTGTGGCGAGCGCGCCGAGCACGTCGCCGAGGTGCTCGCCGCGACTGCCGAGGGCAGTCCCTTCAGCCTGGGGCTGCGGCAGGCGGAGCGCGGCCGGGTCGAGATGGTAGAACCGCATGCCGCGCAGGGCCCGGACGAGGGGTGCGAGGTTCGGCCGGGCGCCGGCGGTCGGCAGGTAGAGCCGATCCGGCTCGATCATCAGTGAATGCGGCAACGACGGGTCGTCGACCGCCCCGCGGTCCACCCGGAAGCGCTCGGTCTTATCCCGCCATCGAAG
>Ga0137372_10002401_pt1 | contig 18118 bp, 19 predicted proteins | sample SagtaG_6_FD_104911 | JGI IMG/M metagenome (GOLD analysis project Ga0137372, IMG submission 104911) | Vadose zone soil microbial communities from Sagehorn Ranch, Mendocino, California, USA - Sage1_R_60_16 metaG | ecosystem: Environmental > Terrestrial > Soil > Vadose zone | place: USA...
ACGACCCGATCATCTTCCTCGAACCCAAGCGCCGCTATTGGGAGAAGGGCCCGGTGGACACCGAGTCGACCCCGGAGCCGCTGCACGCGGCCCGGGTGGCCCGGCCCGGCACCGACGCCACGGTGGTCGCGTACGGGCCGATGATGCGTACCGCGCTGGACGCCGCGACCGCCGCCGCCGAGGAGGGCCGCGAGTTGGAGGTCATCGACCTGCGCTCGCTCTCCCCGCTCGACCTCGGTCCGGTGTACGACTCGGTACGCCGTACTGGCCGGCTGGTCGTGGTACACGAGGCGCCGTTCAACGTCAGCATCAGCGCCGAGGTGGCCGCCCGGGTCACCGAGCACTGCTTCTACTCCCTGGAAGCCCCGGTGCTCCGGGTCACCGGCCATAACGTGCCCTACCCGGCCGCCCGGCTGGAGGAGGAATATCTGCCCGACCTGGACCGGGTACTCGACGCCGTCGACCGCGCGTTCGGGTGGTGAGCACGATGTCGCGCATCCGTGAGTTTCCGCTGCCCGACCTCGGCGAGGGCCTGACCGAGGGCGAGATCCTCAAGTGGCTGGTCCAGGTCGGCGACACCATCGAGCTCAACCAGCCGATCGTGGAGGTGGAGACGGCCAAGGCGGCGGTGGAGATCCCGGCCAAGTGGGCCGGGGTGGTGACCTCGATCTTCCACCCGGAAGGCAGCACGGTCGAGGTGGGTACCGCGATCATCGCCATCGACACCGAGCCGGGTGCCGGGCCGTCCACCGCCGCACTCGCGGCTGACGAACGCCGCCCTGCCGATCCGGCCCAAGTGCCGGCTCGCGACGATGTCGCCCCGGAGGAGGGCCCGGTGGAACCGGGGATCATCGGCGGCCCGGCGCCGGGTGGGCGTACCGCCGTGCTGGTGGGTTACGGGCCGAAGACCACGGTGGCCAAGCGCCGGCCGCGGACCTCGACGGAGACGCCGCCCGCTGCCCAGTCCCCGGCGCCCGCCGCGGAGGCTCCGGCGCCCGCGGCCGGGATCCCGGTCGAGCCGGCCCCCGCAGCCGAGGCCCCGGCCCGCACGGCCGGCGTGCTGGCCAAGCCGCCGGTCCGCAAGCTCGCCCGCGACCTCGGCGTCGACCTGACCGCCCTGGTCGGCAGCGGGCCGCAGGGCTCGATCACCCGCGAGGACGTCGAGTCGGCCCGCTCCGCGCCGGCGGTGACCGGTGGTGAGCAGCGCATTCCGGTCAAGGGGGTACGCAAGCTCACCGCCGAGAACATGGTGGCCAGCGCGTTCACCGCACCGCACGTCACCGAGTTCCTGACGGTCGACGTGACCCGTTCGGTCCGCGTGCTCGACCGGCTCCGGACCCTTCCGGAGTGGCAGGACGTGCGGATCTCCCCACTGCTCCTGGTCGCCAAGGCGGTCCTGCTCGCGATCAGGCGCCACCCCATGGTCAACTCGACCTGGGCGGCGGATGTTTCGAGTCGCCCGGCGCAGCTTCGGGACTCGGCCGGTCCGTCGGCGGAAATCATCGTCAAGGAGCAGGTCAACCTGGGTATCGCCGCGGCGACCGAGCGCGGGCTGGTGGTGCCCAACATCAAGGACGCCGGCCGGCTCTCCCTGCGCGAGCTGGCCGACGCGATGACCGCGTTGGTCCAGACCGCGAAGGCGGGCCGGACCACACCGGCCGACCTGGCCGGCGGTACGTTCAGCATCACCAACGTGGGCGTCTTCGGCGTCGACACGGGTACCCCGATCCTGCCCCCCGGTGAGGCGGCCATCCTCGTGTTCGGTGCGATCCGCGACATGCCCTGGGTACACAAGGGCAAGGTCAAGGTACGCAGTGTGACCACGCTGGGGCTCTCATTCGACCACCGGATCATCGACGGTGAGCTGGGCTCCAAGTTCCTCCGGGACGTCGGCGCCTTTCTCACCGACCCGGAAGCCACCCTGCTCGCCTGGGGCTGACCCGGGTCCCGTGCTGGTTACCCTGTCGGATACGGCGGGCCGCCGGGTTCTCCGGCGGCCCGCACCTCGCGGGTCATACCCACACAGGCCCGCCGGGGTTGGCGTGGGCCGGGTAGTGTCACATGAGGCTGGCGCGATCCGGCGCCGCCCAGCGAGGGAGGCGAGAGATGTCTCAGGGCCCGTACCCGCCCGGCTATGAGCCGGCTGACGGCGCCCCCCGCCCACCGCAGGACGGCTTCCCGGAGGTTCCGACCAACCGCGCCACCGCTCGGATACCGCAGCCGCCGCCCTGGGCGCAGCCGCAGTCGGCACAGCCGGCGCCCGGGTCGTACGGCACCGGCCAGCCCTACGGCTCGTCCGACCAGCCCTACGGTGCGCCCGCTCAGCCTGGCTATGACAACCCGCCCGGGAGCTTCGGCTCCGCCCCTGCGCCGCCACCCGGCCGGGTCTCCGGCAGCGCGTCGGTACCCGGTGCGCCGCCCACCTCCGGCGCTGGCTACGGACAGCCGGCCTTCGGTTCCAGCCCCGGCACTTACGGCAGTCCGGCTTCGCCCGGCACATACGGAACTCCGGCGGCGTCGGGGTCCTACGGTCAGCCGGCGGCAGGCTCATACGCTCCGCCGTACGCCGGCCCGGAACCGTCCCGCTTCGCCGGTCTGCGATACGACGACGGATCCGCCGGGCCCCCGCCGCCCACGAAGTCGAAACGCGGTCTGATCATCGGGATCGTGGTCGTCGCGATCGTGATTCTCGGGCTCGTCGGAGCCGGCGTGACCTGGGCGCTGTCCCGGAGCAGCGACACCGCGAGCTTCGCGGTCAACTCGTGCGTACAGAAGTCCGACGAGAAGGCGATCGCGGTGTCCTGCTCGGCGACCGGGGCATACCAGATCGTGTCCAAAGTGGACACCGTGGACAAGTGCCCGGACCGCAACCAGCCATACGTCGTACTCCAGCAGAGCGGCAAGCCCGACCAGGTGCTGTGTCTGAAGCCGGCGCACTGACCGGGTCCGCGAGGTGAGCCCTGATGAGCCTTGCACTCCTTGAGCATGTCGGACCCCCGGCCAGCCTGCTCCCGCGGCGGCGGACAAGCCGGTGACGAGCACAGCCGGCTCGGGCGTCCGGGTACGCGCTCCGGAGCTGCGCGGGCGCGGCTGGTTGAACACCGGCGGGCGGGAGCTGACGCTCGCCGACCTGCGCGGAAAGATCGTCCTGCTCGACTTCTGGACGTTCTGCTGCATCAACTGCCTGCACGTGCTGGACGAGCTGCGCGCGCTGGAAGAGCGGTATGCCGACGTGCTGGTCACAGTGGGGGTACACGCGCCGAAGTTCGAGCACGAGAAGGACCCGGACGCGCTGGCGGCGGCGGTGGAGCGCTACGGGGTCGGTCACCCGGTGCTCGACGACGCGGAGCTGGTGACCTGGAGCCAGTACGCGGCCCGGGCCTGGCCGACACTGTGCGTGATCGACCCGGAGGGGTACCTGGTCGCGACCATGGCCGGCGAGGGGCACGCCGCCGGGCTCGCCGCGCTGATCGACGAGCTGATCGGGGTACACGAGGCCAAAGGCACGCTGCACCGGGGCCATGGACCGTTCGTACCCCCGCCGGTCTTCTCCGGTGATCTCCACTTCCCGGGCAAAGCGATCGTCTCGCCCGGCGGCGGTCTGCTGGTCTCCTCGTCGGCGGCGCACCAGATCGTGGAGCTGGCCGCCGACGGCGAGACGGTGCTGCGCAGGATCGGTTCGGGGCGGCGGGGCCACGCCGACGGCGGACCGGCCGAGGCGGAGTTCAACGAGCCGCAGGGGCTGTGCCTGCTGCCCGGGCATGTGGCTGAGGTGGCCGGCTACGACCTGGTCGTGGCGGACACGGTCAACCATCTCCTGCGAGGGGTACGGGTGACCGAGGGGTCGGTGAGCACGGTCGCCGGCTCGGGCCGGCCCTGGCGGTCCACTATGGACAGTCACCCGCACGACGCGCTCGCCGTGGACCTGTCCTCGCCGTGGGACCTGGCGTGGTACGACGACCGGCTGATCATCGCGATGGCCGGCATCCACCAGCTGTGGTGGTTCGATCCGGTCAGGCGGACGGCCGGCGTATACGCCGGTACCACAGTGGAGGCGCTCAAGGACGGCCCGCTCGACGAGGCCTGGCTGGCCCAGCCGTCAGGGCTGTCGGTCGCGCCGGAGGCGCCCGGCGGCGGCGCGGGTGAACGGCTCTGGGTCGCCGACAGCGAGTCCTCCGCGCTGCGCTTCGTCGCCGACGGTGCGCTGCACACCGCGGTCGGGCAAGGGCTGTTCGACTTCGGGCACGTGGACGGGCCGGCGACCGGGGCGCTCTGCCAACACCCGCTCGGCGTGCTGGCGCTGCCGGACGGGGCGGTACTGGTGGCCGATACGTACAACGGAGCGGTGCGGCGGTACGCCGGCGGCGAGATGACCACGGTGGCGACCGGCCTCGCCGAGCCGAGCGACCTGGTGCTCACCCCCGGCGGCGAGGTGCTCGTCGTCGAGTCCGCCGCGCACCGGCTGACCCGGTTGGCGCCCGGCGCGGTCGGGGCACCCACCCCCCGCCGGTACCGCACCGAACGGCCAGCCACCGCGCTCGCCCCCGGCGAGGTGACCCTGGAGGTGGTGTTCACCCCGGCGCCCGGCCAGAAGCTGGACGACTCGTTCGGGGTACCCACCCGGCTGGAGGTGTCCGCCTCCCCGCCCGGGCTGCTGCTCGATGGCGCCGGTGTCACCACCGAGCTCACCCGTACCCTGCGGCTGGCCGGGGACACCGACGGCGGCGTCATCCAGGTCACCGCCCAGGCCGCCACCTGTGACGCGGAAGCCGAGCACGCCGCCTGCCACCTGACCCGCCAGGACTGGGGTGTCCCGGTCCGCCTCACCCGGGATGCACCCGGCGAACTCCGCCTGATCCTCCGCGGCTGACGATCACGACTCGGTGAACGGAACCACCGGCACCCCGGCCCCGGTCAGCGCCGCGCGGACCCCGGCGGCCAGCTCCACGGCTCCAGGCGTGTCCCCGTGCACGCACAACGACTCCACCTGGCACACGATCTCGCTGCCGTCGACGGCCAGGACGGTACCGTCGACCGCCATCCGTACCGCGCGCCGGGCGACCAGGTCCGGATCGGTGACCAGGGCACCGGGCCGGCCGCGCGGCACCAGGACACCGGAGGGCAGGTACCCCCGGTCGGCGAAGCCCTCCGCGACCGCCCCCAGCCCGGCCTCGGCCGCCAACCGCAGCAGCGCCGATCCGGGCAGCCCGAGCACCGGCAGCGTGGGGTCATAGGACAGGACGGCGGATACCACCGCTCCGGCCTGCCCCTCGTCGGTCACGGCGGTGTTGTAGAGCGCGCCGTGCGGCTTGACGTACCGCACCCGCGCACCGGCGACCCGGGCGAACCCGTCCAGCGCGGCGAGCTGGTAGAGCACGTCGTCGCGCAGCTCGTCGGGCGCGTAGTCGATCCGGCGGCGACCGAAGCCGGCCAGGTCCCGGTAGCCGACCTGGGCACCGATGGCGACCTCGGCGGCTACCGCCCACTCACACACCCGGCGCATCGTCGACGGATCCCCGGCGTGGAAGCCGCATGCGACGTTGGCGCTGGTCAGCACGGTCAGCAGGGCCTCGTCGTCGCCGAGGCGCCAGATCCCGAAGCCCTCGCCGAGGTCCGCGTTGAGGTCCATCGAAGCCCGGTCAGCGGTCCGGTCCATGGAACACGACCCTAGCGCCCGGCCGGGGCCTACTGACGAGTAACCTACGGTGCCGTAACCTGGGAACGTGAGCATCACTTCGACCCCGCTGCGCCCGATCGATCTCGGGAAGCCGGCCATGCGCGGTTGGCTGCACCTCTACGCCTTCTTCGTCGCCATTGTCGCCGGCATCGTGATGACCACGCTCGCCGCGACCGTGGCGCACCGGGCAACGCTGGCCACCGCGCTCTACGGCATCACGGTGTGCGCCCTGTTCGGCACGAGCGCGCTGTACCACCGGCGGGTCTGGTCGCCCCGCGGATACCAGACCATGCGCCGGCTCGACCACTCGATGATCTTCCTGTTCATCGCCGGCACATACACCCCGTTCTCGGTTCTGCTGCTGCCCCCCACGAAGGCCGCGGTCATCCTCGCCGTGGTCTGGGGCGGTGCCGTGCTCGGTGTCGGCGTGAAGCTGGTCTCGCCCAACGCCCCGCGCTGGCTGTCCGCGCCGCTCTACGTCGCGCTCGGCTGGGTGGCCGTCGCGGTACTGCCGGACATCCTGGCCCGGGGCGGGCTGGCGGCGCTGGTCCTGCTCCTGGCCGGCGGCGCCTTCTACACGCTCGGCGCGGTCTGCTACGCCCTGCGCCGGCCCAACCTGTGGCCCACGGTCTTCGGCCACCACGAGTTCTTCCACGCCTGCACGCTGGTCGCGGCGATCTGCCACCACGTGGCCATCTACCTCGCACTGTTCGCCGGAGCATGATATTCGCCGGAGCATGAAAAAGGCGCCCCCGCGGGGGGCGCCTTTCACGCGAGCTCAGATGTCCGCGCCCGGCGGTTGGTACTCGACCCGGCGCCGCTCGTCGATCACGGTGTCCGGCTCGACCGGGGCCGGGGTAACCGTACGGCGCCGCTCGTGGACGACCCGCTCCGGCTCGACCGGCACCGGGGCCACCGGCCGCCGGCGGTTGTTCCAGAACCACAGGGTCAGCAGCAGCGCGAACAGTCCGGCGAACATCAGCACCCACCCGACCACGTTGAGACTGAGCCAGCCCACCGAGACATGCACGGCGAACGCCAGGATCGCGCCCACCGCGATGAGGATGATGCTTCCACCGATACCCACGGTGTCCTCCAATGGTCACAACTGCGGGACGACATGAGTGGTACCCAGCGCGCCCGGGCGGTAATCGGGCAGGCTGAGCGCATGACCCGGACGCTGGTGATCCTGCGGCACGCGAAGGCGGCGCGGCCGGCCGGCGTGGCCGACCTTGACCGGCCGCTCACCGAGCGCGGGCACGCCGACGCGGCGGCCGCCGGGGCCTGGCTGGCTTCCCGGGGGTACGCCCCGGATCTCGTCCTCTGCTCGCCGTCGAAACGCACCCGGCAGACCTGGCACGGTGTCGCGGTCGCCCTGTCCGGCTCGCGTGCTCCGGAGGTCCGCTACGAACGGGTGCTCTACGACGACGGGATCGGCCAGGTGCTCAAGCTCCTCCACACGGTGCCCGACGAGGTCCGCACGGTGCTGCTGATCGGGCACAACCCGAACGTGTCGATGCTGTCGGCGGTGCTCGACCGGTCCGCGGCCCGGGACTCGGACGGACTGCGTACCAGTGGGATCGCCGTACACACGCTGGACGGCTCGTGGTCCGGGTACGCCGCCGGAGCCGCCCCGCTGGTCGCCGGCGGTACCGCCCGCGCGTGAATTCTGGCGCTCGCCTCCGCTCGCCCTGCGCCGGGGCTCAGTGCTGTGGCGCGGTGGGGAAGTCGGTGTCCGGCGGCTGCGGCGGCACCGGGTGCGTACCGGCCGGGTCGTGGGTCAGCTGGGTCTGCTCGACCAGCGTCAACGCGTGGCTGCGCCGCCGGTTGCGCCAGAACCAGACGGTCAACCCGAGCACGGTCAGCCCGGACAGCATCAACACCCAGCCGGTCACCTGCAGGTCGAACCAACTCGGGGTGGTGCGTACCGCGAAGGCCAGGATGGCGCCGAGCGCGAGCAGGAAGATGCCGCCGCCGATACCCATATAGATCAGGCTAACCGGACTTCCGTCAACGCGCTCGGCGAGCGGGTCAGAAGACCTCCTCCGGCAGGTCCATCAGCTCCAGCGTGGTCGACTCGATGATCCGCCGGTCGGCGCCGATCCGGGGCAGCACCTCGTGCGCGAAGAACCGGGCCGCGGCCACCTTGCCCTCATAGAAGGCCTGGTCAGCGGGGGACTGCTCCTGCCCGAGCGCGCGCAGCGCGATGTCCGCCTGCTTCTGCAGCAGCCAGCCGACCACGAGGTCACCCAGGGCGAGCAGCAGCCGGCGCGAATTGAGCCCGATCTTGTACAGCTCGTGCGGCTCGCCACCGGCGGCCGTGGTCACCCAGCCGGTGAACGTCGCGAAGATCTGCTGCACCTCGGCCAGCGCCCTACCCAGCGCCACCCGCTCGTCCTTGAGCTGACCGTTGCCGGCCTCGGAGTCGATGAACTCCTTGATCTCTCCGGCCACCGTGAGCATGGCCTGGCCCTGGTCCTTGATGATCTTCCGGAACACCAGGTCCAGGCTCTGGATCGCGGTCGTACCCTCGTACAACGTGTCGATCTTGGCGTCCCGGACGTACTGCTCCAGCGGGTAGTCCTGGAGGTATCCGGAGCCGCCGAAGGTCTGTAGCGCCTCGTGGCCGAGCAACTCGTAGGCCCGCTCCGAACCGACCCCCTTGACCAGCGGCAGCAGCAGGTCGTTGATCCGCTTGGCCTGCTCAGCCTCCCCGACCTGACCGGCCAGGTCGGCGATGTGCCATTTGTCCTGCCACACCGCGGTGTAGGCGACCAGGGCCCGGAGTCCCTCGGCGTAGGCCTTCTGCAGCATCAGTGAGCGGCGGACGTCCGGGTGCTGCGCGATGGTCACCCGAGGCGCCGTCTTGTCGGCCTGCCGGAGCAGGTCAGGACCCTGCACGCGGTCGCGCGCGTAGGCCAGCGCGTTGAGGTAGCCGGTGGACAGGGTGCCGATCGCCTTGGTACCGACCATCATCCGGGCGTACTCGATGACCAGGAACATCTGCCGGATGCCCTGGTGCACGTCGCCCATCAGCCAGCCCTTGGCCGGCACGCCGTGCTCACCGAAGGTCAGCTCGCAGGTCGTGGAGACCTTGAGCCCCATCTTGTGCTCGACGTTGGTGGCGAAGACCCCGTTGCGCTCGCCCAGCTCGCCGGTCTCCGGGTCGAAGTGGAACTTCGGCACGACGAACAGCGACAACCCCTTGGTACCCGGGCCACCCGCACCGGGCGTGTCCACCGGACGGGCCAGCACGTAGTGGATGATGTTCTCGGTCAGGTCGTGCTCACCGCTGGTGATGAAGCGCTTGACCCCCTCGATGTGCCACGAGCCGTCCGGCTGCGGGATCGCCCGGGTGCGCCCGGCGCCGACATCCGAACCCGCGTCCGGCTCGGTGAGCACCATGGTCGAGCCCCAGCCCTTCTCGACGAAGAGCCTCGCCCACTTCTTCTGCTCGGGCGTCCCCTCCAGCCACAGCGTGTGCGCGAAGGACGGGCCGGAGGCGTACATCCACACCGGCGCGTTGCTACCGAGCACGAGTTCGGCCAGGGACCACCAGAACACCCGTGGGGCCGGCGTGCCACCCAGCCCCGTCGGCAGGTCCAGGCGCCAGAACTCGCTGTCGATGAAGGCCTGGTAGGACCGGCGGAACGACTCCGGCACGGTGACCCGGTGGGTCTGCGGGTCGAACACCGGGGGGTTGCGGTCGCCGTCGGCGTAACTGGCTCCCAGGTCCTCCCGGGCCAACCGGTCCACCTCGGCGAGGATGCTGCGCGCGGTCTCCTCGTCGAGGTCCGGGTAGGCCGGCGTGCCCAGCATCTGCTCGGCGCCGAAGACTTCGAAGAGGTTGAAGTACAGGTCGCGCAGGTTGCTCTGGTAGTGGCTCATGCGGCGCTCCCCCGTGTGGTGGCGGTGCCTTGGTTACCCGTCAGTAACGGCGATGCTATCTACCGTCCGGTAACTGCGGCAAGGCCGCACCGGTGAGAGATCGGCGACACTAACCCGCGTCGGTCCCCACTTCCCAGCTCGGTACCGCCACGCCGGCCGGGGCCGGCTGGGCGCCGGCGTACTCCATCAGCACCAGCGCGATGTCGTCGTCGAGCCGCCCGTGTACCCACTCCAGGAGCGCGCTCTCCAGCGAGGCCAGCCCGTCGCCGACCGTACCGTGGCCGAGCAGCCGCCAGGCCCGCTCGGCGGTCGGAAAGAACTCCCCCTCCCGTCGAGCCTCGGCCAGCCCATCGGTGAACAGCAGCAACCGGTCACCCGGTTCCAACCGCTCGACCCGGGGGCGTACGACAGGCATGAAGCCCAACGGAGGTGCGCTGGCGGGTGGTTCGAGGGGGATCACCTCGCCGCGGCGTAGCAGCAGCGGAGCCGGGTGGCCGCAGTTGACGATCGAGAGGGTCCCACCCCGCTCTTCGACCAGGGCAGCGGTGACGAAGTCCTCGTCACCGACCGAACGGGCCACCGCGCGGTCCAGATCGGCGACGATCGCCCGCAGGTCGGCCCGTTCGTATGCCACGTGCCGGTAGGAGCCGAGGACCATGCTGGCCAGGCGTACCGCCTCCAGGCCCTTGCCCCGGACGTCACCGATGATCATCCGTACCCCGTACGGCGTGTCCAGCGCCTCGTACAGGTCCCCGCCGATGTCGGCGGCCGCGCTCGCCGAGATGTACCGCCCGGCGACCGCCAGTGGCCCCACCCGTGGCCCGAGCGGGCGCAGCACGGCCGTCTGCGCCACCTTCGCCAGGCTCTCCAGGGTGGCCAGCCGCTCCGCCTGCCTGGCCCGTACCGTCCCAGCCACCGCCGCGATCGCGGTCGCCGCCATGATCGCGCCGATCTGGAAGGAACTGGCCATGTCGAGCCCGTGCGGGAAGAACCCGAAGGTCAACCCGATCGCGGTGGCCGTCGTGCCGACCAGGATCACCTCACGCCAGGCGGCGAACGTGGCGACCAGGAACGGTGCCGAGGCCAGCAGCCCGATGTAGTGCGGCTCCTCGCCGTCGGCCAGCTCGATCGCGGAGATCAGGGCGAGCAGCACGAAGGCCGCGCCGAGTCCGGCGCGGGCATCAGGACTCATCGGGCGGTGTTCGCCCGGTAGGCGCAGCTTCATGGGTACGGGCACAGCATGCCGGATAACGCCCCCGGACCAAACGGCCGGGGGCGAGATCCGCGCGAACGGACGAAAGCCCGAACCCTTACTAGGACAGCACCTCGTACTTCACGGTGATCACCCCGGCGCCCACGCTGGCGATGGCGCTGAACGCCGCCAGGGTCAGATCGAGGCAGCGCCCGGAGACGAACGGGCCGCGGTCGTTGATGCGTACCACCGTGGCCTTCCCGTTGGCTACGTTGGTGACCCGGACCCGGGTGTTGAACGGCAGCGTCCGGTGTGCGGCCGTGAAGGCGTAGGTGTTGAAGACCTCCCCGTTGGCGGTGTGCCCGCCACCGGTGTAATACGACGCGCCGCAGGTACCGGAGCTGGTCACCGTGCCGCCCCCGGACGGTGGTACCGGCTTCTTGGTGGACGGTTTGGGCGCCGGGGCGGTGGGTGCCGCGGACGACGGCGACGCCGACGGGATCTCCCGCAGGCCGCTGCGGGAGGCGCGCTCATCGCTCCCCCGGCCGGACGCCGCCGTGACGCTGGGTGAGCCGACCGCGCTGACCGCGGTACCGGTGGTGTCCGTCGCCGGGCCGAGGGTCATCGCCGCGACCGACGCGGCGACCACCACGCTGGCGACGAGGAGCGCACAGAGCAGGGGTACGACCCTGGAGGAAAACGGGATGCGGTGCACTTTCGGGGCGATGGAACTCTTCGGTTCAGGCCGAGGCGTTTCGGCTCCGGCATGCTTACCGGACAAGATCCAAACCTTCCGTAGGTGACAAGGCCGGAGCTGACGCTACCGATGGTTCTTCCCGATCCGTCAAGTTGATCTGGTCGTTGCGTGGCGATTTACGGGTTATCTTTCGTCCGTTCGGTGGACCTGTGCGTTACCAGATCGTCCGGCATCCTGGTTCGATGCGCCGGACCGTGCATCTCGATCGCAGCCAGCTGATCGCCCTTCTGGGCTCGGTACCCGACCCCACCCACGTCGCCTGCCAGGCCGAGCTCACCGCCGGGGCGACCTTCCGGGTACACGACGGTACGGTCAGCCGGGAGAGTGTCCTGCGCACCTACGCCGCCCGGGTCACCGTCGACGCGACCCACGAGGCACTGCGCCGGCTGGCCATGTGCGCGCACCCGCACCTGCGCCTCGGCGCGGTCAGCGGAAACCAGCGCTTCGTCCTGTTCATGGACCCGGACGCCCGCCAGGTCGTCGCCTGCCTCGGCGTACCCGGATAACTTCGCCACGCTCGCCCGGTCCGCCGCTAGTTGGCGGCCCGCGCCCGCTCGTGGGGCAAGGCGGTCGCTGCCATCGCGCGAAGACGTTCGGCGAACGCGGCAGCGCCCGCTTTCTGCAGCCGGTCGAGCGCGGTCTCCCGGAGGTCCACGTCGCTCTGCGAGATCTCCACGAGGCGGGTCTTGAGCTGGCGGGTCCGGTCGTACCCGATCTGACCTTCGAGCCGCTGCCGCACCAGGGCGGGGTGCCGATCGGCGACGAGATTGAGGAATCTGTCCGGATCCAGGACGTGAATGCCCAGATCCTCGCCAAGATCGGGGGGTAGGCCGTGCTTGTCGCAGGTGACCAGGAAGTCCACCGGTACGGACGCGGCGGCGGCGAGTACGTGCCAGTCATTGAGGTCCGGTGGCTGCGGTACCTCGGTCGGCGTGTAGCCAGTGATCATGGCGTCCGGGAACGAGGTCTCCAGGCGCCGGCGAAGGCCGCCGAGCGCATGATCGGTGAGATCGGGGTATGCCCGGCGCATGCGGTAAACCCACTCCGCGAGGACATCCTCGCTCCACCGGACCTGGTAGGCGGTATGTCCGCTGTCCAGGGCAATCAGGCAGATCCAGTCGCGGAGCGTTCGGGAGAAAAGGACGTTAGCGTCCAGGAATGCCGAAGGGGGCGCTGGAATCACCGGTACACGTTATCCAGCGCCCCAGATCCGACGAACTAATCCGAGCGGCTATTCCTCAATCCCCAGAGCGTCCGACTCCAGCATCAGCTCCTCATAGGCCTTTCGCTGCTGACGCAGGCGTTCGCGCCGATACTCAATAACGTCTAGCAGTTGGACGCGGCGATGGGTGCCGACGCGGTGAGCTGGAATCTGGCCGGTATCCAGCAACCGGATCAGGGTCGGTCGGGACATGCCGAGGAGGTGCGCCGCTTCTGTCGTCGTCAACTCCCGCGAGATGGCATTCACCACGACGCCGTCACCGCGCGCCATGATCTCAGCGACCTGGCGGAGCAGCCCGAACAGCTGTTCGGGTACGTCGACCTCGTGGCCATCGGCGGAGACCAGCTTCGCGCTGCCCCGGTCACGCTCGGATCGAGACTGCGCGAAGTGCAGGAACGCCCCGATCGCGGCGGCCTGATGCTGGGTGGTGCCCTCGGGCATCACGACGGCCGTGGCGTCGATCGTGGCAGTAGTCATGGTTAGAGCATGACCGACAAGCGCAACAGACGCAACCTCGTTCACCTGTTGCGTTTACCACGGCCCGCGCTGGCCGACCTGGAGCGTACCGCGTGCTGCGCGCTACGCCCAGGTCGTGACCCCCCGCACGGCCGCCCCCGTTTAACGCGGCCGTGCCCCCGACCGTTTCGCTCCGGCCGTACCGCCTCGCCACGCTAGGCGGTACGAGTTGACAGGGCGGTTGACAAGAGCGTTGCCGCCCGCCGGTACCGTGGGCCGGAGCTGCTCGACGGGCTCGGCTGACCCGGCGGGCCGGGCCGACCGGTAGTTTGGCGGGTATGTGCGCGCTCGCGGTGACCGGCTCGACCGGGCAGGTCGGTGGCCGGGTCGCCCGGCTGCTGTCCGCGGCGGGAGTGGCCCAGCGCCTGGTCGTCCGCGATCCCTCCCGGGCACCGGCGCTGGACGGCTGCGCCGTTGTCCAGGCCTCGTACGCCGACGCGGCGGCGGCCCGGAGGGCACTTGACGGTGTCGAGACCCTGTTCATGGTCTCCGGATCCGAGGCGCCCGACCGGGTCGACCAGCACCGTACCTTCATCGACGCGGCGGTCGCGGCCGGCGTGACGCGCATCCTGTACCTGTCGTTCTACAGTGCCGCGCCGGACGCGACCTTCACGCTGGCCCGCGACCACTGGGTGACCGAGGAGCACATCCGCGCCCGTGGCCTGCGGTACACGTTCCTGCGCGACAACCTGTACGCGGACTTCCTGCCGTACATGGTCGGCGAGGACGGGGTGATCCGGGGTCCGGGTGGGGACGGGCGGGCGGCCGTGGTGGCCCAGGACGACATCGCGGAGGTCGCGGCCGCCGTACTCACCGAGACCGGCGCGCACGACGGGGTCACGTACTCGTTGACCGGGCCGGAGGCGTTGACCTTCCACGAGATGGCGGCAATGCTCGGTCCCGGCGTGCGGTACGAGCCGGAGACCATCGAGGAGGCGTACGCGTCCCGGGCGAAGTACGCAGCGCCCGACTGGCAGGTGGACGGGTGGGTCAGCACGTACACCGCGATCGCCGCGGGAGAGCTCGCCGGAGTCACCGACCACGTCGAACGGGTCACCGGCCACCCTCCGCTCAGCTTCGCCGACGTGGTGGCCGGTCGCGGTCAACCGCCGGAGTGATGGTCGTGCCCGGCGTGCTCGTCGGGGGCGCCGCCCATCATCCGCAGCATCGCCGGGCCACCGCTGCGCAGGAACCGGACCACCAGCACGCCGGCCAGGGCGAGGAAGACCAGGTTGAGCCAGGTGGTGTAGTTCCAGCTCAGCCCCGCCTCGGCCACCTTCGCGTTGCGCTCGGTGGGGATCAGACCCGCGGCGCCGAAGAGCAGCTCGACCGCGTAGCCGGCCAGCACCATGGTCGCGTAGAAGGTGACCGCGATGAACCGGGCCATCCGCCAGCCGTAGTACTTCCGGTAGATGTTGAGAATCGGCAGGATGATCAGGTCGGCGAAGATGAACGACACCACGCCGCCGAAGCTGATCCCGCCGTTCCACAACACGGCCGCGAGCGGGACGTTGCCGATCGAGCAGACGAAGCTGACCACCGCCACGATCGGGCCGACGATCGGCCCCCACACCGCCGCCAGCGCCGGGTGGTCGGTGAGGAAGAAACCATTCCAGAACTCTTCGGGTACCCATGCCGCCAGCGCCCCCGCGATGAGCAGCCCGCCGACGATGTCCCGCCAGATCGCCGCCCACTCCATCACGAAGATGTGGGAGACCGACGTGAAGCCGCGCGGGGACAGCAGCCGCCGCCAGAACGAGCCTTCGCCGGTGATGGACATGTCCATCGCCGCGTGCCCCTCCATCGATCCGGCCACTCCACGGTCGGCCTGCCGGAGCGCGTCGGCGACCAGCTGCCGGCGGAGCACGATCCGGTACAGCACGGCGAGCAGGACAATCATGATCGGTCCACCGACGAACTCCGCCGCGGTGAACTGCCAGCCCATCAGCAGGGCGAGCACGATGCCCAGCTCGACGACCAGGTTGGTGGACGCGATCTCGAAGACCATCGCGGCGGTGAAACTCGCACCCTTGCGGAACAGCGAACGGGCCAGCGCGACCGCGGCGTACGAACACGACGAGGAGGCGGCGCCGAGGCCGGTCGCGATCGTCAGAGCCGTCGGAGTGTCGCTGCCCATCGCCCGTACCACCGACTCACGGCGTACCACCGCCTGAACGATCGCGGAGAGCAGGAAGCCGAGGATCAGCGCCCAGAGGATCTCCCAGGTCATCGAGCCGGCCACGGCCAGCGCGTGCCACAGCCAGTCCACCGCGCCACCTCCGTTGGTCAGTCTGGCACCGCCGCGTCCCGGTGGCCCGGTGCCGTCCGAGGCGGCCGGCTGGCCTCGATGAGCCGGATCCGGCCCGCGCTGAGTTGGTAGGACATGCCGACCACGGCGCAGCGCCCCTCGGCGACGGCCACGCCGAGCGCCCCCGACTCGCACTGCAACTGGTCGACGGTCCGCTGGATGTGTACGTCGACGATCCGGTCGACGTCGTCGATGCCCTGCGCGGTGGCCAGCCCGATGCTGGGCACGATCGCGTCCACCACGGCGCGCAGGTGCCCGGACGGCGGTGCGCCACGGATGACCGCGTCGCGGGCGGCCAGTACGGCACCACACGAGTTGTGCCCGAGCACCACGACCAGCGGCAGGTTGAGGATGGTGACCGCGTACTCGATGGTGCCCAGCACCTCCGGGCCGATAGTGTGGCCGGCGGTGCGTATCACGAAGAGGTCACCCAGACCCCGATCGAAGATGATCTCAGCCGCCAACCGCGAGTCGGAGCAACCGAAGACGGCCGCGAACGGGCTCTGCGCGCTGGCCAGCGCGGCCCGGTGCTCGGCGTCCTGGTTCGGGTGGATGCGGGTACCGGTGACAAAGCGGTCGTTACCCGCGCGCAGCTCGGCGAGGGCTTGGTCAGGAGTGGTGGGTGGGCCCTCTGGCCAGTACCCGGCGTGCAGATGACTCACCACAGGGATTATCCCGACGGGGGCCTCGCCTGTCCTTGTGATACAGGTCCCCTCGAGGTCACCCGCTCCGGGTGAGGAACCTTGACCGGCTTGCGCGCAACATGTCGCCAATGCGAGCCGGACGAGGACGCCAGACCGTGGCTGAAACGGCGCGGGACGAGCCGGCGGCCGATGTCGGCCGCGGGGCGGAGGTCACTGACGCGGCTCTGGCGATGTTCGAGCGCCAACACGATCCGTCGCGGCTGCTGACCCTGACCGACGGCGTCTTCGCGATCATCTGTACCCTGCTGGTCCTCGATGTCCACGTCCCGGAACTCGTGGCGGGTCAGTCGCTCAATGACGCGTTGCGGGAGATCCGGCCCTCATTCACCGCGTTCGTGATCAGCTTCATCCTGGTCGGGATGTACTGGGTCGGCCATCGCGACCTGTTCGCGCTGATCCGCCGGACCGACCGGGTTCTGGTCTGGCTCAACATCCTGTACCTGCTGCCGCTGTCCCTGCTGCCGTTCGGCGCGTCGTTGCTGGGGCGGTTCGACCGGGAGCCGCGGGCACTGCGGATCTACGGTCTGATCCTGGTCACGATCGCGACCATGCGCGTGATCATCTGGTTGTACGCCACCAACCGTCCACACCTGCTGTGGCAGCCCCTGGATACCCGCCAACGCCGTGCCGGTTTCCTCCTGGCCGCGTCCGCGTGGCTGTTATACCTGCTCGCCATTCTGCTCGCGGCGGTCGCACCGACCGTGAGCCTGGCCATCTACGCCGGCCTCCCGCTGCTGTACTTCCTCAGCATCACGCTCCTACGCAGTGGGCGGAAGCGCGACGAAGAGTACGGCGACTTCACCTGACCCGCCTACCCGGCTGCGTCGAGTTCCGCCCGGGCCGCGTCGATCCACCGCAGCGTCCCCCGGGCCCCGCACTCCTCGGCTACCGCGGTCGCCTCGCCGAGCAGCTCTCGGGCCCGTTCGGGCTCGCCGCACTGTACCGACAGTTCGGCGAGGGCCAGCAGCGCGGCCGCTACGCCGGGCCGGAAGCCGATCTCCCGGCGCAGCCGCAACGACTCCGCCATCCGCTCACGGGCGAGGTCGAGCTGGCCCTGCTCCATCGCGTGGAACCCGAGATGCCGTACCGCATAGGACATGGTCAGCGCGTCACCCGTCTGCTGCGCCAGCGCGTACGAACGCTCCAGTGCCGGTAACGCGGTATCCCCGTCACCCCGTACCACCTGGTGAAACGTACCCACCCAGAAACACGCCTCCGCCTCCCCACGCACCTCACCGAGCCGGTGGTAGAGCTCCACGGCGTGCTCGAAGAGGGCGAGCTCGCCGGGATCCTCTTGGCGGTCGGCGAGAAACCGTGCGTGCAGGATCCGGCCGCGCGCCAGCGCGAGGTCTGCTTCGAGGGAATCCAGCTCGTCCTGGGCGGCCGTCAAAGCATCCGGGTCCCCGCCGAAAACGGCCTGTTCGTAGTGTTCCTTCGCCCGGTCCAGCCGATCATCCCCCATGCCGGCCAGCCTACCGACGCTCGCCTCTGACTAGGACGGACCCGGAGGCGATAACGCTAGGTACCTTCGACCTCCGCGGGCTGGCGCTCTCCCGGGCAGGCGAGGCAGCCGGAACCCACCCGGATGATCTGGATCGACTCCTCGGGCTCGGTAACAACCTCCGACTCAGGTGGGGTGGCCGTTGGCTCGCCGGCCTCAGCCTGAGCGGGCGCGGGCACCGCTCGGAGCAGAACCGTGGCCAGGACCGCGACGCAGGCCGCGACCAGGGCGCTGAGCGTGACGGCGATATGCATCCCCCGCATGAACGCCTCGCGGGCCGCGTCTAGCAGCGCCAGACCGGCATCGTGGGGCAGTCGGGCGGCGACGCCCACGGCACCGCCCAGGGTGTCCCG
>Ga0137372_10002404_pt1 | contig 18110 bp, 12 predicted proteins | sample SagtaG_6_FD_104911 | JGI IMG/M metagenome (GOLD analysis project Ga0137372, IMG submission 104911) | Vadose zone soil microbial communities from Sagehorn Ranch, Mendocino, California, USA - Sage1_R_60_16 metaG | ecosystem: Environmental > Terrestrial > Soil > Vadose zone | place: USA...
AATGCCCGCGTCATTTACATTGGGACGTTCAGCAAGATCATGTTCCCGTCGCTGCGAATGGGATACGCCATTATTCCGACGGACTTGGTCGAGCGCTTCGCAGCCACGCGCGAAGTACTGGATCTATGCCCGCCGCACATAACTCAGGCTGTCATGGCCGACTTCATCCACGAAGGGCATTTCGCCCGGCATATTCGGAGGATGCGGCCGGTCTATGCGGAAAGGAGACGCGTGTTGCTGAGGGAGCTTGAACGTGAGCTCGGCGACCAGTTAGAAATCGTGGGAGATGAAGCAGGAATGCACGTGGCAACCTTCCTGGCCAGGAACCGTAATGATCGCGAGATCGCAGCAAAGGCAGCCCAACAATCGCTTTGCCTTTCTGCGTTGTCGTCACTTTATCTGGGAGGCGCACCACGCCGAGGTTTCGTCCTGGGGTTTGGAAACACCAAGGCAAAAGACATACCACAAGCCGTTCGGCACCTGAGGAGACTTGTGGAGACAAACAACACTAACGGGATCAGGATGAAGCAACACTGTGTCATCAATAATGAAATTCGCGATTTTTAGTTTCTTGTGCCTGCTTTCATTCGCAGCAAACTGCGCACTCTACGGATGGTTAGAGTCCACCGTGAATATGATGGAAGGCTTTGGTCAACTATTCGCGCCCGGTGCTACTACTGTGATCTTCTCACCGTTTCTTTTGCTATTTATCATGCTGGGTTTCGTCGTATTCATCGCCGCGCCCATGTTCGTTGTCGGTCTTGGCGCAGCTCTCGGTGGTTTGCTCCTCCGCTCACGCGTTGCTGATGTGTCACGATCTTTCATCTGGGCTTTTGTTATTGTCGCCGTCGTTTGCCACATCGCTTTTTTGGTGTTAGCGACCCAGCAAAACGCTTCCTTCCTGCTCGGACGCCCTCGAATCCATCCCCAAACTCCGGCCTATGTGTTGGCGGGTATTGCAGGTGCTAACGCGGCCTTGGACCTATTCGTCGCCGCGTTGATCATTCGCAGACTCATCGCCAAAGCAAACATGAACTCGTTCTCGCGCCGCTGAATTCAATACCTTAGACGTCGTCATTACATGGCTTCCCGTCACGAATCGAGACGGATCACGGACTACTAACTACGGACGACAGATAACTGATAACTCAAACGCCTTGGCGTTTCGCGCCTGCTACTCCGTCCGCAACGCGGTGATTGGATTTACGTAGGTAGCGCGGCGCGCGGGCAGAAAGCAGGCAAGTAACGCCGCAACTGCCAGCATCAGACTGGAAGCAAACAGCGCGAAAGGGTCGCTCGGACTTACTTCATACAAGATTTTGGCCAGGACGCGGCCCGTGGCCAAGGAAAGCAGAATTCCCACGCAAACGGCGAGCGCGGTTTGCATCGCGCCCTGGCGCATGATCAAGGCGAACACGTCCTTGCGATGTGCGCCGAGCGCCATCCGAATCCCGATCTCGCGCGTCCGGCACGCCACCGCATAAGCCTTTACTCCATAGACACCGACAACCGCCAGCAACAGAGCAATGCAACCAAACACCCCGAAAAGAACCGCGCCCAGCTTAACGATCCACAGGTTGGGCGATTTCTCCATCAGATCGACATACGGCGTCATCTGCAGCACAGGCAGGTTTGGATCGATCTCACGCAGCGACTGCCGAAGCGTCGGCATAATCGCGACTACGGCATGTCGATCCTGCGAGCCGACGCGAACGTGAAAATAGATTTGGCCGTTGTAACCTTGGGCCAAGGGCACAAACAACCTGCGAATAAGCGAGTCATTCTGGACGTCGTGCCGATGTTTGCTGACCACACCAACGATTTCCAAGTCGTTAGGCGCGCCATCCTTTGGCGGCTGGGTATAGCGAATATGCTGACCGATCGCCTCCTCGTTCGGGAAAAGTTTCGTCGCCATTTCTTCGTCAATGATCGCGACGCGGCGTGAATCCTTGTTCTCGCATTCGGCCTGGGTAAAATCGCGGCCGCGAAGCAGCTTCACGCCGAGGGCATCGAAATAACCGGGGCTGATGGCAGTGTAGAGCGCATTGACACTCGGGTCCGGCGCTTTGGGATCGTTAGGCATCGTGTCTTTCGCACGAATGATGCGCCGCGCGTTGGTGAAATCGGCATAAGGTAACATCGTGCCCACGGCGGCAGCGCGCACACCCGGCAGTTCCCGCGCGCGTTCTATCATCGCAAATATCAACCGACGCGAATCGGCCGGCTCTTTTTTAATCAGGGTAAAATCGAACTCGCTGATCAAATCGCCAGCCGCGACAAATCCCGGGTTCAGCCCGGCGGCTTTGAGTGCGCCCCGGAAAAATAAGCCGGCGGCAAAGAGCAACATGAGCGAAAGCGCAATCTGGGCCATGACCGAGATATGTCGTGGTGCGAAAAAGCGGCTAAAGCGTCCAATGCGCGCCGGTTCGCCGACTTGTTGTTTGAGATCGTTCACGAGATCCGCCCTCGTCGCTTTTATGGCCGGGCCGAGGCTGAAAAGCATTGTGGCGAGAAGACAAAACAAAAATGTCGCCGCCAGCACGGTCGCATCGGGACGCAATTTCACGACGATGGAGAAATTGGTGGAAGCCAGCAGACCACGGAGTTGCTGAAGAAGAAGATCGTTGCACCAGGCGCTGATCACCAGCCCAACCGCGCCCCCGCAAAGAGCGAGGAGAAAACCTTCGCAGAGCAATTGTCTTACGATCTGCCAGCGCGATGCGCCCACCGCGAGCCGGATGGCAATCTCCTTCGAACGCGCCGTGCCGCGCGCGAGCAGCATGTTGGCCAGATTTAAGCAGGCTATGAGCAACACCGCGCCAGCCATGGCCGTGAGTAAGGTCGCGATTAACGTAATCGGCCCGTCGTCCTCCGGTTGCGTGCTCAAACTGAAACGCGACGGCGTTTGAATCTGTAATTCGCGCGCGCCTTCGCTCTCCGCCGGCTGGATCGCCGTGAGTCGCTGCGCCAGAACCGGGAGGCGCGATTTCGCCATTTCGATGGTCAAACCGGTCCGCATGCGGCCGGTAAGATTGAAGGCGTAGTTTTTTGGGTTCATCAGATCGTGCATCGTCTCGGAATCGCCAAAAGCCGAGCCGAGCTGTGAACGAATGCCGATCGGCACCCAAATATCCGGCGCGATCAATACGCTAGCGCCGCTAAACCTATCGGGTGCGATACCAATCACCGTATAAGGCTGGCCGTTGATCTGAAGGGTGCTGCCGACAAAATCATTCCGCCCGCCCAGTCGTTTCCAGAAACCGTAGCTGGCGACTACAACTGCGATATTCGCGTTCGGTTTACATTCTTCCGCGCTATAAAACCGGCCGCGGTACGGTTTCGTTCCCATCAGCGAAAAATAGTTTTCCGAGGTGAGGAAGGCGAAACTTCGCCGCATCTCGTGGTCGCGTCCGATGCCGGCGACGGCAAACTCGAGCGCGGCAACATCAGCAAAAACGTCCCCGCCATTCTCACGTAGCTCGCGATATTCGTTGTAGGAGAACTGGCGATAATCGTGACTCGCGTTTTGGCGCGCCGTGAACACGTTCACCACTTCGTCGGGTCGCAGCGGTACCACCGGATGCAGCACCACGCTGTTAATGAGAGCGAAAATTGCCGAGTTAACGCCGATCGCCAGCGCCAGGGTCAATACCGCCGTTGCCGTGAATCCCGGCGCCTTGAGCAGCTGCCGCAGAGCAAACTTGAAATCTTGGATCATGAAAACCTTGGTTTGTTTACGGTGAGATGCAGGCCGGGCCCGTTTTGGATTCAACAAGTTGATGCGAATTTAGAGGTCAGAGGTCAGAGATCAGAGGTCAGAGATCACGGACGACAGTCGATAACTGAAACGCCTGGGCGAGAGATTTAACCACGAATGAACATCAATGAACACGAATTACTTCTTAACAGAAGGAAATAGAGAGAACGAAGGTTACAGATTTTTAGCAGGCAGCAGAATCCTTTGTTTTCTTCGTTGCCTTCTGGCTGCGTTCTATCGGCAAAGCAACAGTTCTCCTCGTTCGTGTGCATTCGTGTCCATTAGTGGTTTGGACTTCGTAAATCTTCCCAGACAAACAAGACTTCGAGGTATAGCAGTGCGGATGTCGCGGATCGCTGACAATCAGATTCTGGATGCTGAATGCTAGATTTTAATTGGGATGAACTGGGAAATGCTCACAGCGCTCGGGCAATTGGCGGCGGTATTTGTCGGAATCCCTTCCCTTATTTATCTCGCCGTCCAGATTAGAGAGCAGACCAAGGAGCGTCGCCAGGCGGCGGTAAACGCTCTTACGGTCCAGTGGGGCGATTTGACATGTGCCCTGCACGATAGCGCCGAGCTCAGCGCAATTTTTCTTCGCGGCGTACAATCGTTCGCCGATCTTGATCCTGTCTCGAAACTCAGGTTCAGCGCGTTCCTCAACACCTTCTTAAATCACTTCGAAGCAATGTACTTCGCTCATAGCGAGGGCTTACTCACGGCATCGGCATGGGGTAAGATCGAGCGGACGATCAGCGATGTGATTGCCTATCCCGGCATACAACAATGGTGGAAGGAGCGGAGACATTGGCACACGGAAGAGTTTGGCCGCGTCGTCGATGCGATTATCGCCAGAGGCGACGAGCCCAAGGCTTACTCAACCTACAATCTACGCGAGATCCTCGCGCCGGAGACACGCGCATGAATAATCTCGCGAGATACATTGGTAGGGCGAGACTCCGTCGAGCCGCAGGGCCTTGCCGAGCTAGCTTCCCGCTTCATGAAATATCGATACTACACCTGTGACGTGTTTACGGAGACGCGCTTCGGCGGGAATCCGTTGGCCGTGCTGCCCAAGGCGGAGGGCCTTTCTGATCATCAGATGCAGCAGATCACACGCGAGTTCAATTTCTCCGAAAGTACTTTCGTATTTCCGGCAAAAGCCCACACGCGTCACGTTCGAATCTTCACTCCGGCGGCAGAGATACCGTTTGCGGGACATCCGAACGTCGGAACCGCATTCGTTCTTGCCGCTGCCGGTGAATTCGGTGAGATCAACTCCTCGCTCACTGTTACTTTTGAGGAAGAAGCAGGGTTAGTCTCCGTCGCGATTCGCGCAGAAGAGGGGAAGATTGTGTCCTGCGAACTAGCGGCGCCGCAGTCGCTCTCTCTCGGGAAAACTGTACCGGTGGAATTGGTCGCGGCGGCCGTCTCGCTTAACCGCGAGGACATCGTGACGGATACGCATCAACCCCAAGTTTGCTCTGTCGGCCTACCCTTTGTCATAACGGAACTCAAAGACCGCCCCGCACTTGAACGCGCCCGCATTAATATGAGTGGGTTCGATGCGCTCGCGGATGTGGATATCAAGCCCTCAATGCATCTGTATGTGCGAGTGAACGATGGCTTTGATATTCGTGCTCGCATGTTCGCCCCGTTGAGCGGTGTTCCTGAAGACCCCGCGACTGGAAGCGCCAGCTGTGCACTCGCCGCACTGCTGGCTTATTACAAGGAAAAGCCGAACGGTAGTTTTGTCTGGCGCATCGCCCAGGGAGTAGAGATGGGACGTCCGAGCACTTTATTGGCTCGCGCCGAGAAGGCGGACGGCACCGTTCAAGCAACGTGGGTCGGGGGCTCGTGCGTCATGGTAAGCGAAGGCTTCATCCAGGTTGACTAGCGCCATGCCGGAGATACCCGCATGAACGATCTCGCTAAGTTAACCATGTTCGCAAAGCGATATGCCGAGGCATGGTGTAGTCAGAACCCTAAGAATGTTGCGGCCTTCTTCGCCGAGAACGGCTCGCTAACTGTAAACGACGGACCGCCCGCTGTCGGACGCGCGGCCATCGCGGAGGTAGCGCGAGGTTTCATGCGCGATTTCCCCGACATAGTCGTGACCATGGATGATGTCACGCGCGAACCGGAACTTGGAGGGCGGAGCTCCTGCGACGCTGTCTTCCATTGGACATTAACCGGAACGAACACCGGACCTGGTGGCACCGGAAAACGCGTTCGGATCAGCGGCTACGAACTTTGGAAGATCGACGAGGACGGACTCATCGGAGAATCGAAAGGCCATTTCGATAGCGCGGAGTACGAACGGCAGCTCAAACACGGGGTCGATGGGTAGTGCCATGAATCTCAACGACCTCGCGAATATCGGACAGATCGTCGGAGCGCTTGCCGTCGTGGTCTCGCTGATCTACGTCGCATTGCAGATCCGGCAGAACACCAACGCTGTCCGGTCCGCTGCCGCCCAGGCCGTGCACGAACATTTCGCGAGCTGGTATTACTTGCTCGCCAACGATGCCGAGCTCTCTCAAGTCGCCGTGAACGGATTGCGCGATTACTTCTCGCTTTCGGAAACGGAAAAAGCTCGGTTCATCGCGATGTTCATGGCGTTTCTCTCCTACTCACAGAATGCGTTTCTCAAATGGCGGGAGAAAATGCTCGAGCCGCCATTGTGGATGGGCTGGGAGCTTCTAATCATGAACCTCGTGTCTTCGCCGGGTGGCAAGGAGTTCTGGAAAGAACGCGGTTATCTCTTTGGCGAGGAATTCCGTCGCCACGTCGAAGACGATCTAATGAAACGAACGCCACACCCCGACGCGAAGCCGATGGGCGCCTTCAGCATCGGTCGGTCTTCCGAATAGGTCCGAGCCGGACTGGCGGTAAGATCGACATCGTTAACTCTGGATCTATTAGCGCCAACGAAGTAGATCTCCGTCTCGTGGCTCTCAGTGATTTCCCGAAATTCGTTCGCAAGAACTACGAGATACACGAGTGGCGACATGCATCAGCAGTGTTGCACACCGACTTTCGTAAGGAATGGGACGATATTGTTGCCGTGCTTACCAAGTTTCGCCTTCAGAAGAGCCACATTACGGTTGGCGGCGGCGGAAGAAGCAAAGTATCAGCATCGATCGACCAGGCATTCACTGCCCGCGGTTGGGCTGAGCGGAAGTTCGCGACGCAGATTCGCGTTGATCAAAATGTTTACGACAGCCCGACTCATAAAGTTGATTGTTTTAAGAACACCGTTGGTCTTGAGCTTGAGTGGAATAACAAGACCGAATTTTACGACCGTGATTTGAACAATTTCCGTCTCCTTTTCGAACTTCGTGCGCTGAACGTGGGCGTCATCATTACGCGTTGCGATGAGTTGCAAGAGATCTTCGATTCGCTTGGTCGCGGCTCAAGTTATGGCCCGACGACGACGATCCTGAGCAAGCTTCTTCGCAAAATGGAAGGCGGCAGCGGCGGAGGTTGTCCTGTGCTAGTCTTCGGAATTAAGAAGTCGCTATATGACCAAAATAGTTAGCGCAACCCTTCCATCCCCCGCACGAGACCTGGCCGAGAAAATCCAAGGTCAATTCGCAACAATCTTGGCCGATCCACCCTGGCAGTTTCAAAACCGCACCGGAAAAGTGGCGCCCGAGCATCGCCGATTGCTTCGATATCCAACCATGGAGCTACAGGAAATTCTTGATCTGCCTGTCGCGGACTTTGCTGCGGCGCGATCTCATCTGTATTTATGGTGCCCGAACGCAATGCTAATGGAAGGCCTGCGAGTGATGAAAGCGTGGGGCTTCACCTACAAATCTAATATCGTTTGGTTAAAAATTCGTAAGGACGGAGGACCGGACGGTCGCGGCGTCGGATTTTATTTTCGTAATGTCACGGAACTCGTGCTCTTCGGAGTACGGGGAAGCATGCGAACCCTCAAAGCGGGCCGGACTCAGGTAAATACTTTGGCTACAAGAAAGCGGGAACACTCTCGAAAACCTGATGAGATTTTTGGCATTATTGAGGCGTGTTCGCCTGGCCCGTATCTAGAGTTGTTCGCGCGTTTCCGCCGTGCGGGCTGGACTCAGTGGGGCAACGAAGATGTCGAACGTAATTCGCTAGACAACGTAGCGCATCGCAAAGGTCATGTAGACCCGCAGCTCCGAATGCTTGAATCCCCAAAGGGATACCGCGGGCGCGGTGGTCAACAATAGGTAGGGAACCACACCCCGACGCAAAGCCGATGGGCGCCTTCAGCATCGGCCGGCCTTCCGAATAGGTCCGAGCCGGACTGGCGTTAAGATCGACAATGGAGCCGGTGGGAGCCGGGCGACATGGACGGGAAAGCCCGAGAGGGTTGACGAGCAGGGATGCGAGTCAATCAACGACGGTCTCATCGCAAAATCGAAAGGCCACTTCGACAGCGCGAATTACGAGTGTCAGCTCAACGGCGTCGGTGGCTGATGCTTTGGCTTGGCTCGTCACGCTACCGGCCCAATAGGATGACGATTATGCGCACTAGCTGGCTATTATCTTCTCATCTTGTGATCGGCGCTTTCTTGATATTTTAGACACGTGCCAAAACTACTGGCCAACCAACGTCTCTCTTTGGTTCGTTTCTGGAATCCGTTCCTAGGAACCGAAGAGAATCAGAACATTCCGACAATCCGGCTGTATGACGGCATACTCCCGGATCCGGAAGATTCCTATGGCAAGCTTTTGAATCCAAATCTTCAAACTCTTGCGGAGATTGAGAAAAAACGGTGTTTTGCACTCCTTGGTCAACCTGGCTTAGGTAAATCGATCGCTGTCGCTCAGTGGAGCGACGACCTTCGCGCTCGCGGAAGACCCGAGGACGCTTTCATCCATTTTGTAGGTCGTGAGCTAGCTGCGCCCGAAGAGATACGCTTTGACACGATTCAATCCGCCGAGTGGCGGCGCGCACGATCAAACAATGGTCAGATTACGCTGATCCTCGACGGATTAGATGAGGCGCTACAGAGACTGCCGCTTCTGCTCAGTACCTTGCAAAAATGCCTGAGGAATGAGCCACCCGATCAAACACGAGTTGTGCTAGTTTCGCGCGTTGCGGATTGGCGCGACAGCCGCGCAGAACAACTCTTCGCGTTATGGCCAGAAGCGGATCGTGGAGGAGCTTTCGAATTATGTCCGTTGCGTTGGCGAGACGTCAGATTGGCCGCGACCAAAAGCAATCTGAACGCCGACAAGTTTCAAGCTGCTGTTCTTGAAAGGCGCGTGGCTTGGATGGCCGGTCGACCAAAGCTTCTTTTGATGCTTTTGGAAGAGTTTGGGCGCTTTCGACGTCTGCCGGATAGCCGGCGTGAACTTTTCTATCGTGGCGCAATGCGAATGTGCGAGGAACACGATCCTGAGCGGCACGAAGTGTTAGAGAGATCACAGCGACCAGTCTTCGCCGCTGACCACTTGTTTCCAATAATCGAAAGAATTGCTGCGACAGTGCTCCTCTCTGGTAAGAGCTACGTCCTCTACGATCAAGATGCCGATGTAAAGTCATCAGACTTGTCAATAACCGATATCATCGATGGTTCGGAGCCTTTGCCTCATGGGATAATCGATGTCGATAAGCCGCACGTGCTCGCGGCGCTTGATACGTCGCATTTCGTTGCTTGCGGTCCGGGACGCCTGGGTTTCGATCATCATCAAATGGCGGAGTTCATGGCTGCGCAATATTTACGCCGTTGTACTGCTCGCCAGTTACGTAACCTGCTAACCCAACGAGTCGATGGACAAGACTATCTCTCGCCTCAGTTCAGAGAGATTTCTGCGTGGATTGCCCTTCAACATCCAGAGTTTCGCAGTTATGTCGTTCGCCGTGAGCCTAGAACTCTTCTAGAAGCAGACAGCGTCGCATTGGATGATCGGACCAGGGCAGCAGGCGTTGCTGGATTACTTGCACAACTCGAAGAAGGCGAAGCAACCGATACCTACCTTGGCGCAAGTTTCCGTCGCGCTCTCGCTCATCCATTTCTTGCCAAGCAACTTCGTCCTTACATTACATCTGCCTCGCACAACATCGTCGTGCGTCGAACAGCGATTCTAATCGCCGGAACAGTGCGCTGCACAAGTTTAACAGGGGAGTTGTGGCGACTCGTCGCCATTCCGCAGCAACCGAGTGTTTTGCATTCAGCGTTAGCAGCGCTGGAATCAATGGGATCCGAGAAAGACAAGCGAAGCTTTCTGAACGTTCTTCAAGGGAAGCTCGGTCCTGAAGTGGATGAAGAATTAAAGGGAGTCGCGTTGCGATTCTTGGTACCTAAGTATTTGCCGGTCTCCGCGGTTCTAAAGTACCTCACTCCTCGAAACGAAAACCTAATTGGCGCTTACTACGGCGTCTTACATCATGACCTTCCCGAAGCAGTTCGCGCGTCGGACGTAGTACCGATTCTCAGAGAGTACGAGCGCAGAAGAAAATTCGGCCGCACTGGGCCAATTCATCCGACGGCAGTGGCCGCGGTCAAGTTCGCGCTTCGCCACTTTAATCACATTGCGTTGCGACGCGCATGTATTCGTTTTCTTGCGACAGAACTCCAGAACCACGGATGGGAAGGGACTTGGGAAGCGTTGCGACCGAGTGGAACGACGCCATCGACCGAAGTTAAGTGGCGTCGAGCGCTTCTTGAGGGATTCGTCAGGCGAGCTAATGGTCGATACATTTCTTTTCTGAGATTCAATCTCTGGCCCGCGCGCGAGGACTTTGCGTGGGTCTTGCGACAACTTCGATCCGCAAAGGGCGCGGAACAGAGGGTCTGGGCTCATCTTGCGGCACGCCTGACGTTCGATGGTGTGCCCGCTGACATAGTTCCGCAGTTTCATCGAACATACAACGCGGTACCTGCCTTTCGCAAAAAATTACCTCAACCCCGCCGTTTCGACCTGGAGGAGACTTTGCGCCGCCGCGCGCGTGCGGTCGAACTCTGGCGAGAAGTTTGGCATCGAAGATCAGAACGCCGAAAAGCTAAAGAGGCGAAAGGCAGACTCTCCATTGGAGAAGTTCTTGAACACTTTCCAAACGGAGAACTGAAGTGGTGGATCATATTCGTCCGTGTGCTCACGCGTTTACAACGGGACGAGCCTGGAGATCACCGAAGGAGCATCGATCTTACAACATCGGCGTCTTGGAACGGATTAAGTGCAACAGAGAAAAAGTCAGTGAAAAAAATGGCAGCTCGATTCCTACTCTCGCTGAGAATTCCGAATCGCGAGCCAAGTGTCTCGTATGTCGCAGACGAAGCCGCAGTTTGGGCGATGGTATTCTTGTTTCCAAGCATCCGCCGGTCCTCAAGTTTGCGCCTCGCAATTAGGCAGGAGTGGATCTCGGCCATTCTGAACGACTTTTATAACGCCGAGCCGGAACTAGAACGGCTGTCATGTTTAGCTTATCAGCTGGATTTCGAAGCATGCTTGGATTGGTGCAAACGTGAGATTCGGCGTCTAACGAAACAAGGGGCGAGCCTTCACTCATTACGGAGATTTCAACATTGTTGGGATCGGCGTCTTACTGAACTGGTCTCGCGCTATGCCCTGAGACAGCGGCAAAAGCCGCGTCGCCTCGCATACTGTTTCGCTCTATTGCGCGAAATGGCGGCTGCTGACGCCGCAAATCTTTGGAGGACATGTTGGGAAAGATCGATAAGAACCGCTTTCGACGATTCAGCACGCATGCTCACATTTCTCGGGCTATTTGTTTTTCCAGATATTGGGTGGAATGCATCGATGCAACGAGTTCGAAAATGTTCCAGAGCTGGGCAGATTCGCCTTTTTGCACAAAATGTTCACCTACTTAGTTATGATTTCGGAGATTGGTTCGAAAATCTTGATGATCGACAGCTCGGCGAACTCTACGAGCTTCTCGCCGATTTGTTTCCACCTCACAAATTGCGGGATTACGCTCGTGGTGGATCGGTCCGGGCGCGCGATCATTTCGGCGATACTCAACGGGCCTGTCTCAACGTGCTGATTCAACGAGGAACAGCATCGGCTCGCAGTGAATTGAGGAGGCTCTCGGTCACTGTTGCGGAAGAAAACCGACTTTGGATGAAGTGGCGCTTGCGCGAGGCTATCGATCAACGTTTACGAACGAAATGGATCGACGACCAACCTAGCCCCGCAACCATTATGAGGATGGTTCGCAGTTCCGATGCGTTACGCGTTCGCGACACAGAGGAACTTCAAGAAGCAATCATCTGTTCATTGACACGACTCCAATCGCTTGTGCATGTGGGAGAGTTCCCGAAAGTGCCTGACTTCTGGCTCGAGCCTGGATCAAGACCGAAATCAGAGCGTGAGATTGCGCGGGTTGTTGCTGCATGGTTGCAGCGTGATCTTTGCGGCGACGCCGGTGTTGTTGTAGATCGGGAAACCCAGGTTGGATTCAGAGGAAATGTTGATATTAAAGTCGAAGTGCCAGCTACCCGAATTCCCGCCAGACCGCGTCTGCGAGTGATCATCGAGGTAAAGCGTTGCACGCACAGAGATGTGCAGACCGCATGCGCGACGCAGCTGGCGGAAGGTTATTTGCGCCGTAAGGGAATTCCACATGGAGTTTATCTGGTCGCGTGGTTCGATATCCCAAGCAGCCAAATTCGTTGGACATCACTCGCCGATGCGGAGAAAGACGTTACCACTTGGACTTTTCAGGCGTCGAACTGTGCTGTCCTGATTCGAGGGTTTGTCCTCGATTGTCGCTGGAAGGATATGGAGTCGCCAAGTTCGCTGGCGCGTCGAGCCGTTGCTAACATGAAGGAATTAAATGAGGACAAGTAAAATCATCTGCATCGCCGTTGGCGCAATGTTGGCTGCTTCGGCAGCGTGTGCTCACGAAATCACGATCGTCAGCAATATCCTTGGACCAGAGGGTCCGTTGTACGTTGACGGCAACCTTTACTACGTCGGCTGGGTCTCCCACACGCTGTCGAAATGGGATGGCAAAACGGCCACCGTGTTGAATCATACCCCGGGTTGTGGCCATAACGGGTTGGCGCTTACGAAACAGAAGACATTCCTGCTCGCGTGCACCGAGGAGCATGGTGCCATTCTTGAACTCGATCTGACCGGCAAGCAACTGCGCCGTTGGGATGCCGACAAGAACGGCAAGCCATTCGACGGCGGTATAAATGATATTGTGGTGACCGCCAACGGCGGTGCTTATGCGACACTCTGTGGTCCGTACGCGGACCCGCCAGTCTCTGTGGTGGGAAAAATTCTCTATCTGGCGCCTGGCAGCGAGAAATGGGTCGAGGTCGCAGACGATCTCAATTACGCCAACGGAATAGGCGTTTCTCCGGATCAAAAGACCCTTTACGTCAGCGAAACCGTCGGAAACTGCATGTTGAAATTCAAGATCAATGACGACGGCTCGTTGAGCAACAGATCGAATTTTGCCCTACTAAACCTTCTCACAAAAAACAAAGTCGAATCCTGGTGGCTCGGACCTGATAGCATGAAGATCGACAGCAAGGGCAACATTTATGTCGCCCAATGGTTCGGCGGTAAGATTTTGAAGATATCTCCTGAGGGCAAGCTTCTACACGTATTTGAGATCGCCGCGGGTAACGGCACAACAAACGTCGCGTTCGGCGAAGGCGAGAAAGAGTTATACGTGACTGTGGTGAAGGATCCAAAGGACCCGCAGGCAAAGGGCAGTATCATAAAGATCGCAAATGTGAAGTAACAAATTTGGACGCGAAGCCTTGGTCCCGCTACGTCTTGATTCCCGGAACGTGTTGAATCACCGTTGTTTCACAACGATCGATGAAGTCGCAGCGATCTTTCTACCTCCCACCTTCTGGTTTGAAATCAATCCTCGCGCTCGTTATTGCAGCTTCGCTCGCTTTTGTTTCCTCGCGCGCGACTGCGGCGACCTTACCGCCGGGATTTACTGAGGCACAGGTCGGCAGCAATCTGTCAGGCTCACCAACAGCGATGGCGTTTGCGCCTGATGGACGGCTTTTTGTCTGCCAGCAGGGTGGCCAACTGCGCGTGATCAAAAACGGCGTGTTGCTCAGCACGCCATTCGTGACCCTCACTGTCGATTCCTCCGGCGAACGCGGCCTTCTTGGGATCGCGTTCGATCCGAGCTTCGCCACCAATCACTACCTCTACGTTTATTACACCGTTGCGACGTCGCCAATCCACAATCGGATCAGCCGGTTTACCGCGGCCGGCGACACTGCGGCACCGGGCAGCGAAGCCGTTATCCTGGAACTCAACAACCTTAGCTCTGCCACCAACCACAATGGCGGCGCCACCCATTTCGGCCCGGACGGCAAGCTCTACATTGGCGTAGGGGAAAACGCCAACGGCGCAAACTCGCAAACTCTTTCCAACCTGCTCGGGAAGATGTTGCGCATCAATGCCGACGGTACCATCCCGGCCGACAACCCGTTCTACAATACTGCCTCGGGAAGCAATCGCGCGATCTGGGCGCTTGGCCTCCGCAACCCTTTTACCTTCGCTTTTCAGCCAGGCACAACTCGCCTGTTTATCAACGATGTCGGCGAATCGACCTACGAGGAGATCAACGACGGCATCGCTGGTTCGAACTACGGCTGGCCGATAACCGAAGGCCCGACCAGCAATCCAGCTTTCCGAGGCCCGATCTACTTTTATGGACACGGTACAAACAACGTGACCGGCTGCGCCATTGTCGGCGCAACTTTTTATAACCCGCCGGTGCCTCAATTCCCTTCCTCCTATACCGGCAAGTATTTTTTTGCCGATCTGTGCGACGGCTGGATCCGTGTCTTCGATCCCAGTGCCGGCGCGGCGACCGGCTTCGCGACCGACATCTTCAGTCCCGTTGATCTCCATGTTGGACCTGATGGTGCGCTCTATTACCTCGCTCGAGGTTCGGGCGGGCAAGTTTTTCGGATCAGTGCTTTACCGGCGCAAGCACTAAACATCTCGGGCCGTGCGCGAGTAGAAACCGGCGAGGGCGTTGCAATCAGCGGTTTCATTGTCACAGGCACCGCGCCGAAACGTGTCGGGGTTCGTGGAATCGGGCCGTCGCTCGCCAATTTCGGCGTATCAGGCCCGCTGGCCGATCCGATAATCCAGCTGAACCGAGGTGACGGCTCGCTTGTTATGTCTAACGACAATTGGAAGAATACGCAGCAGGCGGCGATTACAGGCGCCGGTCTCGCCCCATCGAACGATCAGGAAGCGGCATTGATCGCCACCCTCACCGCTGGAAATTACAGTGCCATCGTGAGCGGTAAGAATGGAGGGACCGGCGTCGCCTTGGCAGAGGTTTACGACCTCGATCAGGCCGCCGATTCCCGGCTTGCGAATATTAGCACCCGCGCGCCGGTCGGGACTGGCTCCAATGTGCTGATCGGCGGGTTCATCACCGGCAGCAAAATCGGTGCGACTCGCGTCGCCGTCCGCGCCCTCGGTCCGTCTCTCCAGCAATTCGGCATCGCCAATCCCCTTCCCGATCCGAGGCTTGAGTTGCACAATGCCAATGGCACGCTCCTCGCATCGAACGACAACTGGCAGAGTGACGCAAGCCAGGCCGCGTTGATCACCAGCTATGGACTCGCTCCGCCCAACAATCTGGAATCCGCGATCGCGATCAGTCTGGCTCCGGGTCCGTACACCGCGATCGTCACCGGCAAGAACGGCCAGATCGGTATCGGTTTAATCGAGATTTACGACGAACAGTGAACGCGGTGCCGTGCCCGCGAAGCACCCTATGCAGAGCAGCTTTTTTGTTGGGTAACCGAATCACGGCGCTAATTTCTACCGCTCCAGGCCGTAAATCAGGACGCGAATTGTACCGTCGATAATTTTCGGCCGCCCGTGTTCATCTTTCGCGTTTTCATCGAACTTCGCAGTTGCCAGATAAATGCGATGCGTCGCGGGATCGAGCGCCATCGTGCGCGCGCCTCGTTCGGTCGGGAGCGTTTGCACCACGTTCAATTTATGGCCCTCAACCTTTGCGATCGTCGTCGTCCCATCGCCGCAGGACGCAAAAACTAGTTGAGCAGCGTCGTCAAAAGCACACGCGTCCACGCCAGCTCCGATTGGCGCGGTGGCGACAACCTTTCCCGTCGTGCTTTCGAGCATGACCAGAAGTTTGTTGTGGCAGCCAACAAACAAACGGTGATGGGCGGCATCGAGGGCCATACCAGTCGGTTCCGCCCCCGGCGCCAGTGGCCACTTCGCAACCACACTGTGCGTTTTTGTATCGATCACGATGACTTCATTCTTGTCTTCGATGTTGCAAAACACGCGATCACTCTGTGACTGCGCGAATTCCGGTTTGCCCTCCAACGGAATTGTCGCAACAACCTTCCCGCTCTTCGCGTCAATCACCGTCGCTGATTGTCCTTTTCCATTGAAAGCGTAAGTCTCTCCCCGCTCAGGCTCGTACAGAATTGCATCTGGCACTTCACCCGTCTCCACTTTTGCAATCGTGCCGTTTGTTTTGAGATCGACGATGCTGATCTTGTTTTCTTTGCCATTGCTCGAAAAACCGCGTCCAAGTTCCGGTGTGATAGCGAATCCGTGCACGCCCGGAGTATCGGCGATTTCGCCTGCGATCGTATCGCTGTTCAAATCAACCACGACGACCTTGTTCGCGTGCGTGACATAGAGATGCCGCGCCTTAGGATCGATCGAAAGATAATCCCAACCGCCTTCACCGCTGATGGGGATTTCTTTGATGAGTTTGTATTCGTTGGCAGCAGCAGTGACACGAAAGATTGTAAGGAACAAAATAAAGCTGACAGCCAGTAGTTTTCTCATTGCCGAATCTAGCCGCGTCTCGCCGAGTCTTCTTCTCAAGTTAGACGTTTCTATCGTCTGACTCCCAAACTTCGCCTTCACCAAGGCTTCCGCCTTCATTTCAATTCCTGCGTGGCAGTTTCACTCAAAGGAGGGGAGGATTACAGATGCCTTTTTGCAAAAGCTCTGCCAGAGGCCGATAAAGGATTTTGCCACTGTTGTGGCGATTGAGTCGGTCACGAAGATCATGTGCGCAGCCAGTATAGAAACGCCTCGGATGCCGGGCGCGGCGCTGGCCTGCCAGCCGTAGTCTTTTGGAGCGCCGAGAGAAAATTAAAATGTAAGCCCGCCTTCACTTCGTTACGGCGTGGCAGCCTTCGGTTTTCCGCTGCGCTCCAAAGCGAAGGGTGGAGGCGAGGGGAGTTGAACCCCTGTCCTCGAAGCGGTCCACGCAAACATCTACATGCTTATCCGATGGTAAGGTTTAAGGAGCCGAACGTTGCACCGGCACACTGCCGGCTCCCGAGCGTCCGCGAAATTCCTTCACCGCCCGGCGCGGTCACTCCGCCGAACGATTAGCCTGCTGTCCACGTTTGGCGCCGTAGCAGGCGTCCAGCTCCAAACGTCGCGGTCAATTAAGCCGCGAGAGCGAGATCTTGGTGATCTGCGTTTATTTTTTTGGCTCGGTTTTTAACGAGGCCAACGAACCATCCTCGACATGCCGCCTGCGCTTCAAACTTCAAGTCGAAGCCAGTACGCCCCCGAAATTATTAGGGTAAATAATATAGCCGATCACCCTGATTTGGCAAAGCGGCGTAGGACGTCTGCCGCCGACCGCGGCGTGCAAGCCCAATACTCCCAGTGACTGCTCGACCGCCACTGTTACGCGACTAGCTTTATCGAGCTATGCGATGGAATCTCAGCAGCCGCGCCCGCGAGCTTTCTGGTGGCGACGCCATCCTCATTTCCATTCCAAAAAGTGGACGGACCTGGATTCGCACGTTCCTTAACGCCTATTTTTCCTACAAAGTGGGTCGGCAATTTTCTCTTGATCTCACCGACCGTGGTGACGCTGGAGTTCCGCGCATTATTTATTCGCACGATCGGTTCGAGCATCGGACCAAAGGCAATGCCTGGGACCGATTACGCCGGAAATATTTGATTCCACGCCGCGCCCTCCGGAAAAGACCGATTGTGCTGCTGACACGCGATCCGCGGGACACTTTCGTCTCCTACTTCGTCCAACTCACCCGACGCCATCCCGCCACTCCAAAGGAGATTAAGGAAATGTCGGCAGACGCGCTCTTGCGCCATCCGCGCTTTGGCATCGCGGTGATGGTGGAAGTAATGAATGGTTGGATCACCGAGTTTGGCGACCGATCCGATTTCACGATCGTGCGTTACGAGGATTTACGCGCTGAGCCGGCGCGGCTGTTTCACGAATTGCTCCGAGCAATCGGCGAGAAGGAAATCGACAATGCCGTCTTCGGTCCGGCGATGGATTTTTCCGATTTCCGAAATATGCAAAAGCTTGAGGCGGCCGGCGAATTTGGATCAAAAATTTTGCAGCCGCGCGATC
>Ga0137372_10002405_pt1 | contig 18109 bp, 19 predicted proteins | sample SagtaG_6_FD_104911 | JGI IMG/M metagenome (GOLD analysis project Ga0137372, IMG submission 104911) | Vadose zone soil microbial communities from Sagehorn Ranch, Mendocino, California, USA - Sage1_R_60_16 metaG | ecosystem: Environmental > Terrestrial > Soil > Vadose zone | place: USA...
CGTCCTCCTCGAGCAGGTTCCGGCGCAGGCTCTCGACCGGACGCGCGACACCATCTGGCGCGCCCGGCCGGTGGGCGCCTCGCGGTAGAATAGGCGCATGCCGACCCGGCCGGGCAAGGAGCTCGAAGTCGTCCCCAATCCGCACCCCGACCGCGACTACGAGGTCGCGCTCGAGATCCCAGAGTTTACCTGCCTGTGCCCCAAGACGGGCCAGCCGGACTTCGCCACCATCAGGATCAGGTACGTTCCGGACCGGCACCTCGTCGAGCTCAAGAGCATCAAGCTCTACATCTGGTCGTACCGGAACGAGGGCGCCTTCCACGAAGACGTCACCAACCGCATTCTCAACGACATGGTGGCCGTGGCCGGGCCACGCTGGATCGAGGTGGTGGGCGATTTCAGCGTGCGCGGCGGCATCAAGACCGTCGTGCGCGCCACGCACGGCAAGCGTCCCGAGCTCTGACCGGGCGCGGGGCTTCCAAGCGCTTCTCGTGAGCACCGTTCCCCTCAAAACCATTCGCCGTCCCTTCCTGACGGCGCGCTGGTCGAACCTGGCGATCATCACGTGGGAGGTTCCGCCGGCGCTGCTCGAGCCTCACCTGCCGGCGGGGCTCGAGCTTGATCGGCGCGGCGGCGCCGCGTTCGCGAGCCTCGTCGCCTTCGACTTCCTCGGCACGCGCGTCTGGGGCGTGGCCTGGCCGGGCCTGAGCAACTTCCCCGAGATCAACCTGCGCTTCTACGTCAGGCTTGGGGAGCGGCGGGGCGTTGTCTTCATCCGCGAGTACGTGCCGCGGCCGCTGGTAGCCTGGGCCGCGCGCGCGATCTACAACGAGCCGTATCTGGTGGCGCCGATCGAAAGCACCGTCGCCGGGGACGCGCCGGCCATCGCGACGATGCGCCGCCTGAGCTGGCAGGGGCGGTCCCACACCATCGAGGCCGTCGGGAGCGGGCCTGCGTTCCGTCCGGCCGGCGACAGCGACGAGCACTTCTTCAAGGAGCACCAGTGGGGCTTCGGGCGCGACCGGCGCGGGCGCACGCTGGCCTACGAGGTCAGGCATCCGCTCTGGGACGTGTACCCCGTGCGCTCGTGGAGCGTGGATCTCGACTGGACGCACGTCTACGGCGCCTCGTGGAGCTTCCTCTCCAGCGAAAAGCCGGCCTCGGTCGTCTTGGCCGCGGGCTCGGCCGTCTCCGTCTACCCGCGGCGGCGGCCCTAGTTCTTCTTGTCCGCGTCGCCGGTTTTTTCGATGGTCACGGTGTCTCCCATCAGGATGAAGGTCACCTTGCCGTTCTTGGCCTTGTAGGTCCACTTCTCGATGGGGCCGAGCTTGCCGATGTCGTCGGGCTTGCCCAAGGCCTGCTCGAGCGCCGCGCGAGTCTTGGCGTCCCTGGCCTTGGCGACGATGTCCTCCTTGGTGGAGGGACCGCAGCCGGCCAGCAGGACGGCGGTCACGGCGCAGCACACGATTGCCGAGATGCGACGGCTCATACGCTCACCTCCAGTGAAAGGTCAGGCCGCCAACGACAATAGCACCACACCCGCCAGCATGACGATGGCCCCCGGCGCAATCTCCCGCACCTTCTGCTTCTCGTGGAAGATCAGCACACCTATGCCGAGGGCGAAGAGTATTTCGACCTGCTTGACCGCCTCGACGTAGGAGGACAGCGTCATCAGGTACGCGTGCCCCTGGGTCACCGTCGTCAGCGCCGCGAACAGGCCGAACGAGACGAAGGCCAGCCAGTGCCGGGGAACCGCGGCGAAGTACTTCCGCGATGTCACCAGCACGATGGGCGTGACGAGCAGGCTCGAGGCGAGATACCCGCCGAGCGTGCCCATGTAGGGATCCGAGAGCTGCATCGCCCACTTGATCGTCACGACCGACGGCGCGAAGAACAGCGCGGCCAGCAGCGTGTACCGCAATCCGCGGTCGGTGAAGAGGACGGCGAGCGGCTCCCACCACGAAATGTGCGCCCGCTGGACGTTCAGAAGATAGACCCCGGACATGCTGACCAGGATGCCCGCGATGCCGAGGAGACTCGGCTTTTCCTTGAGCGTGACGTAGCCCAGCACGACCAGGATGAGGAGGCTGACCTTCCAGAGCGCCGTCACCATGGAGATGGGCGCGAGCTTGAGCGCCTTCGACAGCGCCATGGTCGAGATGATCTGGCACACCGCGAAGAGCAGGCATGCCCAGACGAAGCCCGGCTTGATCACGGGCGCGCCGTGCCAGAGCACGAAGAGCGCGGCGAAGGGAAGGAGGAAGGTGAAGCGGCCCCAGACGGCCATGTACTCGTCCAGCTCGTGCCCCAGCCGCTTCATCACCGTGTTGCGCAGCACCTGGCAGAGGGCCGCGGTCAGCGCCAGGGCCTCCCACATGCGGCCGAGTCTACACGAGCACCCCGGGATACCTGGAGGGAATGATGCGGAAGCCGGGAAAAAGCGGAGCCGTCGCCGCCACGCCCAAGTGCCGCACCGCCACTTCGGCGAAGAGATTCCTGAAGTCCGTGGTCACGGCGAGGTCGCGCTGCTCGTAGAGCTGCTCGCGCGCGAGCCCGGGCCAGGAGCCCGCCATCCTGCCTCCCTTGACGGGACCGCCCAACACGAGCATCGCGGTGGCGTGACCGTGGTCGGTCCCGCGGTTGCCGTTCTCCCGCACGGTGCGGCCGAACTCCGACATCGTCAGGATGACGACGTCGGCCATGCGGTCGCCCAGATCTCGGTAGAGCGCGGCCAGGCTCTGGGAAAATTCCGCGAGCCGCTGCGCCAGCTGCCCCTTCTCGTTGCCCTGGTTCGCGTGGGTATCCCAGCCGCCCATGTCGGCAAAGGCGACCTCGAGCCCCACGTCGGCCTTGATGAGCTGGGCGATCTGCTTGAGGCTGTCGCCGAGCCGGCCCCGCGGGTACTGGGCGCCGTTGTCGGGCGCGAAGCGCTGCGGGTTGGCGGCCTTGAGCATCTTGACCGCGTCGAACGTCTCGCGACCCGTCCCGTGCAGGATGTCCTTGACGCCCTGTTCGTACAGCGACTCGAAGCCGTGCCGGGCATTGACCGTGCCGCCGCCCATCCGCCCCATGTCCTGCTTCACGTCGAAGTCGGCGACCGTGCCCATCGCGACCGCGGCCACGTCGCCGCGAAGCGCGCGCGGCAGCTGCGGGCCCATCGCGACCGCGCGGAAGGGCGAGGCGGGCGCCGCGGGCACGGCCTGGAGACCGCGCGCGAGCCACCCGTCCTGGGTGGTCTTCACGCCCGGCGTGCCCGACTCCATGTAGTCCTGGGCGTCGAAGTGCGAGCGCGTCGTGTCGGGCGACCCGCAGGCGTGCACGATGGAGAGGTGCCTGTCGTCCCACAGCGGCTTGAGCGGCTGCATGGCCGGGTGCAGGCCAAAGAAACCGTCGAGGTCCACCGTCGCGTCGGCGGCGCCTGCCGCGGGGCGGGCGACGGCGATGCTGCCCCGCGAGTCGTAGTAGTCGCGGTCGCCGTGGGGCACGACCATGCTGAGACCGTCGACGGCGCCGCGCTGGAAAATGGCGATGAGGATCTTGGGGCGCGCCGCCCTGCCCTCGGCATAGGCGGTGCGGACCAGGAAGCGCGGGACCGATCCCAATCCGAGAAGCGCCATCGCCCCCGACTTCATGAACGAGCGGCGGGTGCAGCAGTCCATGGCCCCGGCTATCTCCTCTGGAACTCGGGCGAGCCCAGGACGAGAGCCGCCAGCTTTTCCACGTCGGTGTTCGCAGGTCCGCGGTCGTCCCGCGTGGCCCGCGTGATCTCGGGGTCGTCGAGCTGGGCGGCCAGCACGCTTCGCGTCTGGGGCGTCGCCTGCCCGTGGAGGACCGACCGGAGAAGCGCGTCCAGCACCTGGTCCGGCTTGCGCCTGTCCGCCGAGCCCACCGCGCGCGCGAGGTCCACGCGTACTCCGGGAACGCGGTTGGCCGTCAGGCCCAGCGCGAAGTTCATGCGGTTGAGCAGCGCGCCGGTGTTCACCCATGCCTCGGCCACGTCGGGATAGCCCGTCGGCGGCTGCTGCTGGTAGAGGGGCTCGCCGAGCTTGGTCACCTGCTGTGCCAGTGCGTACCCGCCGCCCGGCTGCGGGCCGCCCGAGGCCGGCGGAGCCAGCTCGCCGTCGAGAGCCCGGACCGAGCTCGCCACGACCTCGAGCGGCGTCTTGATCTTGGCGCGGTAGGCCTCGGCCGAGAAGAACTCCGGCGACGTGACGATCGTGACGACGACGCGCCGAATGTCTCCGTCCGTGTCGCGGAAGGTCTGGGCCGCGCGCTCCACGAGGGCCGGCGGCGGCTCGTCGCTCACGAAGCGGCGCACGAGCTTGGTCGCGATGAACCTGGCCGTCGAGGGATGCCGCGAGAGGATGTCGATCACCATCACGCCGTCCTGCTCTCCGCCGCCGGCCGGCACCACGTGGCCCAGGACGCGCTTGGCGCCCTTGTCGTGGGCGCCCGGCCGGAAGATGAAGGTGCCGTGCTCGCGCGGCTTGTCGATCGACCAGCCCGTGAAGGCGCGCGCCACTTCGATGACGTCCTGCTGCGTGTAGCCTCCCTCCACGCCCAGCGTGTGCAGCTCCATGATCTCGCGGGCGTAGTTCTCGTTGAGCCCCCGCTTCTGACCCTTGAGGGGTCCCGTGGGCACGACGAGATCGGCCTTCGTGGACATCCAGTTGTCGAGGTAGAAAAGCATCGCCGGGTGATACGCGGTGGCCAGCAGGAGGTCGCGGAACTTGCCGAGCGCGTGCGACCGGATCGCCGTGCGCTCGTAGTCGGCGATCATCCACTTCACGGCGCCCTTGCGGGCGTCCACGTTGAAGTGGTTGAACCAGAAGTCCGTCATGACCTCCTCGAGCTGCCGCTCGGAGAGCACCGCGCGCGTGAGCTTGGCGGCCTGGAGCTCGACGGGGATCCGGAACGGCCGCTTCTCGAGCGGCGCCACGGTCCGCATCTCCTGCTGGCTCATCTCCCCCGACTGGATCTTGGCGAGAACCTTCGGATCGGGCTCGGGGTACGCGCGGACCAGCTCGGGCACGGGCATCGCCAGCGTGGGAAACGCCTTGAGGGCGGATTCCGCGCGCTCGTCGGGAATCCGTCCCGGCTCCAGCTGGCGCTCGATCCACCGCGAGAGCCCCATCGCCCTCACGCGCTCCACGTCGCCCGGTCGCGGGCCATAGCCCAGACGGTTGAGCGCGTGCATGATCTGCTCGTCCTCGGAGAGCGCGGTCTTCGGCAGCGTAACGCGGACGGCTGGAGGAGGCTCGGGAGCGGCGACACGGACGGCGGGCGCGCCGGCCTGCCTGGACGGCGGCGCGCTCGAGCACGCCGCCCCGGCCAGGACGAGAATCTGGAACACGATCCCGACGCGGACTCTCACCATGGCCTCTCCTGCCCTCTATGACGGCGGGGTGTATCTCTTTGCTTACACCCCTCCAGGCAACATATCAGAGGTAGCCGTAGGAAGACCATCCTCCGTCAACGGTCAGGATCTCGCCGGTGATGTACGATGCAGCCGGCGTCGCCAAAAACACAGCCACTTCGCCTATTTCCTCGGGGGTGCCGATGCGGCCCATGGGAGTCCGCCGGGCGAGCTGCGCAGGATCGATGATGCCCTTGGCGCTCAGCATGGTGATGAACTCCGTCTGGACATAACCCGGGGCTATGGCGTTGACCCGCACCCCGCGGGATGCCCACTCGATGGCCATGACCTTGGTCATCATGTTGAGCCCGGCCTTGGAGACGCAGTACGCGAGGCGCTGGGGAAAGGGCACCGAGCCGTTCATGCTGCTGACGTGGATGATGGCGCCGCTGCCTCTGGCCAGCATGCCCGCCACGATCTCCTGGGTCAGGATGAAGCAGCCGTTGAGGTTGAGGTCCAGCGTGTAGCGGTAATCGGACTCGGCCAGGCTCTCGGAGGGCGCGACGCGCGGCTGCCCCGCATTGTTGACGAGGATGTCGACACGGCCGTCGAAGGCGTCCAGCGACTCTCTCGCGAGCCTCCTCACCTCGTCGGAGCGCGACACGTCGGCGGCCACGGCGACCGCCGAAGACCCGAGCTCGCGCGCCACCCGGGCGCAGTCCTCCGTGCTTCGAGAATTGACGATCACGCGCGCGCCCTCGCGCACGTAGGCGCGCGCGATGCCGAGGCCGATGCCCTTGGTCGAGCCGGTCACGATAGCGTTCATGCCGGAGAGCCTGCCCACGGTCACAGCGAGCCTTTGGACCCCTCTCCCCTCAGGGGAGAGGGCAGGGTGAGGGGTGGTCTCAGGTGACGACGGTGACCTTGATGGAGTCGGCCGAGCGGTGGGCGGCGAAGGCTTCCTGGATCCGCGCCAGCGGGAACCGGTGAGTGACGAGCCTGTCCACCGTGACCGCGCCGGAAGAAAGGAGCCGGATGGCCTCGGGAAACTCGTCCCGGTAGATCATCGAGCCGATGATGCGCAGCTCGCGGCGGACGACCCCGAAGAAATTCACCGTCGAAGCCTCGTGTGGAAGTCCGGTCAGCACCACCCGGCCTCCCGGGTGCGTCAGCTCGAGCGCCTGCTCGACGGCCACGCCCGTCCCGGCCGTTTCGATCACGAGGTCGACGCCCTCGCGCCCGGAGAAGGCGCGCGCAGCCTCGGCGGCGCCGCCCGCCCCGCCGGCCGTGAACTGCTCGGCGCCCATCGCTCGCGCGAGATGCTCGCGGTGCTCCGTCCGCCCGATCGCGAGCACGCGGACGCCCCGTGCCTTGAGAACCTGGATGGCGAGCAAGCCGAGCGCTCCCACGCCAAGGACCGCGGCCGACTCCCCGCGCTTCGCCTCACCGCGCGCCACGGCGCGCACCACGACCGCCAGCGGCTCGGCCAGCATGAGCTGGTCGTCGCTGATCTCGGGAGGCGCCGGCCAGCAGCACCGCGCCGGCAGGCACGCCTGCTCGGCGAAGCCGCCATTGACGTCGATGCCGATCGCGGTGCGCGACAGGCAGAGGTTGCGGTTGCCTTCGCGACAGAGCGGGCAAGCGCCGCAGGAATAGTTCGGCTCGACGGCGATCTTCTGTCCGGGCCGGAGCGTCTCCACGCCGGCGCCGACCGCGACGACTTCGCCGATGAACTCGTGGCCCAGGATGAGCGGGTACTGGACGGCGCGATCGCCATTCCAGATGCGGTAGTCGGTGCCGCAGAGCCCGGAGGCGAAGACCTGCACCACCGCCTCTCCGTCTCCCGGGGTGAGCAGCGCCCGCGTCTCGATCCGGATATCGCGGGGCCCGTGGAGCACGGCGGCGCGCATGGCGCTCATCCTACCGACTGTCCTCCCTCACGGCAAGGCGGGCCTGGGCTCACGCCGCGCTGTGACCGCCGTCGAGGAACACGGTCTGGCCCGTCATGTAATCCGAGGCCGGCGAGGCCAGGTACACGACGAGCGGGCCGACCTCCTCGATCCGTCCGGTCCGGCGCGCGGGCACGTCCCGCAGCAGCCGCTCCCGAATCTTGGGATCGTCGAAGGCCTGGCTGTTCATGTCGGTCACGAACCAGCCGGGCGCGATCGCATTGACCTGGATGTTGTAGCGCGCCCACTCGACGGCCAGCGCGCGGGTGAGCGCCATCACGCCACCCTTGGAGGCCGAGTAGGCCGAGTAGCCCGGCAGCCCCGAGGCGCCCAGGACCGAGGCGAGGTTGACGACTTTGCCTGACCTCTGTCCTATGAAGCGGCTCGCGGCGGCGCGGCAGCCGTTGAAGGCGCCCACCAGGTTGACCTCGACCGTCCGGCGAAACTCCTCGGGCGGCATCTCGGCGGCCGGGATGATCGCGGCGATGCCGGAGTTGTTGACCATGATGTCGAGGCGGCCGAGCGTCGCGGCCGCGCGCTCGACGAGGGCTTCGACCTCGGCGTACACGGTCACGTCGGTCGGCACGACGAGCGCGCGCCGGCCGAGCTTTAGGACGCCGCGCGCGGTCTCCTCGAGCTCGCCGACCGAGCGCGACGCGAGCGCGACGTCGGCGCCCGCCTCGGCCAGCGCCAGGGCCATGGCGCGCCCGAGCCCGCGGCTCGCGCCGGTGACGATGGCGGCCTTGCCGTCGAGCCGCAGGGCGCCCAGCACCGGGGTCACTGCCACGCCTGGCTCACTGCCACGCCTCGTTCACTGATAGAGGGCGTCGAGAGCCGCGCGGTGCCGCTCGCTGATGACCTTCCGCTTCACCTTGAGCGTGGGCGTGAGAGCGCCGTTGTCCACGGTGAAGTCCTCGGGCAGGATCGCGAACTTCTTGACCTTGGCGTAGGACTGGAGCTCCGAGTTCTTCGCGTCGACCGTGCGCTGGACGCGCTCGACGATCTTCGGGTGCTTCGCAAGCACGGTGGGGTCGCTCGCCATGATGCCCTGCTCGCGGGCGAACTTCGCGACCTCTTCGGGATTGAGCGTGATCAGGGCGACCGGGTACGGCCGCCTGTCTCCGTGCACCATGGCCTGGCTGATGAAGGGATCGCCCTTGAGCAGATTCTCGATGTTCTGGGGCGCGATGTTCATGCCGCCGGCCGTGACGATCAGATCCTTCTTCCTGTCCGTGATGAAGAGGAAGCCGTCCTCGTCCAGCCGCCCGATGTCACCGGTCGCGAACCAGCCGTCGGGCAGGAAGACCTCGCTGGTGGCCTCCGGCTTCTTGAAGTAGCCCTTGGCGATATTCCCGCCGCGCCCCAGGATTTCACCGTCCGGCGCCAGCTTGATCTCCACGCCCGGCAGCGCCCGGCCGACCGAGCCGAACTTGAAGCTGTCCTCGCGGTTGTTGGTCAGCACTGGGCAGGTCTCGGTCAGGCCGTAGCCCTCGAGGATGAGAATGCCGGCGGCGTGGAAGAACTCGGCGATCTCGCGGGAGAGCGGCGCGCCGCCCGAGACCGCGAAGCGCAGCCTGCCGCCGAGAGCGGCCTGCATCTTCGAGAACACGAGCTTGTCGGCGATCTTGTACTTGACCCCGAGCCCCGCGGGCACGGGCCGCTTGGCCTGCTTGAGCCGGGAGACCTCCTTGCCCACCTCCACGGCCCAGTTGAATATCTTCCGCTTGACCGGGGAGCCGCCCTCGGCCCTGGCCATCGCGCCCGCGTAGACCTTCTCGAAGACGCGGGGCACGCTGCAGATGAAGTGGGGTCTCGTCTCGGGCAAATTCTCCCTGAGCTTGTCGATGTTCTCGGCGAAGGCCGTGCAGAGCCCGCGGTGCACGCCGATGAAGGACTCGAGGCGCGCGAAGGAGTGCGCGAGCGGCAGGAACAGCAGGTGGACGTCGCCCTCGGCGATGCTCGTCGTCTGGGCGGCCGACTCGAGCGCCGAGATGTGGTTGCCGTGGGTCTGGACCACGCCCTTGGGCGGCCCGGTGGTGCCCGAGGTGTAGACGATAGTCGCGACGTCGTCCGGCTTGGTCCCCTCAACCCGGTCCGCCAGCTCCTTCTTGAGCGCCTCCGCGCGCTCCCGGCCCAGCCGCCTGAGCGCGTCCCAGGTGAAAATGCGCGGCGAGGGCTCCTTGCCCTCATAGCCCTGAATCACCACGATCTGCTCGAGCCCCGGCATGGCCTTGTCCACTTCCAGCACCTTGGCGAGCTGCGCCGGATCCTCGACGATCAGCGTCTTCACGCCGGCGTCGTTGACGATGTACTGGATGAGGTCGGGCGGGTACCTCGGGTACACCGGGATCGTGATGCAGCCGGCCGAGAAGACGGCGAAGTCGGCCTGCACCCATTCGGCGCGGCTCGCCGACAGGATGCCCACGGCCTCTCCGGGCCGCCGGCCGAGCGCCACGAGCCCGGCGGACAGCTCCCTGACCGCCTCGCCCACCTCGCGCCAGGTCAGCGTCCGCCAGACGCCGCGGTACTTGAACTGCTGCGCGGGCCGAGCGGAGCTCTTCTCGACCCGGTTCCAGAACATGCGTGGCAGCGTGCTGTCAGGCATCGCGCGTCCCCCTCACGGTTGATTGCCGATCTGGCTCCGGAGCTCTTTCCTCAGGATCTTGCCTATCGGGCTCTTCGGCAGGGCCTCCACGAAGCGGACCTCTTTCGGGCACTTGTATCTCGCGAGCCGGGTCTCGCAGAACGCGATGACCTCCTCGGCCGTCGCCGTCTGCCCGGGCTTGAGCACGACGAAGGCGGCGACCGCCTCGCCCATGAGCGCGTCCGGCACGCCGATCACGGCGGCCTCGGCGGTCTTGGGGAAGCCATAGACCGCCTCCTCGACGTCGCGCGGATAGATGTTGAAGCCGCCGCGGATGATGAGATCCTTCTTGCGCTCGACGATAAACAGGAAGCTGTCCTCGTCGAGCCGCCCCATGTCTCCCGTTCGGAGCCAGCCGCCGCGAATCGTCTTCGCGGTCTCCTCGGGATTCCGGTAGTAGCCGAGCATCACGTTGGGCCCCTTCACGCAGATCTCGCCCACTTCGCCGGTCGGCAGGGCCGTGTCACCGTCGTCGCGGATCGACACCGTCACACCCGGGATGGGCTGGCCCACCGAGCCGAGCTTGCGGACGCCGGAGAAGCGGTGGGCCGTCACCACCGGCGAGGCCTCCGTCAAGCCGTAGCCTTCGAGCAGCTTGCCGCCGAACTTTGCCTCGAAGGGCTCGACGATCTCGACGGGCAGCGGCGCCGCCCCAGATCCCCAGGCGCGCATCGAGGAGGTATCGTACCGCGACGCGTCGGGATAGTGCAGGAGGTAGACGAACATCGTGGGCACTCCGGACATGGCCTCGGCCCGGAACTCCTGGATGGTCTTCAGTACCTCTTCCGGGTTGAACCAGCGCAGGAGCGCGCCGCGCGTACCGAGAATGTGCCCCGCGTTCATGACAGTCAAGCCGTAGGAGTGCGACAGCGGCAGGACGCCGACGCCCCAGCGTTCGCGATCGAGCTCGTACAACGAGGCCGAGGCGCGCGCGTTGGACTCGAGGTTGCCGTGGGAGAGCGCCACGCCCTTGGGTGAGCCGGTCGTCCCCGAGGTATAGAGGATGACCGCCAGATCGGACGCGGCCCGCGGCACCGGCTCGAAGCTGTCGGGCTCTCGCGCGATCTCCTCTGTGTACGAACGCAGCTTCCCCTCGCCCCCATCGACGAGGAGCACGTGGTGGAGGCTCGGCAGCACGCCCCACTGACCCTCCACCTTCCAGACCATGTCGGAGGAGGTGATGACGACCTTGGCCTCCGAGTCGGCGAGGATGTGGGCGACCTCGGCATCGCCCAGCAGGAAGATGACAGGCACGATCACGGCGCCCAGGCGCAGGACGCCGCCGTAGCTCTGTATCACCTCCGGGCAGTTCGGCAGCATGACCACGACGCGGTCGCCGGTTTCGACGCCCAGGCGCCTGAGCGCGTGCGCGACCCGGCACGCGGCGCGCTGCTGGTCGACGTTGGTCAGCCGCCGGCCCTCGAACGCGAGCGCCTCGTATTCGCCGAATCGTCGAATGCTTTCGTCGCCGAGCCGCGCCAGTGTCACGGCTTCTTGTCGCACTCCGCCTGGAGTGTCTGGAGCCGGGCGGCCGGCGTCGGGTGCGTGCTCAACCAGTTGGCCCACCCGGGCGTCAGCTGCTCCAGGTCGAGGCGCTCGAGAAGCAACAGCATGGTCGCGCAGCCATGTCCCGGCCTCCCGGGCAGCCGATCGAGGAGCTCCACGGCGTACAGGTCCGCGGCAAGCTCTTCTTCCCGATCAGAGGCGCGGTTGATCCGGAGCGCATCCTCGCTGGATCCATTGGACCCGGCGTTCATCGGAGGCTCCGACAGACGCCGCACCTGGCGGGTCTCGAAATGGCCGAGCCGGACATGTCCAAGCTCGTGGGCGAGCGCCGCCTGCAGCTCGGAAGGCTCGAGGTTGCTGAGAGCGCCCGTAGTGATGCGGATGACGAACTTCTTCGGCGGCGCGGGGCCTGCGGCGACGTGAATTCGCCGAACCGACTCGATGGCCAGGCCCACCGCGCAGGACCCGGCAGGACTGCAGATGCCCGACGCCGAGACAAGTGGCGCCAGGACCGCGTCCACCTGCGCCTGCTCTTCGGGGGTCGGCCCACGGAGAACCGGCGGGGGGGCGGCAACCCGAGCCTGCGGCTTGGCGGATGCGCAACCCGCCACCGCTGCGCAGAGGACTGCAGTGACCAGAAGCCTCATCAGCCTCTTTCTTTCAGCTATTTAGGGATCAGCGGAGCACGGCCATCACCGTATATCACGACGGCCATGACGCAACGCAATAAAAGGCTTGACCACTATTACGCGGTGCGTTATCTTGTTGCTGTGGGCGATGGCTGATCAGGCCGAATAACAACATGCTTCGAGGGAGGATTCGAGATGACGACGACCATGCAGGGTAGCGAGATGTTCGCTCAGATGACGGGTCGCGCGGTGGAGGCCTTCTCCGTGCTCGCCGACGCGAACCAGAAGATCATGCGCGACCTGGTGGACCTGTCCGCCAGCACCGCCAAGGAAGGCGTCCGGCTCTACGCCGAGCTGTCGGCCTCAGCCGTGGAAGCGCTCAAGGACACCCAGTCCTACCTGCTGAGCCGGCAGAGCCAGCTGCAGGAGGCGCCGCGGGATCCATTCACCGCGTATCAGAAGAGCGTGCTTGATTCGGTCGAGGGCACCCAGAAGGCCTTCAAGCTGCTCGAGAGCAATGCCCAGGCCATGACGCGCTCGGCGGAGCGGCTCCAGGTGACGGCGGAGCAGACCGGGAAGGAAATCCAGGCGACGTTCGCCCAGGTCGCCGGCAAGGTCAAGTCCCTCACGGCAACCCTCGCCTAAGCAGCACGCAGCGGTCTCAGGCGGCGCGCCGGCCCTTCGAGGCTGGCGCGCCGCTTACTTCTCCCGCTTCTTCTCGAGCCGATCCTCGAGCGCGCGCAGCTGCTCGCGGAGCGCGGCCACCTCGCTCTTGAGCGCTTCAGCCTCGCCGGGCGTCTCGGCCTTTTTCTCCGGCTTGCTCTCGCTCGACGTGGACGGCATCCAGCCGGCCCCCGCGCGGGAGGCCAGCTCGCGAAAAACGCGCTCGGCTTCCCGCTGGCTCGACATGATGCCCTCGAGGCTCGACTTCATCGACTTCTGCACGAAGTCCTGCCAGGCCTCGCCGTGCTTGATGAGCTGGTGGAGGAACGCCGTCGGCAGACCTGCGCGGCGGCTGCGCTCGTTTTCGAGGATGATCTGAGAGAAGGTGACGGAGGTCAGGTCCTCGCCGGTTGACACGTCCACCACCGAGATCTCCTTGCCCGCGCGGATGAGCTCCTCGAGCTCCTCCAGGGTGACGTACCGACTTTCCTGCGTGTCGTAGAGCTTCCGGTTCGAGTAGCGCTTGATCACGTACGACATGCTCGAAGTCTAACACCCCGCGTCAACCCCCTCAAGGAGGAGCCGGGCGCTCCTCTGCTATACTCACGCCCCGAATGATGGCTGTGTCTCGACGCCGACGAGGAGGGCTCACATGCAGCTCACAGGACGCACGGCTCTCGTGACAGGCGGCTCGCGCGGCATCGGCCGCGCCATCGCGGTGGCCCTGGCCGAAGCTGGAGCAGACGTGGCGGTCAACTACGTCTCGAGCGAGACGCCGGCCAAGCAGGTCGTCGAACGGATCCACAAGCTCGGCCGAAAGGCCATGTTGGCCCAGGCCGACGTCGCCGACTTTCCAGACACCTTCCGCATGGCGCAGGACGTGCTCAAGGAATTCGGCCACGTCGACATCCTGATCAACAATGCCGGCATCAACTCGGACAAGACCTTCGTGAAGATGGACCACGCCTCCTGGCGCAAGGTCCTGGCGATCAACCTCGACGGCGTCTTCAACTGCACCAAGGTCTTCATCGACCAGATGATCAAGCAGAACTACGGGCGGGTCGTGAACATCACGTCGGTCATCGGCCAGATCGGCAACTTCGGCCAGGCCAACTACGCCGCGTCCAAGGCGGGTGTCGCGGCCATGACCAAGTCGCTGGCGAAGGAATTGGCCGCGAAGGGCGTCACGGTCAACGCGGTCGCCCCGGGCTTTACCGAGACGGAGATGATCGAAGCGATTCCGGAGAAGGTGCGGAACAAGCTGCTCGAGCAGATCCCGATGCGGCGCTTCGGCAAATCCGAGGAGGTGGCGCGCGCCTGCGTCTACCTCTGCTCGAGCGACGGCGACTACATCACCGGCGCCGAGCTCTCCATCAACGGTGGACTTTTCATGTAGTTCGAGTTGAGCCGAAACGACGAGCCGAAGAGTTGGCAGTTCGAGCTGAGCGGCGAAGGCGCGAGGCGAGGCCCGAGTAGGAAGGCGGCGAGGCGAGGGCTGAGTAGGTCGGCGGCGCTCGGTCAGCGGCGGTCGGCCAGCGCCGCGCCTGCCAGGGCCGAGAGCGCCGAGAGGCCCATCATCCCCATCACCGCGGTGCCCTGGGCAGCCCAGGCCCAGGGCCCGAGCGTCCACAGCGACACGAGCCCCGTCCCCGCCTGCGGCCGGACGTATTCCACGCCGGTCTTCGAGGGCATCACCAGCGCCTCGCCGGTCAGCACCTCTTCTCCGCGCTGATTGGTGCACACGGTCTTGAGGCGAACGCGATTGCGCTCGCGCATGGTCTCCACGACTTCCACGCGCGCCGTGATGACGTCGCCGAACAGCACCGGCTTGAGGAACTTGAGATCCTGGGCGAGGTAGATGGCGCCGGGACCGGGCAGCCGCGTGCCGATCACCGCGGAGATGAGCCCGGCGGTCCAGATACCGGGAGCGATGGGCTCCTTGAACATGGTCGTCGCCGCGTAGTCCCGGTCCGCGTGCACGGGGTTGTAGTCGCCGACGGCGTCCACGAACGACGCGATGTCGCCGTCGTCCACGCGCCGCACGATCTGCGCGGAGTCCCCGACCTGGATGTCCCCGATGGTGATCCCGATCATTCACGCTCCTTCTTGGAAGCGGCGGCCAGAGCGTCGAGCCGCGCGAGGACCGCGTCGATGCGATCCTCCACGCCTTCGATTTTCTCCTCGAGCCCGGCAACCTGCTTCGCGAGGCCGATGACCTGGTTGCGGGACGGCAGGCCGAGCGAGGCGACACCGGCTTCCACCTGCTGCTCGGCCGCCTTCTTGACGGGCGCGGCGACAGAGAGAAACCCCTCGAGCTGCTTGCCCATGGCCTGGGCAAAGGCCTCGGTGCCCATCGACTGCTCGAGGACTTTCGACCACGCCGCGATCCACTGGTCGAGGAACTGCTTCCACTGCGTCATGAGGTCGGGGGAGACCGTGCCCTGCGTCATGACCTTGGACCAGGCCTGCATGCCCTGGTCCATGAAGGGCCGCCAGAAGGCCTGGGGATCGACGGTCTGCCCCTGTCCCGCCATCTTGAGCCAGGCCTGCGTGCCCTCGTCCACCTGCTTCTTCCAGAGGTCGAAGAGCTGCTGGGTGCCCGTGTTGTCGGCCATGATGGGGCCTCCTTGCTATGAACGCGCCGCGAGCCAGCTGGAGACCTTCGGCCAGCAGTGCACCGAGGCTCCGCGTCCGGCGATGAGCGAGATGTGCCCGCCCGGGAGCTCGACGTATTCCTTGTCCGTGCTGGACACGGCCTCGATGAGCGGCCGGACGCAGGCCGGCGGGGCGATATTGTCCTCCTTGGCGCCCACGGCCAGCACTGGGCAGCGGATGCTCTTGAGGCGGACCGGCCGGCCGGCCATGGTCAGCTCGCCCTTGATCATGCGGTTTTGCTGGTAGTAGTCCTTGACCCACTGCCTGAAGAATTCGCCCGAGAACGGCAGGTACTCGTTCGCCCACTTGTTGAGCGCGTTGAACCCCGCGACATACTCGGGGTTCCAGAGATTCCACCAGAGGTTCAGGTTGGTCGACAGCTCCATCGTCGGCTTCAGCAGCTTGAAGCCCATCTTGACCATGTCGGCCGGAATCGCGCCCAGCGTGTCGACGTACTTGTCCGCATCGAAGTACTTGGCGTCGAGCCAGAGGCCGAAGAGTCCCACCTGGCTGAAGTCGACGGGCCCCGCCATGTCGACGTAGTTCTTCAGTGGGAACGCGGGCGTGCTGGCGAGCCACGAGAGCGACAGCGGCGCGCCCATGCAGTAGCCCAGCACCGACATCTCCGTCGCGCCCGAGCTCTCGAGTGCCTTCCGCGCCAGCCGCGGCAGGATCCTCGTCACGGCGTGCTCGAGCGTCAGGCCGTTGTCCTCGGGCCCGAACACGCCCCAGTCCACGAGGTAGAAGTCGAAGCCCTCCGCGGTCATGTGCTCAATGAACGAGCCCTTGCGCATGAGGTCGAAGATGTACGGACGGCTGATGCCGAGGTTGGGGACGAAGAGAAGGGGCGTGCGGACCGTGCGCTTCGAGGCGTAGCGCCAGAGCTGCGACTTCCCGGTGCGGTAGATCGACTCGCGCGGCGTGGGCCCGACGTCGGGCTCCTTCGGGTTCATCACCATCTCGCTGAAGTGCTTCATACGCTGGGCGTTCCTGCGCATCTCTTCCTGCCAGCGGGCCAGCATCTCCGGCGACATCGCGGGCATGTCGGGCGTCATCGTGAAGAGTTCGTCTTTCATCAGCGCAGTGCACCTCGTTGGGCGTGACGTCGACCGCTCTTCCTGATACGCTACACCGGACTGACGCTCCGCGTCAACAGAATCAGGCCTAAGCGCGGCTCTCCCTCCGGCCGCCCGGAGGGAGAGGACGCGGCGTGCGCCGGCTAGGCCTGAAAGAGGCTGCCGAGCTTCATGGCCAGCCCCATGTCGCCCTTGAGCTTGAGCTTCCCCGACATGAACGCCATCTGGCCGTTGAGCTTGCCGCCGATCATGTCGAGCCAGTCGGCCGACGCCATGGTGATGGTCAGGTCCGCGGCCGGAGCCGGACCCGAGTTGACAGCGCAGGCGCCGTCCTTGATGACGGCGTGCCAGGTGCCGCCGCCGTCGCCGCTGATATCGTACTGGATCGTCTTGTTGATCCCCGCGGCGCTCGAAGCCTTGAACTTGGACGGCATCAGGTCGAAGGTCTCTTTTACTGTCGGCATGGTGACTCCTCTCTCGTGGTCTAAAAGGTGAACAGGTCCATCCCGCCCGTCACGGTCAATACCGCGCCCGTGATGTAGCGCGCGCGCTCGGAGCACAGGAACGTGATCGCGTTCGCGACGTCTTCCGGCTGCCCCTCCGCCTGCAGCGCCACGCGCTTGACCATCCGCTCGTACATGGGTGACAGGTTGGCGTTCGGCCCGATGATGCCGGGCGCGATGACGTTGGCGGTGATGTTGTAACGGGCGCCCTCGAGGGCGACCGACTTCGCGAAGCCCACGAGGCCCATCTTGCCCGTGGAATACGCGGTCTGCCCGAACCCGCCCATGAGCCCGGCGATCGACGCCATGCAGATCACGCGCCCCCACTTGCGCTCGCGCATCCCCGAGAAGACCGCCTTCGTGACGTTGTAGGTGCCCGTGAGGTTGACCTGGAGGTTGAAATCCCAGTCGCTGTCCTGCATGTCCTTCAGCTGGCCGAGCGTATAGATGATGCCCGCGTTGTTGACGCAGATGTCGACGGGGCCGACTTCGGACTGCGCCCGGGCGATCGTGTCCGCGAGCTGCGGGCGGCTCGTGATATCCGCCTCGTAGCCTTTCGCCGACCCGCCCTTGTCGACGATCTCCTTGGCCGTTAGGGCGGCGCCCTCGGCGTTCAGGTCGAGGACGATGATCTTGCAGCCCTCCGCCGCGAGCGCCAAGGCGTCGGCCTTGCCCAGGCTGCGGGCCCCGCCCGTGACGAGCGCGACGCGCCCCTTGATGCCGAGATCCATCGCTATCTGCCCTTGAACTCTGGGGAGCGCTTCTGGAAGAAGGCCTGTATGCCCTCTCCGGCGTCCTCGGTCTTGAGCACTTTGTCGAATGCGCGCGTCTCGATCTCGAGGGCCTGGTCGATGGAAGCGTGGTAGCCGTCGTCGACCGCTTCGATGATCAGCCGCGTGGCGACCGGCGGCCGCTTCACGATCTCCCGCGCCAGCGCCTTGGCGTCATTGAGCGTCTCGCCTTCCTTGGAGAGCCGATTGACGAGGCCGATGCGGTGGCACTCCTGGGCAGGGATCTGCGTGCCCAGGATCAGGTGCTCGAGCGCCAATCCCCGCCCGACGAGCCGGGGGAGGCGCTGCGTGCCTCCGTAGCCCGGGATGATGCCCAGGTTCGACTCGGTCTGCCCCA
>Ga0137372_10002420_pt1 | contig 18061 bp, 23 predicted proteins | sample SagtaG_6_FD_104911 | JGI IMG/M metagenome (GOLD analysis project Ga0137372, IMG submission 104911) | Vadose zone soil microbial communities from Sagehorn Ranch, Mendocino, California, USA - Sage1_R_60_16 metaG | ecosystem: Environmental > Terrestrial > Soil > Vadose zone | place: USA...
GTTGCCGTGTATCTCCGGACGGACGAAGAGCGGCTCGTCCCCGCCGCCGCAAGCGGTCTGACGGGGCCGCATACGCGCTTCGCGGAGCGGCTGCTCGAGCTCGCGTTCGCCTCGCGCGGGCGCCTCGTCAAGGTGGCCGACACCTCGCGGGACAGCCGCCTCCGCGACGTCCGTGAGGCCGCGCGCGAGTCCGGCATCGACGCTGCGATTGCGGCTCCCCTGCTCGCACACGACGAGGTGATCGGCCTGCTTGCCGTCTACCTCGAGCGCGGCCGCACTCCCTCGCGGAACGACGAGGCGCTACTCGCCGCGCTTGCGGGCCAGCTCGCCGTCGCCGCGAAGAACGCCCAGCTGCACGAGCAAGTGACCGAGTCGAGCCGGGAGCGCGAGGCGGCGTTCGAGTCGGAGCGCAAAACCGCGAGACGCATCAACGCGCTCTACGAGATCTCGCGCTCGTTCGCGCAGGAGCTCTCGCTCGACAAGACGCTCGACGCGCTTGCAGAGACGATCGTCGACGTGCTCGACGTCGACGCCGCCGTGATCGGGATGCCGGACGAACGGCGCGAGCTCCTCACTCCCCGTGCACTGCACGTGAGAGATCCTCTTCTCGCCGACTCGGTGCGTGTGCTGCTGGAGCGGCCGCAGCCCTTCGGCTCCGCCGCGGTGCAGCGGCTGTTCCGCGACGCCGTGCCGTACCGCCTCGAGCGCGGCCACGACCTGCTCGGACCGTTTCTCGCCAAGGGCTGGACGGCGGCGGCCGTGCCGGTCGCGACCCCTGCGGAGACGATCGCCTCACTGACGATTCTCTGTTTCCGCCCCGGTAACCCGATCACAGGTGAGACGGTCGATGCGGCGCTCGCAATCGCAGGCCAGGCCGCGCTCGCGGTCGACAACGCGCGCCTGTACCAGCAGCAGAAGCAGTTCTCGGACACGATGCAGCGCTCGCTTTTGCCGCGCGAGCATCCGGCGATCCCGGGCCTCGAGGTGGGGGAGGTCTACGAGTCCTCCGCGCGCGTCGACGTCGGCGGCGACATCTACGACTTCCTCCGTCTCGCCGACGGGCGCCTGGCGGTCGTGCTCGGCGACGTCACCGGTCACGGCGTCGAGGCGACCGCCGACATGGCGATGGCGAAGTTCGTCTTTCGCTCGCTCGCGCGCGAGCACCCCGAGCCCGGCGACTTCCTGTCAGCGGCGAACGACGTCGTGGTCGACGAGATCGCACCCGGCAAGTTCATCACCATGACGTACCTCGCCGTGGATCCCGCGCGCGCTGAGGTTGCATGCGCGAACGCCGGTCATCCGCCGCCGCGGCTCGTACTTCCGGACGGGACGGTCCGCGGGCTCGAGGCGCCGGGTCTCGTGCTCGGCATCGACTCGGGCCAGGACTACCCGGAAGTCCGCGCCGAGTTTCCCTCCGGCGCGGCGCTCGTTCTCTACACCGACGGCGTCGTCGAAGCCCGGCGCGGAGGCGAGCTCTACGGGACCGAACGCCTCGACGAGCTGCTCGTACAGCACCGTGAGCTGCCTCCGGGGGAGATCGCACGGCTCGTGACCGAGGATGCGCGCAGCTACGCGGGGGGCGAGCTCTCCGACGACCTCGCCGTCGTCGTCATCCAGCACCGCGCGTGATGGAGCTCCGCCGCGGCGCGCACGGCATCGTGCGCGTGGGCCATCGCGGGGCCGCGGCGCTCGCACCGGAGAACAGCCTCGCGGCGATCGAGGCGGCGGCGGCCCACGAGGTCGACGCGGTCGAGCTCGACGTGCTGCGTGCCCCGGACGGCTCGCTCGCACTGGCTCACGGGCCGGAGGTCGCAGCGGGGTCGCCCTCGCTCGACCAGGGTCTCGCGCTCGCGGCCGGCCTCGGTCTCGCCGTCCAGGTCGACGTGAAGGACGGGGGTCTCGGGGCGGACGTCGTCGAGGCGCTCCGCCGGCACGAGCTCCTCGGGCGGAGCTTCGTCAGCTCGTGCTCGATGGCCGTCCTCGCCGGCTTCGCAGCGCTCGAACCCGGCCTGCCGCGCTCGTTCACGTATCCCGAGGACCGCCACGGCATCTCCGGCCGCCGGATCCTGCGACCCGCTGTCCGGCCGGGCCTTGCGGTGCTGCGCGCGCTCTTGCCGCGCCGCCTGCCCGCCTGGCTACGCGCCGCCGGCGCGAGCGCCGCGACGCTGAACTGGGCTGTCGTGACTCCCGCCGCAGTCGAGGCGTGCCACCGGGCCGGAGCGGCGGTGTACGTCTGGACGGTCAACGATGCTGCGCTCGCAAACGTCCTGGCCGAGAGCAGTATCGACGGTATCATCACCGACGATCCACGCATCTTCCCCCGGGGTATGACCACATCGTGAAGCGCTTCGCACTCCTTCTCCTTGTCCTGCTCGCGGCCGGTATTTCCGCGTCGACGGTGCTCGCCGACGATCCCCCGCCGCCGACCGAGACGACGCCGACCACGACAGCGCCGGCGCCGACCGTCGTCCCGGAGGCCGTAACGCTCGCCGGCGTCGCGATCGGCGGCCTGTCGCAGGACGCGGCGGCGGTCGCGGTGACGCAGGCGTTCGAGCGGCCGGTGCGCCTTCGCTTCCTGAAGACGACGATCGACGTCTCGCCGAGCCTGCTAGGCATCTCGGTTCCGGTCGACACGGCGGTTGCGAAGGCGCTCACGGTGGTACCGGGGACGAGCCTCACGCTGCGCGGGACCGTCGACAAGCAGCTGGTGCGCGCGTTCGTCGCGAGACTCGCTGAACGATTCGACCGCACGCCGGTGTCGTCGAGGCTGCTGCTGCGCAACTTCAAGCCGTTCGTCACGAAGCCGGTGATCGGCCGGAAGCTCGACCAGCGCAGCGCGGTCGCAGATCTCACGGACGCCCTCGTGCACGGCACACGGTCGACCGTCATGTTGAGCGCGAAGCTCACGAAGCCCGAGACGACGCCGAAGTCGATCGGCCCGGTCATCGTGATCAAGCGCGGCTCGAACCTGCTGACGCTCTACAACGGCATGAGGGTGTGGCGCACGTTCGGCGTTGCGACCGGCCAGGCCGTCTACCCGACCCCGCTCGGAAAGTTCCAGATCATCGTCAAGTGGAGGGACCCCTGGTGGTATCCGCCGAACTCGGACTGGGCGGCCGGTGAGAAGCCCGTGCCGCCGGGCCCGGGCAACCCGCTCGGCACCCGCTGGATGGGCCTCAGCGCACCCGGTGTCGGCATTCACGGCACCCCGCAGGACGGCTCGATCGGCTACTCGCTCTCGCACGGCTGTATCCGCATGCACATTCCGCAGGCGGAGTGGCTGTTCGAGCATGTGGACGTGGGCACGACCGTGTTCATAGTCTCCTCCTGATGCGCACGCTCAAGCTGACCGGCCAGGTCGTCGCGCTGGCGGCGGTGGCAGGTCTGCTCGGACTGCTCGTCTGGCGGCTGACCCACCAGTCGAAGCCACCGAAGATCGGCGGGCCGGCACCGGCGTTCTCGCTCCGCCGGCTCGACACGAACGGCACGCTCGCGCTCGCGTCGTTGCGCGGGAAGCCGGTCGTCTTGAACTTCTGGGCGTCGTGGTGCGTTCCGTGCAAGGGCGAGGCGAAGATGCTCGAGGACGCCTGGCAGCGGTACCGCTCGCAAGGCGTCGTCTTCGTCGGCATCGACTGGCACGACGTCAAGAGCGACGCCCGCCGGTTCCTCGACCACCACGGCGTCACGTATCCGACGGTGCTCGACGGCTCCGGCTCGATCACCGACCGCTACGGCGTGGTCGGCGTTCCCGAGACGTACTTCATCGACCGCCGCGGCCGGCTCGTCGGCGAGCACATCGTCGGCACGGTGGTCAACCAGAAGGACAGGTTCCGGAGCGGAGTCGAGGCGGCGCTCGGCTCGTGATCGTGCGGCTCGCCGCTCTCTGCACGGCGGCGCTCGCGCTTGCAGGGCCCGCGGCAGCCGCGTGTGCGAAGCCGCACACCTCGCTCGCCGCGATGGAGGGCGAGATCATGTGCCCGACCTGCCACACCACGCTCGACCAGTCGGACGCAGCGGCGGCGCAGCGGATCGAGCGCCGCATTCAGGTGCTGATCGACCAGTGCAAGACGGAGTCGGAGATCAAGGCCGATCTCGTCAGCAACTTCGGCGCGGGCATCCTGGCCGCGCCGCCCCGCAAGGGCTTCGACCTGCTCGCGTGGTGGCTCCCGATCGGCGGGGTCGTGCTCGGCGCGCTTCTGCTCGCGCTCGGCGTGTGGCGCTGGAGCCGCGCGCGCGGGCCCGACGACGAGCAGCCGCCGACTGACCTCGACGACGAGACTGAGCAGCGGCTCGACGAGCTACTGGCACGATTGGACTGATGGACACGCGCTTGCCGATCGCGTTTCTCGCGGGATTCGCGTCGGTGATCACACCGTGCGTGCTGCCGCTCGTCCCCGGCTACCTGTCGGCGCTCTCGAGCGTGGACACGGGCCGGCTCGGCGAGCGAGGCACCGTGCGGCAGGTCGTGCAGGCGAGCATCCCGTTCATTCTCGGTTTCACGGTCGTCTTCGTCGTCCTCGGCGCCGGCGCGGCGGCGATCGGCGGCGCCGTCTCCGCAAGCGCGCAGGCGGAGGTGGCCGGCTTCGTGCTCGTCGTGCTCGGTCTCGGCTTCGTCGGCCTGCTTCCGGTGCCCGAGCGCGTGCTCGTCCCGGGTCTCCTCGCCGGCGCCCGCCGGCGCGGGTCGGGCGCGCTCCTCGGCGGCGCGTTCGCGGTCTGTGCCGCGCCCTGCATCGGCACGGTGCTTGCGGCTGTGCTCGTCCTTGCGAGCGACACGGGCACGGTGCTCAAGGGCGCGGCGCTCCTCGCCGCGTACGCCCTCGGCCTCGGCGCCGCGTTCCTGCTCGCAGGCGTCGCGTTCGTGCGCACGATGTCGGCGTTCCGCTGGCTGCGCGACCGCTACTCGATCATCCAGGTCGTGAGCGGGCTGATGCTCGTCGCGCTCGGGCTCCTCCTCTTCTTTCACCGGGACTGGTGGCTCCATGTCGCGCTCAACCGCGCGCTCGAGGCGATCGGGCTCACCTCGCCGTAGCGGCCTGCTGCACCTTCTAAAGCTGAGGCGGCGGCAGGTCGAGCGAGCCGCCGAGGACCGTCCCGTGGGCGGCACGCAGCTGCCGGCGCAGGGCGCCGATGTCGACGCCGCAGTGAGCCGGCTCGAAGGCCTCCAGGCGCCGCATCCCCTTCTCGAGCTGCCTCGCGGTGGCCACCGGGCGCCCCCGGCCTGCCTGGTACCAGGCGACCGCGACATGAACGAGCCCCTGGTAGAAGTCGCGCTCCGCCGGAGGGGCCCGGCGCCACACGAGCTCGAGCTCCTCGTGGGCCTCGAAGTAGCGGCCGGCGCGAATGTGATCAAGTCCTGCCTTGTACGGGTCAGCCATGCGCTCTAACCTTCCGGCAGTGTCGACGATCCTGCTCTGTGGGGTCGACCTGTTCTTCCGGGGGAAGCTCGAGGCGCTCCTGCCTGAGCATCACTTCATCACGGTCGACCACACCGATCCGCCGGATCTCGTGATCGTGGACATCGCCCGCGTCGAGGCCGAAGAGGTCGCGGACACGTTCCCGGACGTCCCCATCCTCGGCTACACGAACCACACGGACACGGCCGGTCTGAGAGCCGCCCACGCCGCCGGGTTCGACCAGGTGGTGGTGAAGTCCGCGCTCGTCGAGCGCGCGCGGGAGCTCGTCGACGAGCTGACGCCTTCGGGCTGAGGGCTTCGGTAGGGTTGCCTGCGTGACGTACATCATCGCCGAACCCTGTATCGACATCAAAGACAAGTCCTGCGTGGACGTCTGCCCGGTGGACTGCATCCACGAGGCGGACCGGATCCTCGTCATCGACCCGGAGGAGTGCATCGACTGCTTCGCCGCCGGCGAGCAGTTCGTGACTCCGTACGGCCTGCGGACGTTCGGCGAGCTCGAGAACCAGTCGGTGCGTGTGCTGACCGACAGCGGCTTCAGGCCCGCCTACGTGAGGCGGTTCCGCCGCAAGCCGCTCGTCGAGATCGAGCTTGCGCCCGCGTTCGAGGAGCGGACGCGCTACGGCGGAATGCGGCTGACGACCCGCAACGGTTCGAGGTACCGGCGCACGATCGAGGCGACTGCGACCCATGGCTGGCTCCTCGCCGACGGCGAGCGGACCGAGGGCATCGCTCCCGGTCAATTCGTGCCCTCGATGCGAACGGCTCCCCGCCGCGACTCCGAGAGCTACCGCCTCGGCGTGCTGCATGGGCTCGTCTTCGGCGACGGCGCCTGGAACAAACAGGAGATCCGCTCGGGCGAGCATCTCCACTACGTCCAGCTCTACGGCGACAAGGTGGCGGCCTTCAAGGACTTCTTCGACCAGGTCAACTTCTCGCCCTGCCTCGACGTCCATCCGGGATACGCCGGAACAGGCGTCGTGCGCGCACCGGTCAACTTGAAGCGGGCATTGCCCGAGACTGCCGACGCCGAGTACATGGCCGGCTTCACCGACGGCTGGCTCGCCGCAGACGGCGATCGAGTGAAAGCGGGTTCCTGGCGCCTGCGCTCCACCGATCATGAAGCCCTTGCGTGGCTCGAGGCTGCCGCGCCGCTTGCCGGCTACGTCGTGGTCGGCTCCGGCGAGGAGTCGAATCTCCAAACGAACTTCGGGGTCCGGAGCCGGCCGATCCGCTGGCTGTACCTCGCAACGCGAGAGGTGTTCTGGCGGGTGATGCGGGTGGAGCCGCGCGAGCAGGATGCGGTCGAGACATTCTGCGCCGTTGTTCCCGGGAAGCACGAGTTCACCCTCGCCGGCGGCGTGTACACAAGGAATTGCGGTGCGTGCGAGCCCGAGTGCCCGGTCGAGGCGATCTTCCCCGAGGACGCACTGCCCGACAAGTGGCAGCCGTTCGTGAAGATCAACTACGCGTACAGCGACGGCATGGACGTCGTGAACGAGCTCACGGACGCATACGCGACCGAGCACGACGTGCAGAACCCGCCGCTCGAAACGTAACCGTCCGGGGGCCTGCGTCGTTCCTCCCGAAAAGGGGGTGTCGGATATGCCACAGCAGGCGTGGTCGCCAAAACGGGAACGGCAGTACGAGCACATCGAGGAGAGCCTCGAGGAGCGCGGGACGCCGAAGCGCGAGGCCAAGGAGATCGCGGCGCGGACCGTGAACAAGGAGCGCGCGCGGCGCGGCGAGGCACAGTCGTCCTCGCGGCTCTCGCGGGAGGACATCTCGTCCGGCCGGCGTGGCGGGCTGCGCTCGGGAACGAAGCGGCCGAAGGGCCGCACGAAGGAGCAGCTCTACAACGAGGCCAAGCGAATGGGCATCGAGGGCCGCTCGCGGATGACGAAGTCACAGCTCCAACGCGCGGTCGACCGCCGGAAGTAGCCGACATAACCCATAGGCGCGTGGGTAACGTCGAGGGATGAACCCGACCAAGCTCGACCACGTCGCATACTGGGTCGCAGATCGCGACTCGATCGCCGACTTCGCCACGGCGCATCTCGGCATGCACGTGATCGACCGCACGGAGACCTTCACGCTCGTCGGCTCGAACGCGCGCCGCGGCAAGCTGACGCTCTTTACGGCCCAGGGCCCGCGCGAGCGCGGTGCGCTCGAGCACGTCGCGCTCCGCGTCTCGGATCTCGACGCAGCGCTCGCCGACCTGCCGGCGGGCCTCGAGCTCGAGAGGCCGCGGGCGGGCGAGGCGTACTTCGACGTCGACACCGAGGGCGTGCGGATCGGCCTCGTCCAGGCGGAGACCGACGTCGATTACGACCTCGATCATGTCGCGCTGCGCTCTCGCAACCCCGAGCAGACCGCCGCGGAGTACGGATCGCTCGGCTTCGAGCCCACTGCATCGGGGCCGTCCGGAGCGCCGCGCGTCGAGGTCGGCGGAGCGTACGTCGAGTTCCATCCGGGCGACCCGGGCGTGCCCGAGAAACCACTCCTCAATCACCTCGCAGTGCTCGTCGAGTCAGCGGACGAGCACATCGCAGCGGCGAACGACCTCGGGGTCGAGATCGACAACGTCGTCGATGCGCCGAACACCTACGCCGTCTTTCTCCGGGGCCCGGACCACGTCCGTGTCGAGTACGTCGAGCACAAGCCGACGTTCTCTCTCAGGTAAGTAGTGCTGATCGCGGGCGCCGGCATGGCCGGGCTCGTGTGCGCCGCGCGGGCGCGTGAGCTCGGCCTCGCGCCGACGGTGATCGAGAAGGGCACGCGGCCCGGCGGCTCGATGCTCCTGTCGAGCTGCGTCGTGTGGCGGCATCTCGAGTGGGAGGACTTCCGCACGGCGTGCCCGGATGGGGACGAGGCGCTGCAGCGGTTGATCTGGGAGCGGCTCGACGACGCGCTCGACTGGCTCGTGACGCTCGGCGCGGAGCCGGTGTGGGACGACACCGAGAACCCCCGTACGACCGGGAAGCGATTCGATCCCGGGGCGCTCACGAGGTTGCTCGCGAAGGACGTGCGGCTCGAGACGCCGCTGCCCGCGGACGCCGAGCCGCCGCTCGTGCTCGCGACCGGCGGGTTCCCGCGGCGGCTGGCCGAGGAGCGCGGCCTGTTGCTCCGCGCCAATCCATGGAGCGACGGTGCCGGGCTCGACTACGCGCGGGACCGCGGTGCGCCGGTCACGTCGGGGCTCGGCGAGTTCTACGGGCGGGCGGTGCCGGCGCCTCCGGCGCGCATCCGAGAGGAGGACTTCGTCCCGCTCTCGCAGCTGTACGGCCGCTGGGCCCGCGTCTACACCGACGAAGGGCGCGACATCACCCCGCCGTCGGTTGCGTGGCACGAGAACGACCTCGCGCAGCGGATCGGGTCGGGCGCGTGGTACGTCCTCGACGACGAAGGGCTCGAGCATGCGCGCGAGCGGGTCGACGGCGCACGCGCGGCAGGCGGTACGGTCATCGAGCCGTCCGAGCTTCCGTTCGAGACGCGTGCGGGCTCACGCCTCGCCGTCCATGTCGCGGCCGCGGTGACGCACACGATCGGCGGCCTCCGCGTGGACACGAACGCACGCGTGCTCGACGGCGTCTATGCCGCGGGCGTCGATGCAGGCGGTGTCGCGAACGGCGGGTACGCAAGCGGTCTGGCGCAGGCTCTCGTCCTCGGACTGGCCGCCGCCGAGCATCTGGCGCAGTAGCGCTACTCCTTCGCGAGGTACGCGCACAGCCGCTTGTCACCCGGCAGCGGCGACTGCGCGATCTTCGCGACGCGGAGCGGCACGCCGTCCTGCTCGACCACCGCGCCGACGGACGGCGCGTCGCCGTCCTGCTCGCGCAGCTCGTAGCCGGACGGCTTCCAGACGAAGAGCAGGTGACCTTCGCTCACTGCGTGCGAACGTTACTCGGAGACAGCGTAGATCGGGAGGACGAGGCGCATCGTCGAGCCCTGCCCGGCTTTCTGTTCCACCGACAGGGCGGCGCCGAGCGTCCGCGCGCGCTCCTCGAGCACTTCGATCGAGCGTCTTCGCCGCTCGCCCGGCGCGTCGTCCTGGATCGTCACCTCGAGGCTTCTGTCCTCGGCGGGCACGATGCGCACCGAGAACGTCTGTGGCGGACCGCGGTGAATTGCGCCCTCGAGCGCCTCGCGCACGATCTGGTACAGCGCTGCCTGCGCGCGCTCGCTGAGCACCTCGGCGGCCGTCACGTCCGCCTCTACCCGCACCTCGTGCTCGATGCCGTAATCCTGAGCGAGCGCGTTGACTGCCATCGCGAAGCCGTGGTCGCGCAGCACGACCGGCTCGAGCTTGAACGACAGATCGCGGAGCTCGCCGATCGTGACGCGCGTGCGGGCGATTGCCTTCTCCAGCACCTCGCGCGCCTGCTCGTTTGCTCCGCGCTCCAGGAAGTCGTTGACGGCGTCGAGCATCAGCGCGACGCCGGAGAGCGACTGCACCGGGCCGTCGTGGAGGAAGAGTGCGATCCGGCGCCGCTCGTCCTGCTCGGCGGCGAGGACTTGCTCGGTCAGCTCGCCGCGGCTCGGCTCGTCGCTCAATCGATGATCGCTTCGCGCAATGCGATCGCAACCGCATGCGTGCGCGTGTCAGCTTCGAGCTTCGCGAGGATGTGGCGCACGTGGCTCTTCACCGTCTCCTGGCTGATGAAGAGCTTCGCCGCGACATCGGCGTTCGACATCCCGTCGGCGAGCAGCTGCAGGATCTCCCGCTCGCGCCCGGTGAGCATGTCGTCCTTGTCCTTGCCGGTGAGGAACGCCGGCATCAGCGCGGGGTCGACGTAGCCGTCGCCGCCCGCGACCTTCTCGATGGCGCGCAGGAGTGTCGCGTGCGGCGCCTCCTTGAGGATGTAGCCCTTGGCGCCGGAATCGAGGCCCCGGCTCAGGAGGCTGCGCTCGCTGTACGCGGTGAAGATGAGGACCGCGGTGTCGGGCACCTTCTCCGTGAGGAGCTTCGTCGCCTCGAGGCCGTCCATGCCGGGCATGCGGACGTCCATGATCACGACGTTCGGCCGCCGGCGCTCGGCCAGCGCAACGGCGCTCTCGCCGTCGCTCGCCTCGCCGATCACGCGAATGTGCGGAGCCCGTGAGAGGGACAGGCGCAGGCCTTCGCGCACGACCTCGTGATCGTCGACGATCAGACAGGTGATCTCGTTGGTGCTCAAACCCGGTCGGGTGATCGTATAACGCGCCCGAGACGGCGAGCTAATCTCAGCCCCTTAAACCGCGAGCTGCAGCTGCTTCGGCTCGTCCGGCGGCTCGAGCTTCAAGCGCCGCCGATCCCGGATCCCGTGTACTCGAGTCAGCTCTCGTACCTGGGCGCGGACGGGCTCGCTGTCCTCCTTCGACAGATACGCGCGCCGCCCGTAGAGCCGCGCGTACTCCGGCAGGAGCTCCGGCCAGTCGCGCTCGAGCGAAGCGAGGAAGTGCTCCTTCGTCCCGGGCTTGAGGTGGAGCAGGTTCGCCCAGACGCCGGTCGCGCCGGCTTCGCGCGCCGCCCGCACGACGTCGGCCATCAGCTCGGGCTTGTCGCTGAGCCCGGGGAGGATCGGCGCCATGCCGACGTTCGCCTGAATGCCGGCGTCGACGAGCTGCTTCAGCGCGCGCAGCCGCTGGTGGGGCGGCGCGGTGCCGGGCTCCGTGCGCTGCCAGATCTCGTGGTCGAGCGTCGGCACCGAGAACGTCACCGCGACGCTCGCACGCTCCGCCGCGCGCGCGAGCACGTCGATGTCGCGAACGATCATCGGGCCGCGGGTGATGATCCGGATCGGGTTCGCGAAGTCGCCGAGGACCTCGAGGCAGCCGCGCGTCAGCTTGTACCGGCCCTCGGCAGGCTGGTACGGATCGGTGGCGGCGCCGATCGCAACGATTTCCCGCTCCCACGACCGTCGCTCCAGTTCGCGTCGTAGGACTTCGGCGACGTTCGTCTTCACGCGGATGCTCGTCCCGTAGCGCTCGTCCGAGGGCCGATCCGCCCGCTTCTCGAACGCACGCACGTAGCAGAACGTGCACCGGTGGACGCAGCCCATATACGGGTTGAGCGACCATTTGAACCCCATGCCCTGCACGCGGTTCAGCGCGGAGCGGCAGGGCTCTTCGCGATACTCGACGGACATCCCCATGGCCCATGCTATCGAACACACGTTCGCGACGCCCGTCGAGCTCGAACCGGGGATCCTCCGGCTGACCCTTCCATTGCCCAGCGGTCCCCGCCATGTCCACTGCTGGTTCCTGCGCGGGGAGGACGGCTGGACGCTGGTCGACACCGGCCTCGGCCTGACCGAGACGCCGTGGGTAGAGATCCTCGAGCAGGTCGACGGTCCGGTCGTGCGGATCTTCATCACGCACATGCACCCGGACCACGTCGGCGGCGCCGAGGCTGCAGCCGCCGCGACCGGGGCGCCGGTCTTCCAGGGGAGCCTCGACTACGCGCAGTGCGAGCGCGTGTGGGGCACGAATGACTGGCCAGAACGGATCGCGGAATGGTTCCTTCGCAACGGCGTCCCGCCGGAGGTCTCCCAGGAGCTGATTGAGTCGGGGCATGTGTTCGCCGACTTCGTCCGCTTCGTGTGGAACCCGACGCTCGTCGAGCCGGGAGACGAGATCGACGGCTGGCGCGTGCACGCGACTCCGGGACACGCCGACGGCCATCTCTCGCTCGGGCGCGACGGTGTGCTCATCGCGGGCGACACGCTGCTCGCGCCGATCACGCCGGCGATCGGCCTTTACCCGGAGAGCCGCCCCGACCCGCTCGGCGACTATCTCGAGACTCTGGGGGCCCTCGCAAAGCTCGCCCCGCGTGTCTCGTACGGCGGCCACGGGGCGACCATCGCGGAACCGGCTGCCCGCTGCGGCGAGATCGCGGCGCACCACGCCGAGCGTCTGGACCGCACTGAGGCCGCACTCGGCCCCGAGCCGCGTTCGGGCTATGAGGTCTCGCACGACCTGTTCGGGAGCTCCCTGCCGCCCATCCAGCGCCGCTTCGCCGTCGCCGAGACGCTCTCCCACCTCGAGCGGCTCGTCGTCCTCGGGCGCGCCGACCGGCGCGAGGACGTCGGGACCGTCGCCTATACTGCGCGCTTCTCCGGTGGACGAGCTCCCCTCTAGTACCTACGCCCCCAGTCGTCGAAGACGGGGGGCTCGGGCATGACCCTCACTCTCGAGTTAGTCGCCGTCGGGCTGCTGATCCTGCTCAACGGCTTCTTCGTGGCCGCCGAGTACGCGCTCGTCACCGCGCGCCGGACGCGGATCATCGAGCTTCTCCACCAGGGCAACAAACGCGCCCGCGCGGTGCTCAAGATCACGAGTGACCCGCCGCAGTTCATCGCGGCCATGCAGCTCGGCGTCACGCTCACCTCGCTGGGTATCGGTGCGCTCGGCGAGCACGCGCTCTCGAAGGCGTTCGACACCTGGATCGCGACGGCGCTCGCAGTCGTGCTCGCCTACCTCATCCTGACCTTCTTCCACGTCGTGATCGGCGAGCTCGTGCCGAAGGGCGTCGCGCTCGGGCACGCCGAGGGCGCGGCGCTGTGGGTCTCGGCGCCCGTGCGCGCGTTCTTCACGGTCTTCGCGCCGTTCGTGTGGGTGCTTCGGAAGGCCACGGACATCGTCCTCCGCGTGCTCGGGCTCGAGTCGCCGGGCGCCGAGCGCGAGCCGTTGTCCGAGGCGGAGCTGCGGATGCTCCTCTCCCGCTCGAGCCAGGAGGGCGAAATCGAGCACGACGAGCAGCAGATGATCGACAAGGTCTTCGTGTTCGGCGACAAGGAGGTCGCAGACGTAATGGTGCCGCGACCGGAGGTCGTGGCGGTTTCCGTCACGCTCCCGATCGAGGAGGCGCTCAAGTCGGTGCTCGAGTCGCCGTACACGCGCTATCCCGTCTATCGCGAGTCCATCGATGACGTGATGGGCGTCCTCCACGTGCGCGATCTCTTCACGGCCGTCTACGACCGCGGCATTGCAGAAGTGCGGATCGAGGAGATCGTGCGGCCTCCGTACATCGTCCCCGAGACGAAGGACCTACAGGCGCTGCTGCACGAGTTCCGGCAAACGAGCACGCATTTCGCGATCGTCGTCGACGAGTACGGCGGCATGGCCGGCATCTGCACGCTCGAAGACCTGCTCGAGGAGATCGTCGGCGAGATCGAGGACGAGTTCGACATTGCCGAGGAGCAGATCGAGCAGGTCGACGAGGACACCTACCGCATCGACGGCATGTTCCCGATCGACGAGTTCAACTCGCGGTTCGGCACCGACCTGCCCGACGACGACTTCCACACGCTCGGGGGCTTCGTGTTCGGCCAGCTCGGGCGGGCGCCCGAGCCGGGCGACGACGTGTCCTACGACGGCCTTCGCTTCGACGTGCTCGAGGTGGAGGGGAACCGCATCGAGAAGCTGGCAGTCGAGTTCGTCGAGCGCCCGCAACCCCGTCGCGTCGGGGACGATCTCCTTGCGCCCGACGACGACCTCGAGTAGCTAGTTTGCCCGGAGCGTCTACCTACGTCTTTCGAGGGAGTCTCATGAAGCGCATCACCATGCTTGCGACGGTTGCCACAGCCGCCGCGTTCGCCGCGAACGCGGGCGCTGCGACGCCGAAGCTCGTCGCGTCGGTCTCCGATCCGGTGAACATTTCGCTGAAGACCGGCACCAAGAAGGTCACGAGCCTGAAGGCGGGCAAGTACACGATCGTCGTCAAGGACACGGCCGCCGACCACAACTTCCATTTGAAAGGCCCCGGCCTGAACAAGACCACCTCGGTCGCGGGCAAGGGCACCTTCACGTGGACCGTCACGCTGACGAAGGGCACCTACGCGTACGTCTGCGACCCGCACGCGAGCTTCATGAAGGGCTCGTTCAAGGTCACGTAGGGAATCCGGAGGGCCTCGCAGCCCGTATCCCCGATGAAAGAGTCCTCAACTGAAAGGGAACGCATGCTGCGACGCCTTCTGCTTCCGTTGGCGGTCGGGATCTCACTCGCCGTCGCGGCGGCCGGCTACGCCGGCACCAGCACGAGCACGAGCACCGGCCTCGTGGGCGAGGTCGGCCCCGGCTACACGATCGAGGTCATGCGGAACGGCAAGGACCTGAAGACGATCAAGGCCGGCACCTACAAGGTCAAGGTCGAGGACAAGTCCTCGTCCCACAACTTCCACCTGATCGGCAAAGGGCTGAACAAGTCGACGACCGTCGCCTTCATGGGCGACAAGACGTGGACGATCACGTTCAAGCCCGGCAAGGTCACCTACCAGTGCGACCCGCATGCCCTGCGAGGCATGAAAGGGTCTTTTCGCGTCACTTCGTGACGCTCTATGGGGGGAACCCATGGTTCCCCCCAAAGACCTCTCCTTTCTCGCGCGCAGGCGCCGGTCGACCAAGAGCGGCTATTTGAGCTGCAGTTCCTCGATCTTCCCGCCGTCGATCGTCCACGCCGACAGCGCGTCCTCGCGGAGCGAGTAGATCAGGTACGGCTTGCCCTCCCAGAGGCCGATGTTCTCGACGTCGGTGCGCGACGGGCGCGGGGGCGCGGAGAGGTGCGAGTGGAAGACGGCGAGCTCGTACCCGTCGTCCTCCAGGAACCAGAGGTCCGGGTCGACTTCGAGCTCGAAGCGGTACGGCGAGGCAGCAGCGTTGCGTCCCCGCTCATAGCGCTCGGCGACGCCGCCGCGAAGCACGACGAGGCCGCACGCTTCGTTCGGATCCTCCTCCCGCGAGTGCGCGACGAGCTGCTCGCGCACCTGCGCGGGAACTACCACCACAACGTTCGCTCCATCGACTTCTCGACGTCGTCGGTCTCCCAGAAGTCGGCACTCAGGTACTTCCAGCCTGCGTCGGCGAGCACGCAGACGACGACGCCCTCCTCGAGGTCGGCCGCGAGCTTGCGCGCGACGTGCACGACTGCACCGGCGGAGACGCCGGCGAAAATGCCTTCCTTGTCCAGCAGCGCGTGCACGGCGGCGATCGACTCCGCGTTCGAGACGAGCACCTTCCGGTCGAGCTTCGAGATGTCGAGGATCGGCGGCACGTAGCCGTCGTCGAGCGACCGCAGCCCCATGACGGGATCGCCGGGCAGCGGCTCTGCCGCCGCGACGACGACGTCGGGGAAGCTCTCGCGCAGCCGGTCGCCGGTGCCCATGAGCGTGCCGCCGGTGCCGAGGCCGGCCACGAGCACGTCGACCCGGTCGAGCGCTTCTGCGATCTCGGCGCCCGTGCCCTCGAAGTGAGCCCGGGGGTTCGCCGGGTTCGCGTACTGGAACGGCATGAAATAGCGCGGCTCCCGCTCCGCGAGCTCGAGCGCGAGCTTCACAGCGCCGTTCGAGCCCTGGTCGGCGGGGGACTCGACGATCGTCGCGCCGTATAGACGCAGCAGGCGACGCCGTTCCTCCGTTGCGTTCGCCGGCATCACGCACGTCAGCGGGTACCCCCTGAGCTTCGCGATCAGTGCGAGCGAGATGCCGGTGTTGCCGCTCGTCGGCTCGAGGAGCTCGCGGCCCGGCTGGAGCTCGCCGGATGCCTCCGCGTCCTCGATCATCGCCTTCGCGACGCGATCCTTGATCGAGCCGGTCGGGTTCTGGCCCTCGAGCTTCGCGTAGATACGGACCGACGCCTTCGGCGTCAGGCGCTTCAGCTCGACGATTGGTGTGTTGCCGACGAGGGAAAGAAGGCTGTCTGCGACGACGGTTCTAGACACCGCCGGCCATGGCGGGGAGGAGGATCACCGTCGACCCGGTCGCCACAGGGGTGTCGAGGCCGTCGAGCGTGCGCACGTCCTCGCCCTCGACGTAGACGTTCACGAACGGGGCGATCTCGTCGTCCTCGACGAGCTGCGTGCGCAGCCCGGGAAAGCGGTTCATGAGGTCGTCGAGCAGCTCGCGCACGGTGTCGCCGACGGCGGGAACCTGGCGCACGCCGCCGACCTCGCCGCGGAGCGTGGGTGGAATGCGGATCGTGGTCATGCGTGTGCCGGCCTCCCTTGGCAGAACTCGACGTAGTCGATGTACTCGGTGATCGTCGGGTGCTCGCCGCAGACGGGGCAGGTCGGATCGCGGCGGAGCGTCACCTCGCTGAACTCGGCTGCGAGCGCGTCGAAGAGCAGCAGGCGGCCGGCGAGCGTGTCGCCGATGCCGAGCGAGAGCTTGAGCGCTTCGTTTGCCTGGAGGGAGCCGATGATCCCCGGCAGGACGCCGAGCACGCCGCCCTCGGCGCAGCTAGGCGCGAGCTCGGGCGGCGGCGGGGTCGGGAAGAGGCAGCGATAGCACGGGCCCTCGTTCGGCTTGAACACCGTCACCTGGCCCTCGAAGCGGAAGATCGAGCCGTGTACGACGGGGATGTCGTGGAACACCGATGCGTCGTTGATCAGATACCGCGTCGGGAAGTTGTCGGCGCCGTCCACGATCACGTCCCACCCGTCGGCGAGGATGCGGTCGACGTTCTCGGACGTGATGCGCTCCTTGTACGTCACCACCTCGACGTCGGGGTTGAGCGCCTCGATCGTTTGCCTGGCGGAGTCCGCCTTCCAGTCGCCGAGCCTCTCGGTCGAGTGCGCGATCTGGCGCTGGAGGTTCGATGCGTCGACACGGTCGTCGTCGACAATCCCGAGGCGGCCGACACCGGCAGCAGCCAGATAGAGGCTGGCAGGACTTCCGAGGCCGCCGGCGCCGATCAGGAGTACCCGCGAGGCGAGTAGCTTCAGCTGGCCTTCGACGCCGACTTCGGGAATGAGGATGTGCCGGCTGTAGCGCGAGCGCTGCTCCGGGTCGAGGCCCACGGGCAGCTGCGTCGGGAAGCCGTTGCGCTTCCAGTCGGTGTAACCGCCGGCGAGCGAGACGACATTCTCGTAGCCGAGCTCCTCGAGGGTCTTCGCCGCAAAGGCCGAGCGTGAGCCGACGGCGCAGTACAGAACGACGGGCCGGGCCCGGTCCGGGGCGACCCGCTCGATGCGCGACTCGAGGAAGCCGCGGGGGACGTGCACGGCGCCGGGGATGTGGCCCTCGCTCCACTCGTCCTCCTCGCGCACGTCCACGAGAACCGAGGAGTCGAGGAGCTCCTGGGCGCCTTTGGCGTCCACCTCCTCGATCTCGCTCTTCACCTGCTGGAGCAGTTCGCGATAGCTAGCCATACTTTCGTAAATATAGCGGTCTTTCGCCGGGCTAGGCTGGCTCGCGATGAGCCCGCGGGCCCGTGTTTTCGCGATCGTCGCGGTCGCCGCGGCCGTCGCCGTCGCGGGAACCGTCGGGATCACGCTGCTCCAGACGCGCGGCGAGAGCACGACGGCGCCCGGAGCGGTTACGAAGCCGCGCCCGGGGATTCCGCCGCTGTGGTTCGAGTTCGGGATGCGGAAGGACCGGGAGGCACGTGATCTGACCCGCGGCGCGGCGCTGCTGAACAAGGGCCGGCGCGCGCCGGCGGAGGCGATCTTCGAGCGCTACCGCTCACTCCAGGCGAAGATCGGGCTCGCCTTCGCCCGCTGGCCGGGCGACGGGCTCGACGAGCTGAAACGGCTCGTTTCCGGCTCCGCCGGCAATCCGGTCGCCCAGCTTCACCTCGGCTACGCGTACTACTGGTCGGGAAGAACGGCCGACGCAATCGCGTCTTGGGAGCGTGTCACGACACAGCATCCCGACTCGCCCGAGGCCGTGAGA
>Ga0137372_10002421_pt1 | contig 18055 bp, 19 predicted proteins | sample SagtaG_6_FD_104911 | JGI IMG/M metagenome (GOLD analysis project Ga0137372, IMG submission 104911) | Vadose zone soil microbial communities from Sagehorn Ranch, Mendocino, California, USA - Sage1_R_60_16 metaG | ecosystem: Environmental > Terrestrial > Soil > Vadose zone | place: USA...
CGCATTGGCTCAACCGCCGCAGGGTTCCCCATCGCCCGACCAAATTGCCGCGCTTGAAAAAAAGATCGATCAGACCAACACCAAGATCGACGCGCTTTCCCAGCAGATTTTGAAGCTGGAACAGCAGGTTTCTCGTCCGGGAATGATGATTGGGGAGCCGACGCCAGGCCCAGTTCCTAATGCTGCGACATCGACGAACGAAACCCCGCATCCGGCAGCGAGCAATGGTAATACTCATGTCGTGGCCCGCGGCGAGACCCTGACTTCCATTGCCAAACAACACAAGGTCGGCGTGGAAGAGCTTCAAAAATTTAATCATATTGAAGACGGCCGAAAATTGCAGGCTGGACAAACAATCATGATCCCCGCGCCCTCTGCCAGCCCGGCGGCGAGCGCGTCACCTTCGCCGACAGCGGAATAAACGACGGCAATGGACCCAAGCTGGTATCTCCGCAAATACGATGACGGCGGCATTTTTGGCCCGTTGCCATTTGATCAACTGTCACGCTGGGCCTCGAAGGCGCGAGTAGCCCCACGCGATCTCGTTTCCTCGGACCAGGAAACCTGGATGAAAGCACCGATGCTCTCGGAGCTGGGAATGGATTGGCTGGTGGAGGTGACGAGCGAGCGGTACTACGGGCCGACAACGTTAGGAGCAATCAATGAATTCGTTCGGCTGGGCGAAGTAACCCCGGAAAATTTTGTCATCAACACGTGCGACGGATCGCGCCGAAAAATTCAGGAGATCACTCCATTTTTCCCTAACCAGATTGAAGAGGGCGATGCCTTGGTCGAACAAACGCCCGCGGCCACGGGCATGTCGATCAAGTTCGAGGAACGGATTCGCGATCTGGAGCGGAGTCTGGGAGAGGAACGACGGGCATTGCAGGAAGCGGAAGTCCGCTACCGCGAACTGGAACAACGGTATCAGGAATTGCTGGCGGCTTCGCCTGCTCAACCGTAGTTATCTCGCGTCGAGGCGCGGGCAAACAAGCAGCGGCGGTTTCCCAACCGCCGTTTAATTAAAATCGGCGACTGGAAGGGGCGCTCCTCGATTGCGACATCGACGAAACCCCTCAGACGCCGGCTGGCTCGATCTCGGGTATCTCCAGCAAACTTTGTTCGCACAGGCGCGCGTATTTTCCACCGAGCGCCAGCAATTGCTCGTGAGTGCCGCGCTCGATGATGCGACCGCGATCGAGCACCAGAATTTGATCGGCGTGCACGATGGTCGAGAGGCGATGCGCGATGACGATTGAGGTCCGATGAAACATTAGATTCTCCAGTGCATCCTGAATTAACCGCTCGGTCGCCGTGTCCACGCTGGCGGTAGCTTCGTCCAGAATCAAAATCGGCGGATCTTTCAGGAGCGCGCGCGCAATCGAGAGCCGCTGTTTTTCCCCGACGCTCAGTTTCACTCCGCGCTCCCCCACCACGCTGCTCAATCCATTTTGTAATAGCTCAATGAAATTGCGGGCGTTCGCCGCTTCCGCTGCTTCCATCAATTCCTCATCACTCGCACCCGGTTTCCCCATTTGCAGATTTTCTCGGATGGTGCCGTTGAAAAGAAAACTTTCCTGCGTCACCATCCCAATCTTCTGCCGCAACTCGCGGATGCTCAGGTCCTGAATCGATTGTCCGTCGATCAAAATCTCGCCTTCATCGAACTCGTAAAAACGCGTCAGCAAATTGATCAGAGTGGACTTTCCTGCGCCGGTCTTACCGACCAGGGCGATGGTTTCGCCCGGCCGGGCGTGAAATGAGACATCGCTCAGCGCTGGCAACTCGGTGCCGTAACTAAAACTAACGTCCCGAAATTCGATCTCGCCCCGCACTTCACGATCAAATTTTCGGCCGCGTTGCGATTCCGCTGGTTCGTCAATGATTTCAAAGACGCGCTCGCCCGCGGCGCGTCCGGCTTGAATCAGCTGATTAAGCTGATGCAGTTTGCCTACCGGTTCGTAGAGAAGACCGCAGAATATAAGAAAGGCAGTGAGATCGCCCAAATTGGTCGCTCCTGCCAAGATCTCACGCGTCCCAACCACGACGACTAGCAAAACGCCGAGCGAGCCGAACAAATACATCGAGGGGCTGTAGATTGCCCAGATTTTCATCACTACGAGAGTGGCGCGCCGTAAGGCATCGCTCGCTTCGTTGAAGCGCATATGTTCCTGGCCCTCGCGCACAAAGCTCTTGATTTGGCGAATGCCTGAAAGGTTATCGTGCAAGAGTGAATTCATATCGGAGGCGGCGCGGCGTTGCACTCGATACCGCCGATGTGCCGTGAGCGTGTACCACAATGCGCCACCAGCCAGAAACGGCACAGGGGTTAGGGCCACCAGCGTGAGTTTTGCGCTGAGATAAAACATTCCCGCGAGCGCAATCAGGATTTGCAATACCGCCACCGTCCCTTGTTCAATGCCGTCGATGAGGACGCGTTCCATTGAAGTCACGTCTTCCAGGATTCGTGTCATCAGATCGCCGGTGGCGCGGTTATCGAACCAGCGCAGGGGTAACAGTTGAATGTGCGAATATAAATCGCTTCGCAGATCGAAAATTACCTTTTGTTCGAAGGTATTGTTCAGCAGAAGCCGCAATGAATTCAGCCCATGCTGGAGGAAGAGTGCCACCATAGCTATCAACACCAGCGGAAGTAAATGCTCGGGATGATGCCCGACGATGACTTCGTTGATGCCCTTTCGTATTACCGCCGGAGGGACCATCATCATCAACGTCCCGGTAATCGCACAGGCCATCATCGCGATCCCGAGCACCGGGTAGCGTTTCAAATAAGCAAAGACGCGCCAGACCGTATTCATGTAGTAATCTCGGCACCTCTGCCGATAAATTCACAATTCCACAGGCTGCAATGCTGTGCCACTGTCAGTCACAGGTTTCTGCTGTTCTTCCGACGTGAAAATCGAACAAATCTTCATTTCATCCGAACACAATTTCGTCGGCCACTACGGCCAGCCGCCGGGAACGTCGCCGCTGATTGAGAAGGAACGAATCGCGTGTGTCGCCGGCAAAGGTTTGCTCGGGGACCGCTACTTTAATCATGCTGAAGATTACAAGGGCCAGATTACATTTTTTGCCGCGGAGGTTTTCGAGCGGCTCTGCACCCACTTTGGAATCAGGGAGAAACCGGCGGGCGTTTTGCGCCGCAACGTTATCGTCTCTGGGATCGATCTTCTTTCCCTCATCGGTTGTGAGTTTGAAATTCAAGGTGTGAAGTTTCGAGGGACGCAGCATTGCGCACCCTGTGAATGGATGGATGTCGCCTTCGCCCCGGGGGCGAAAAAATTTCTCAAGGAAAACGCGGGGGGCCTGCGCGCAAAAATTCTAAGCGATGGCGAACTTCATCTCGGCGACGCCCAGCTTCGAATCGTGAAGGAAGCAGAAGCGTTCCCATCAAACGCCTAAGGCCCATCGTCATCCCCAGCGAAAATGCCAGTCCGGCTCGGACCGAGGGATCGGTAGAGAAATCTTTAAGGTACTTTGCCGGGATCCCTCGATCCGGCAGCGTCCGGACTCGGGATGACCTACATGCGATTCAAACGCGATTCCCGGAGTGCTTGTGGCGATCTTTAAAGGTCAGTTCGGCAATTCCTGATTTGTCGAGTTCGCCCAGACCTTGCGCGATCATGGCGTCGTACTGCTGTTTGGTGGCGCGAGCGAGCGGAAGCTCCAAACCAAGTTCGTGCGCGAGATCGAGTGCGATTCCGCTGTCTTTGGCGGCGTGCGCGGCCGAGAAAAAACAGCTGTGCTCACGGTTTTGCATGTCTTCGCCGTCGGTTTGCAAAACGCGCGAGGCCGCGCCCGTTTCGGAAAAAACTTCACGCAACATTGCGAGATCAAGACCAAGTGCTTCGCCTAGGCCAAGACCTTCAGCCAAACCAGCGGTATTAATGTTCATCACCATATTGACCAACGCTTTTACCTTCGCCGCTTCGCCGGCTTTCCCAATGTAACGAACAGTCTTGCCAAGCTTTTCCAAAATCGGCTGTGTGGCGCGAAACACCTCCTCATCTCCCCCGCACATTAAATAGAGTGAGCCATCACGGGCCTGGGTGATGCTCGACGCCATACAGGCTTCGAGGGAACGCGCGCCCGCTTTTCCGGCAAGTTCTTCAACTTCGATGTGCACCCGCGGCGTGATCGTCGCGCAGTTAATGAATAGCTTGCCGTTCGCATTTACGAGAAGGCTGTCGCCTGAATTCGCAAAAATCTTACGCATCGCCGCATCATCGCTCACCACCGTAATGATGACGTCGGACTGCGCGGTCACTTCTGAAAGGTCCTGGCAAGCGGCGCAGCGCAGTTCGTCGGCCAGTTTCGTTGCTGACGCACGGTTCACATCGTAAACCGCGGTGACGTGAACGCCGCAATCAACAAGGCGGCGCGCCATATTTGCCCCCATTCTGCCAACGCCAACGAAACCGACATTCATGTTTGATGTTTGATTTCTGCAACTATGTCTCGACACTTTCATGACTCCCCAAACTGTCATCCCGAACGAACGTGAGGGACCTCGCATATTCACGCACCGCGCGTGAGGTTCCTCGCTGTCTACGCAGCTCGGAATGACACCGCTGAGAAAAAGTATCGCAGCGGCGACATGTCAAAGCGTCAATCACGGCAGCCACATCAGACTTTGCCCGCAAAAAACGGATTGTGCATCTTCTCTTCCCCGACCGTCGTCATCGGGCCGTGCCCCGGACAGATGATCGTCTCGTCCGGCAAGGTGATAACTTTTTCCAGATTATTCTTTATTGCATCCTTGTAGGAAACATTCCCGCCGCCCATTGAGCCGGCAAAAATTGAATCGCCTACAATCGCGATCGGCCGCGCTAGTCCCGTAACGAAGAAGGTCATTCCTCCGCGGGAATGGCCCCAGGTCAGCAATGCTTTTATTTTCAAATTGCCAACGTTGAATTCATGACCTTCGGAAATCGCTTCCGCGCCCGGAATGGATTCGCGCTCGGAAATATAAACCGGCGCGCCGGTTTCTTTTTTTAACCGCCCCAGATCGGCAATGTGATCGGTGTGCGCGTGCGTCAAGAGGATCAGTTTGACCGCCAATTTCTCCTTTGCGGCTCGATCGAGCATCGGACGACAGTCGGCGCCGGTATCGAAGGCAATAGCTTTGCGCGGCTTCGGGTCCCATACGAGAAATGCATTCACGCGCATGTCGTGGAACGGCGTGTTGAACATGGCCAGACCATCAATTTCACGCGCAGCCGGGCGGTATTCGTTCTGCGCGAGATCGCTTAGCGCGCGCGCGCCAAGCCCAAGCACCGGCGCGACGCGAAAGAGGGCCAGCTCATCAAAATGTCCACCGCGTAATTTTCGCATCGTACTCGCGTCCAGGCGCGCTTTTTCCGCCAGATCGGAATCGGAAATTTCCAAGCCGCGCTGCGCCTTGCTGATGACGTCGCTGAAATTATCCTCGAGTGGAACGTTCATGCGCCAGTATATTTTAGCTCCCTTGGGAGCGGAATGTTTATAGTCTATCGTCCCAAGAACAGCCAAGCTCTATCGGAGCGACAGGCGCGGATGCGCGATCATTCCTGTGTAGGTGTTAGCCATTCATGCATTCACATGCCACGACAACTATAAATATGGCGCGCCTATGGCGCTGGCGGAACGCGCAACTCCGGGATCTTACGGGCAACCAACTTTTCAAACGCCGCCGCTACTTCGATAACGGAAACGGATCTTCGGGTCTCTGTTTCGATCGATGTCATGGTAACGTTCGAAATTCCGCATGGCGTGATCTGATCGAAGGGCGAGAGATCGCCGCACACGTTTAGTGCGAACCCATGCATGGTGATCCAATGCCGAACACCCACGCCGATGGAGGCGATTTTTCGTTCCTGAACCCAAACACCGGTCAATCCCTCGCGACGTTGCGCTTTAATTTCGAACTCGCCCAAAAATTCGATCAGCAATCCTTCAATCCAACGCAAATATTTGTGCAAGTCCTGACTATAATTGCGTAGATCGATAATGGGATAGCCCATTAACTGGCCTGGCCCGTGATAGGTCGCCTGCCCGCCACGATTGATTTGGAAAAAGGGATGCGGCAGATGTGAAGCGCCGCGCAAGCTGGTCTGGTCCGGTGTCCGACCAATTGTGTAAACCGGATCGTGCTCGAGCAACAGGATGGTGTCGGCGACGTTTGGTTCGTTTCGTTTTTGCGCGACGATGTTTTCCTGCAACTGCAGCGCATCCGCAAAATTCATTCGGCCGAGCCAGCGCACATCGAGTGGAGCATGGAGGGCGGAGCTCTGCGACACCGGAACCGCCAGTCCAGCTCGGACGGGGCTCGCAGAGCTCGCCCCTCCAAGTTGCTCCGCGACATCAACACTCATATTTGCGTTGCTCCCGGGATTCCCAATCGTGCCGTTTCCTGTGCCCGCAAATGGGTGAGCGCAATCGCCAGCGCATCCGCTGAATCCGCATCCGGCGTTTCGGTTAACCCCAGCAATGCCCGCATCATGAAGGCGACCTGATTTTTCTTCGCGCCGCCAGCTCCAACGGTAGCCTGTTTGATTCGTCTGGGGGCATATTCGAAAACAGGCAGCCCGTTTTCCGCAGCGGCGAGAATGGCGGCGCCGCGTGCCGCCCCGAGCAAAATCGCGGTTTTATAACTCTGCACATAAATCACGGCTTCGAGAGCGCAACAATCCGGCTCGTGCTCGCGAATCAATTGCGCCAGCCGATCGCGAATCGCGACCAGACAGGCTGAGGACTTGAGGGAAGTGGCGTTATGGATGGTACCAAAAAAAACCGCGCGCGATTTTCCATTGCCTCCATCGACAACCGCGACCCCGCAGTTGCGCAGCGAAGCATCGATCGCGAGCACGCGCATGGTTTCAATGTTGAACAAAACCGAGGGCGAGGAAAATGCAGCCTATTGCCCCGAGGATCATGCTCACCATCCAGTAACGTCTGCGTTTCGTTAAGACCGAAATCGCTGCGACCGCGATTGCGATTTGCAATAGGGTTACGCCGCGCGCGAAGACTTCGTGCTGATGAAAGTTTTGCTTCGCTTCCGTCTCTTTCGCGCGCGCTTCTTTTTGAATTTCGCTTTGTTCTTCGGAATATTTTGCCGCCTTCTCCCGGTCCGCATCATTCGTTGAACCGGTCAGGCTCATTTTGGCATCGAGCACCGCCGCCTTGATGCCCTTCGCCTGATAAAACGCCCACTGATCTGCCGATTCGATCTGTTTCATCATTGCTTCGTTGGCGTGACTGCCCGAAAGCAATCCGGTAATCGCCGCCAGCACCGCCAGAATGGCCGTGCTCAGCGCCACCCACGAGATCCATTTCTCGCCGCCATGTTCTGCGTGATGATGAATCTCTTCGTGCAAATGTTCGAGTGGGACCTCGGCTTCCTCCATCGCCGCCTAGCTTAGAATCGCGACTGCGAGGTTCAAGATTGATCTCTGCCGCTCGGCAAAAGCTAGTCGCAATCGCTATCCGTGCCCTGCGGGTTTCAGCGCCTCGATCAATTTCGCGCGCGAAGCTTGGAGTCGCCGCACCATCACTTCGCTCATTCTCTTAAATAATTCGTGGCCAAGAGTAAGATCTTCCTTGCAGACTTGGTGCAGAACTTCGCCGTCAAAAAAAAGCGCGGTAGTGGGCTTGATCGCGCGCGCATCATAATGCCAGAGATAGGGCGGGAAGAGCCACGACCATCCAAGCGGTTCTCCAGCAGACACGGAATCAGTCGAGATCGCACCGTGCTCGAAAACCGATCCTTGAATCGCAACCGAGCCGTTTTCAATCAAATAGAAGCCGTTGGCCGGTTGGCCGGCGCGGAAAATAAATTCATCTTCCTGAAACTCTTTGACCGAAGCGGACGTAGTCAAAACTTGAATATGATGAGGGCTCATTCCGGTCAGGAATGGATGAGCCGTCAGACGAAGCTTAAGCTCTATGTTCCGTTCCACATCATGAATTTGCCGGGCACTTTCTTCTTCGCTCTCCCATTTTTGGGAAAGATTAACCTTTAATTGTCAAGCTGGCGTTTGTGATTGCTTCAGCTGTTGTGGATGAGATTCTAATCAGTACTCATTACCGGGACCGATGAAAGATCACGTCTTCACTCTTGGTATTGAGGAGGAATTTCAGATCGTCGATCCGGAGACGCGGGAGCTGCGCTCCCATATCCAGGAGATCATCGCCGGCGGGAAAATCATTCTGAAAGAGCGGGTCAAGCCAGAGATGCATCAGTCCGTTGTCGAGTTAGGCACAGAGATCTGCAGCGATGCCTCGTGCGCGCGGCAGCAAGTGATCGAGCTGCGCAGTGAGCTGGCAATGTTGGCGGCGCGCGACGGATTGAAGATCGCGTCAGCGGGGACGCACCCGTTCTCCCATTGGATGGACCAGCTCATCACGGCCGATGAGCGGTACGCCACCATCGTCAAAGACATGCAGCAGATTGCGCGCGCCAATCTCATCTTTGGCCTGCACGTGCACGTGGGAATTCCCGACCGTGAAGAAGCCATCGATATCATGAACCAGGCGCGCTACTTCCTGCCGCACCTTTACGCATTGTCGGTTAACTCGCCCTTTTGGCTGGGACAAAACACCGGCCTGAAAGCTTACCGGCAAATGATCTTCGAGCGTTTTCCCCGAACCGGCATTCCGGACGCTTTCGAAAGCCTATCCGAATACGAGGATTACCTGAAGTTGCTCGTCGCCACCAATTGCATCGACAACGCCAAGAAGATTTGGTGGGACATCCGGCTCCATCCTTTTTTCGACACCATCGAGTTCCGGATTTGCGATGCGCAAACGCGGGTCGATGACACCATCGCGCTGGCAGCGTTAATGCAAGCCATCGTCCTTAAATTGCAGAAGCTCCGCCGCTACAACGTCACTTTTCGCAGTTATCCCCGTCGTTTGATCGACGAGAATCGGTGGCGCGCTTCGCGCTATGGTATTGATGGGAAACTGATTGATTTCGGCCGCAAATGCGAAATGGACGAACGGGAATTACTGCATGAGATGCTCGAGTTCGTTGCCCCGGAAATAGATGAACTAGGCAATCATGCCGAGATTGCGCACATCGAAAAAATCATGCGCGAAGGCACAGGCGCGGATCGACAATTAGCCGTTTGGGAAAAGACGCATGAAATCAAAGCGGTTGTCGATCACATCGTCAGGGAAACCTATGAAGGACTGAACTTTGCCGTCGGGGACGCCGCCTGAATCAGGAGACGACCCCGTGCAGATCTTGCGACCCGCGTTGATTGCAACAGCGTGCTATTCGAAATACTCAGCGATTTCCGGTTTGCCGTGCGCTTATTAACTTCTGGCGCGCGGCTTGCAGCCTTCGCAGCATGACAACACTCATTCGTTTAAAGAGCTCGAAGCCGAGAGAATGATCTTTCTCGCAGTATTCGCGCAAGATTGTGCCGTAGAAGAAAATGGCGTCGGTCTCTTCCAACGCCCGCGCCGTGAAATGCCAGGCGTAAGGGGGAAAAAGCCATGACCACCCGAGCAGATCTCCATCGTGTATTTCCTCGATCGGAATGGGCTCGCCCAAGGTTGACGATTCCAGGCCGACCTTGCCATGAACAATGAGATAGAAGCGGTTGGCGGCCTCACCTTCGCGAAAGATAACGCCGCCGGCGTGGAAATGGGAGCGCATCGCACAGTCGGCGAGCAATCGAACATGCCGGTCGCCCATGCCAATGAGAAACGGGTGTGCGGCGACCTCTTTTTCAAATTGAGCGCGTTCTGGAGCAACCCTCTTTTCTTCCTCTTCGTTCATGTCGCAGTTTCCGGGCTTTTTTCCACGACGGGGCGACTCAAGCTCACAAATGCGTAATGTCCAGATGCCAATCTGTTCCATCGGTAACATGAATGTCGCCATTGGGCCGATGGGTATAGGTGATTTGGTCAATCTGGACGCGCGCGGGGAGAATGTTTACGATGACCGCCTCATTTAGGGAGATAACGCGCGTACGCAGCTGTTCTCGCCGGACAAATTGACTGTTGGTCGAATCCATGGCGAAAAGATAGCCTTTCACCCGCATGATTGTGCCCTCATGACTTTCCACTGTCCCGACGAAATGACGCTGAGCGTCCTCCCGGAAAAGTTGCCGATGAATAATGTGAACGTATTCGCCTGTATTAAGAATCATAAATTTTTGGGGTTACGTTGCTTTCATTGTGACAAATCGATGTTTTCAAGTCGGCTAATCGCCGTTTAATCTTTGGGATCTGGCCGACTCATCTCGCAGATGGTTTCAGTTCTGACGCGACGCGTTCTTGATCGCCTCACTCAACTTTAGCCGCGCCATCTGTAGGCGTCGCATCATCACCTCGCTCATTCGCTTAAATAGTACGTAGCCCAGCGCCGGATCTGCTTCGCAATAGTCCCGCAGTATCCCGTACAAAAAGATCGCCGTGGTCGGCTCGATGGCGCGCGCATCGAAATGCCACACGTACGGCGGAAAGATCCACGACCAGCCCAGCAAATCGCCGCCGCTAATTTCGTCAATTCTGACGACTTGACCACCGGCTGACGACTCCAGCGCTACTTTCCCGCGCTCAATCAAATAGAACCGGTTCGCCGTATCGCCTTTGCGAAAGATAACTTCCCCGGCCGAGAACTGGCAGCGCATGGCGCAATCCGCGAGTAATCGGATGTGAGGCGCGTTGATACCAATGAGAAAAGGATGCGCCGCTACTGCTGCTTCAAGCTCCCGGCGGTTTGCCCCAACCAGATGCAAGTCGTCTTTCGTCATCCGTGTTTCCTCCTCGCTATTGATTGGTTGGTTTCGACTACTCGAATCCTGCCTTCCATGCGCTGCCACGTCACTGAAAAACGCTGCGCATTTTTACGGAAATTCTCGATCCTGCTTGCCTCGCCAAGCGTTTTTCAATCAATAGAGACGGGTGCAAACGCCCATTCGTCAATCTGCCCCACATCCGACCAGCCGATTTCAGTGGTGAACGTATCGCCTGTATTAAGAATCATAAGCCCATCAAAGTCATGTTTTGCATAGTAGGTGCGGAGGTTCAGGTTTTGTCCGAGTGGAGACTGGGTCGATGAATTATTTGCCCGGCGCTCAGGTTCCAGCCTTCAGGAAGGCAAGAATTTTTTTGTGTTCTTCCGGCGTGAGATTGGCCCGAACACGCATGTGGGTCATGACTACTTCCCACTGCGCCGGGCTGTAGTTACTGGGTGACCTGATATTGTGACAGCGGATGCAGTTCTCGGCCCAGAGCTGCGCGCCGCTTTTTTCCGCGGCTGATGGAGTTGTTCCGCCAGCAAGCTCTCCCGATTTCTTATTGCTGGCGCAACCGATCAACCAGGTCAGGGCAGCACATGAAATAATTATGACCGCTCCGGGCAAGTCGATCCACTTGCAGATTCGCGAAATGATTCCTTTCATGGCTAAAAGCCAACCGCTACCTGCATCATGAAGGCATCTTGATCCCGGGCGCCTCCGTTCTTATCGTCGAATTCGTAAGCCGCCTTGATCACTGTGCTCGGCGTAAGCCAGTAGTTTAGACCGAGGGTCCACCGCTGTTCATCAAAGCCGACCGGCGTGTGCAGTTGATTGAGCCGATCGTAACGAAATACACCCTCGAAGTTTTTGATAATGTCGTTGTCGATGTGAGTTGGCCTGTAGGAGAGTTGCGCGTAACCACCGTTGCGGTTGTTGTTGAATTCGAGCGGGCCGAAGCCTTGGCTTCCATCCGGATCATATACGAAATCGCCGACGTGCGACCACCCCCATTGCGCGCGAAGATTGATCAAGCCCTTGAGCAACGCTGAATCGCTCACGTAATTAAAATCGACGGACTGCAAGACATTCACGACAGCTTGGTCCCGCGGGCCGACTTTTGAGCGTTGAATCCCGTACCCGACCTCCAACTGCGGAATCGGGATGAATCCGAGGTGACCTCCAACCGCGACGTGTCCGCCGAAGTTGCCGGTGTTGGGAAAATCAAGCATGCCCAACTCGCTGAAATCTTCCGGAGCAGTGATGAGACCGGGAGCATTTGCGACGAAACCGACATACTCAAGCTTGGTCGGGCCAATGGGAATGACACCCCGCAGCTGCGCGCCTAACTGCGATTCGGGAAACAGACCGTCGTAGACGGCCAGCGGCTTGTCGGGAAGCTTGTTTACCCAGTTCATGTGTTGCCGCTCGACAAAGAAATCCATCGGGTTTAGAAACCGGCCGACACCTATCGTCATGTAGTCATTCAAGAGGTAGGAAGCTTGCGCGACCTCCAAGTTGATCGTCGTAGCATTGTCCTCGAACTCGAGCTCCATCTCACCTTCGAAGAAAAGCCGGTCGCTCAGCTTCCAGAGAAAAAGAGCATTAAAGGAGGCATCGAAAAATGGATCTTCACCACTGCGCGCGGTGAACCCGGCAGTGCCATAACCAGCAAGCAGAAACTTCGTCGATCCGGGAAATGTTTCTTTGACCTCCGTCTTGAGAGTTTCGACTTCCTGCCGCAGCTCATCCACTGCCTGTGAGGAAGGTGTGCTTACAACTTGCTTGCTTTCCGGCACCGTCTTCGTCGGGCCTTCAGCGGGCGCCGCTGGCATGGTGCCATTCGCCATCTGGCGGACGGCCGCTTTCAGCGTTTCGAGCTCTTGCTTCATCGCTTCGTGTTCCGCTTTGAGTTTGTCGTACTCCGAGCGCGAGACGTAGTCAGATGGCGGCGGGGAGGTGGCGACAGCTTGCGCAGTCGCTGCCGATGGATTGAGCAAACAGGTCGCCACTGCAAACACACCCGCGATCGTGTGGTTTATGGTGGGCCGAATTGTGCGATCCATTTATTTGCCCCCAAGGGTCTTGATGTAATTCACCAACTCCCAACGCTGCGTTTCGGTGAGCGATCCTTTCCACGAAAGCATCGGCGAGCGGCCTTCCGTAATTTTCCAAAACAACTCGCCGTCAGTTGCGCCCGCTCTGATCCGCGCACCCAAGTCTGCCGGCTTTTTCTCCAAGGCGGCCGCGCCTGGACCATCACCTCTTCCAGTTTGGCCGTGGCAAATCATGCAGTTTGAAACGTAAAGTTTTTGTCCGAGCGCGATCGTGTTTGCGTTTGCCGGCACCGGGTTCGGCCGGTTCACTGCCGTGGGGGGAGCTTTCCAATCCGAAGTCTGTGCAAAAACGAGGGTGGTCGCGAAAATAAACGAAAATCCGAGGCCTCTTGCAATCCGGCCACTCCAAATCGATGAACGAGTTGCACGCCCTAAGCTCGATTCCCACACGAACCGGAGTGTGATCAGAAACTCAGTTCACCGACTACGCATTTTTACGGAAAAAATTTCGGTGCTCTCCCGCGTGGCCAAATTGCAGGCCGTGTCATTAGCTTGACACGAAAGATTGACGTTCTCAACGTTGCCGCATGAGCTCTCTGAATCGATTTGCAGATCCAGTGTACTGTGTCGTGCGACTCATTATTGGATTGACCTACGCCTGTCATGGCGGGCAAAAGCTTTTCGGCTTTCCCGGCGGCGGTCACGGCACGTCGGGCCTCTTTTTGACCGCCGGGGCCATCGAGCTCGTCTGTGGGCTTTTTATCGCGTTTGGATTGCTCACGCGGATCGCGGCATTCTTAGCGAGTGGCGAAATGGCGGTCGGCTATTTCATGTTTTACGTGGGAAATGAAAATTTACCCACTTTCGAATCCAAGTTCTTCCCGATCATGAATGGAGGCGAATTGGGCCTCGTGCTTTGCTGGATCTTCTTTTTCTTTATCTTCTACGGCCCCGGACGTTGGAGCGTCGATGCTCTGTGGGGCAGAGGCAGAAGCAGCGCATCGTCCACACAGTCTGACATAAAGATCGCCCCGGTATAAACTGCATCGTTAAATGGAATGGTCAGGGTGCCAACTGCGTCGCTAACACCTAGATGAAGTAATCCGAAACTGTGTTGGCGATTTCCGCGTGAACTTTTGAAAGCGCGATTGAACTGCGACAATGATTGAATAGCCGACCGCAAACGCGACCTCGCTTACACGTAGATTTCGATCTCGCAAGAGATCGCGGGCTTTCGCGATTCGCATTTGGCTAACGTAATCGACAAAGTTTACGCCGGTTACTCTCTTGACCTTCTCGTTCAGATAGTTCGTGCTTGGATTGACCGACTTCGCGATTTGGTCAGCGAAAGCGAAAGCGCTCCGCTAAATCCTGAGATTGGCTGGTGTTATTTCCGCGAGATCAGTTTGCCTCGTGCGGCCTGGAGACGCCGCACTATTACTTCGGTTGTGCGTTTAAAAAGTTCGTTGCTAAGGGTGAGGTCATCGTCCCTATGCTGCCGCAGCATTATCCCAGAAAGACAAATTGCAGCGCATGCCTCCGTGGCGCGCGCATCAAAATGCCAGAGATACGGCGGAAAAAGCCATGACCATCCCAGCGGTTCACCAGCCGAAACAGTATCGATAACGACCGGTTGCCCATCACTCGTTTTTCCCTCGAGCACAACAGTTCCAGTCTCGATAAAATAAAACCCATTGGCCGGATCGCCCTCGAGAAAGATGATCTGGCCCGCGTCGAACTCCGTCGGCATTGCGCAAAGAGCGAGGAGCTCAAGATGATGTCGACTCATGCCCTTGAGGAAGGGATGAGCAGCCAGTCGCCGCTCAATATCTGGATAGCGGATAGAGCGCGGTTCGCCTCTTAGTTTACTTGCCTCACTCTCTTCAAGCCGCCATACCTTGGAGCCGTTCGGCAATACTTTGGTCGGCGGAGGACGAATCGAAATATAGCTTGGCCGGATCAGATCGAAGTTTACAAATCGTTGCGCCGGAAATTGGCGGAACTCTTCTTCTGATTTCAAATAATCGAGCGCAGCGGCCATGGCAACTTCACCCGCCAATTCCATTTTTTGAGAATCCGTCAACGCCGAAACCTTAACGTGTTTCTTATTACCGCACGACGTGAGCGTTGTGTCGTCGATCTCGATGATCAGATTTGCGGTTGCTTGCGGGCTAGCGTGGGCGCGAGCGTCGAGGGCAAAGGCGACATGGGCGAAAAAGCAGTAAGGTTTCATAATCGGTAAAGAAGTTCGTCAGCTTCTTCGCCACGTTTCATTTTCCCTTGCCTATGCACCGTTGAAGAGATGGCGTTGTTGACTTCGGCATCGCGGGACGATCTGACGCGTTTGGTCGCTATTCAAGAGCTTCAAACAAAGGAACGCGCGAAAGTAACAGTATTACATTTTTAATGTTACAGTAAGCCTCGGGTGCAGCACGGCAGGAGTGTCGCCAGAGCCCAACTCATCGACTACGCATTTTTACGGAAAATATTTTCCTTTAAATTTTGATATCGACCCCGCTTCGTCCCCGTGTTTTTGCGAGGGAATGGCGATATTGAGTCGGCGACGTGCCCGAGAGTTTCTTGAATGTGCGGTTGAATTGCGACAAGGATTGAAACCCGACCGCAAATGCGATTTCGCTGATGCGGCGGTCGCCGTTTTCCAGAAAATCGCATGCTTCTTCGAAGCGGACTCGCGCGACGTACTCGACAAAGTTTACCCCGGTTACATCTTTGAATTTCTCGCTCAGATAATTCCCGCTCATGTTGACTGCTTGCGCTACTCTGGTCAGCGAGAGCTCCTCGCTCGAATGTTCCTCGATGAATTTTCGCGCTTTCCAAATCTCAACCCGCTCTGCCCGATCGCCGTTTTGTAATCTGACTTGTTTGGATTCATGTTTGGGCGACATCTTCATCACCCCCAAGCCAGTCAACGCCGGCTGGAGTGAGGACGCTCACCATCCCTTGTCGAGTGCTTGTCTGATTTTGAGTCGGCGGAAACTTTAGGGCCTTCTCGGCTGCGCAATCTTTGCAAAGAGAAAGCCAACTCGCGTGGAGCGCGTTCTTCTCCAGACCTTAGTCTGTCCCGTAAAGGAGGAGTTTATGAGAAGAAGAGTAATTTTAGTTTTGGATGCCGACGCAGATACGGCCGGTACCGTCGCGAGCGCCGCCGCAACCGGCAATTGCGATGTGCGCTTCGTGCAGACCTCAAGAGAGTTTTTCCACTTCTGCAAGGAAGAGTTCGAAAATGTCACCGCCATCGTTCTGGATGTGGACCCGGGAGTGCATGGGATGGCGGTCCTGGAAGCATTGGACGCGTGCGAAAACACTCCGCCCATCATTGTTGTCTCAGCCCTCGAGGAACATCGTTTGAGCTCGGTCGTGCAACGACATGGAGCGATGGCCTGCCTGGGAAAGCCTCTCAGCCTTAACCGGTTGGCCCGAGTGCTCGATCAAGCTTTGGGGCGTGCGGCCGCACCGCGTTGTGATCTGTGGGGTCATGTCATCAACTGCACCTGTCGCAAAACGAGCGTCCTTCAACAATTCGCCGCAGCAAATTAGCCAACTAAAATCTATGGAATACGTAATTGTGTTTACCACCACCGCGATGATCGCGTTGTACGCACGGATCATCGGACGCTGCCTCCACGACGCCTAGCGAAACTTTCGACAACCAGACCGTGATCGATATGCTTGCGGCTGGTGAAGCTTGGCAACCGGCAGCTGGTCGAGAAACTGACGCGCTCCGCGATCTATCGCGATTACGCCCGCGCCTTCTCTGATACAACGGGAATGTCAATCGCCTTGCGTGCGGTCGAGCATTGGCACCCGGCGATGCGCGGCGCCGCCAACGAAAATCCATTTTGCGAATTGATGGCGCGCTCGAATCGGACGTGTGCCGCCTGCCTGGAAGTGCAACGCAAGCTGACAGAGAAAATCGGCGATCGTTCGCGCACCGTCACTTGTTTCGCCGGTCTCTCCGATTCCGCCGTGCCGATTCGCGTCGGCGATCAGCTCATTGGATTTTTGCAAACGGGACAAGTGCTGCTGAATCAGCCGACGAAATTCCGCTTTGATCAAACCGCCAAGAGATTGGTCGATTGGGGAGTAAATGTTGATTTGCGCAAAGCGCGCGAAGCTTATTTCCACACCAAGGTCCTGACGCGAAAACAATATCGCGCCATCTTGCGGCTGCTGGAAATTTTCGGTCGGCATTTATCCATCCTGAGTAATCAGATCGCGCTCGAAAATTCCGACGCCGAACCCGCCGCGGTCGCGCACGCCAAAGAGTTCATCGCCCGGAACCAGGACAGCGCGCTTTGTCTCGCCACGGTCGCCAAAGCGGTGAACACCAGCACATTTTATTTTTGCAAACTCTTCAAGCGCGCCACCGGATTGACCTTCACCGACTACGTGGCTCGAGTGCGTGTTGAAAAAGCCAAGGCTTTGCTGCTGGAACGGAATCGTCGGGTGAGCGAGATCGCCTACGACGTCGGCTTTCAATCGCTCACCCATTTCAATCGCATCTTTCGCAAAATCGTCGGCCAATCGCCGACCGATTATCGGAATTCAGTCACGGGTAAGAAATAGGCGGCCCAAGATCGAATCTCTTTGGGCAATGTTCGAGTCACACCTCTTCCCTCGCGTCCAGCCCAAAATCCCGAGCGCTGTGTTCAAGATTGAATCGACAACCCGCTACGGTCACCCTTAATTGCGGACAATGGAAGCGACGGCGTCGCGAAAACTCAATTGCCAGATTTGTGGCCGGTCGTTCCTGCCGCAAAACGGCGCCATCGGCGAGAACGTGCGGCCTTCGCTCGCCGAATTCATCAAATCGCAGCGGCCGAACTGGGATCCGCAGCAGTTCATTTGCTTCGCCGATCTCGGCACGTTCCGCCGAGATTACGTTAAACACACGCTCGAGTGTGAAATTGGTGAGCTAACGGCACTCGATCACGAAGTCATCGAAAGTTTGCGGGAGCATGAAGTGCTTTCCGAGAACATCGAAAAACAATTCGAGCGCAAACTGACTTTTGGTGAGCATTTGTCGGATAAAATCGCGGAGTTCGGCGGTAGTTGGAAATTCATCATCACTTTCGGCAGTGTTATCTTCGTCTGGGTCGTGCTCAACGCGCTCCTCCTGCTCGACCGCGGCTTCGATCCTTATCCGTTTATTCTCCTTAATCTGATCCTCTCCTGCCTGGCTGCGTTGCAGGCGCCCGTCATCATGATGAGCCAAAACCGGGCCGA
>Ga0137372_10002425_pt1 | contig 18043 bp, 17 predicted proteins | sample SagtaG_6_FD_104911 | JGI IMG/M metagenome (GOLD analysis project Ga0137372, IMG submission 104911) | Vadose zone soil microbial communities from Sagehorn Ranch, Mendocino, California, USA - Sage1_R_60_16 metaG | ecosystem: Environmental > Terrestrial > Soil > Vadose zone | place: USA...
CCGCGGGGGAATTGTTTTCGGCGAGGCGCCGAAAACAGCACGCGAGGGCGCGTGCGCTCCCCGGGGTACGCGAATCTTCGCGTCTAAATGCGCGCTGGCGGAGCGTGTGCGAGAAGACTGCGCTGCAAAATCAATTCAGCAAATGTCTGCGCCTCGGGCGGTCCGGTGTCGAGAAGCAACGGAGCCGGCGCAGTGTGCAAATGCGCAATGAGCGCGAATTCATCGATACGAAAATCGACACCGGACAATTTTCCGTCGTCGCGGGCCCAGCTCTTTGCAACCACAGGAATAACCGCGCGTAAAATCTTGCAGCATTGGATCCCGGATGGCGGCAGCTGAGGCTTTGCCGGCTGGGAATGAAACGGACATCCGCTTTCCGCCGAGTCCGACGTTCTTGCAAGCGCGGCGAACGCGCAATGATTCGAGACCGCGAGCCAGGCGCAGATCGCAACTAAAACAATCGTCCAGCGCGCGGTGTTCATATTTGGAGTGCGCGGACACGTCCGCGCTTTGAAAGCGATGACATGTGGCCGCACCCCAAATAGGTCACGCGCCACGACTGCTCAAATGTTTTCTTCCGGTCGATCGATCAACGGCGCGACCGTGCTCGAAGCGATTCCTTCTGGGGGCACGATTTTATCGATACCGCTTGGGATTGGTTTGGCTTGGTCAAACTGCGGTTGTTCAACCCGGGTCGCCAATAGCATCGCTGTGAACAGTAACACTGCTGCCACGTAATACGGCGCACCGGGGAGATAAAGCGAATGTTTCGGATTGATGAACCAGGCGAATGTTCCCGAAAATAAGAAGGGGCCAATGACGAACGCGATCGAGCGCAGGCTTTGGATTGCGCCTTGCAATTCACCCTGTTCCCGTTCGCTCACACGGTGAGTCATCATTCCTTGCGCTGCCGGGAAGGAAATGTTCCACATCGAAATCACCGGAATTGAAGCCAGATAAAGCCCGCCAGTTCTGGCCAGACCAGCAATGACCATTCCGACTGCGCCGAAAAATTGTCCGATATAAAGTGTGCGCCGTTCTCCCAACCACGCGACGACCCGTCCAGTGAGTCCGCCGGAAATCGCGGCCGTGAACACGCCAACCAGCGCAAGTGAAATGCCGATTGTAGTTTGATTCCAGGCGTAACGATAAATCGCATAAAGCGCCCAGATAACGAAAACTTCGTGCGAGACGTAGGCGAGAAATTGGAGCGTCGCGAGCTTCCACAATTCGGAATGCGATCGGAGTAAAGCGAGCGAGCCGACCGGGTTGGCTCGGCGCAACGTGAATTCCTTGCGGTGTTCTTGTCGCAGCGATTCCGGCACGAAAATGTAACCGTAGAGCCAGTTCGCCAGGCTAAATCCGGCCGCAACCCAGAACGGCAGACGCGGGCTGATGTCTGCCAGCGGTCCGCCAATTCCCGGACCCAGAATGAAACCGACACCAAACGCCACGCCGATCATTCCGAAAGCGCCGGCGCGTTTTTCCTTCGGGACGACGTCGGCGATATAGGCCATGGCTGTGGGGATGCTCGAGGCGGTGATTCCAGAGATGATCCGGCCAACGAACAACCAGCCAATGGTAGGCGAGAGCGCCATCACAACGTAATCAAGGCCGAGACCAAGATTCGATAACAGGATGACCGGCCGTCGTCCGAACCGGTCCGATAACACGCCCAATACCGGGGAAAAGAAAAACTGCATCAGCGCGAAAACAGTGCCGAACACGCCAATCCACGTGGCCGCGCTAGTCGCGTTGCCGCCGAGAAAGTTCAGGATGAGCTTCGGCAAAACTGGCGCGATCAATCCCAGGGCCAGCATGTCGAGCATGACCGTGATGAAAATAAATGTGATGGCCGCAGGGCGTGATTTCATCACAAGATCGAGATTTCGTGTAGCAACCGGCCTGTGGCCGGTTGGATCGAACGTCGCACAGCGACGTGGCTACAACTATTTGCCAGCTTGTCAATTCAAGCCATGAATTGGTCGATGCTTCCTCTCTCCTATCGTTCGCCGAAAACGGAAGTGCGCGAGAGTAAAATCCATGGCCGCGGCTTGTTCGCCAAAGCTGACATCGCAAAAGATGACGTCGTGGCGGTGAAGGGCGGCCACATTGTTGATCGCGAAACACTGCGCCGGGAAATCACACCGACTCTCGGGCCGGTGGAAATTCAAATCGGCGACGATTTGTTCATCACACCAGTGACAGACGAAGAGCGCGAGCTGTCGATGTTATATTCGAATCACTCCTGCGATCCGAACCTCGGTATCCGCGGCGAGATCACATTTGTCGCCATGCGCGACATCCGCGCCAGTGAAGAACTCACGCACGATTGGGCGATGACCGATGACGACGATTATTCGATAGAATGCAAATGCGGCGCGCCCAACTGCCGGAAGATTTTGACTGGCAAGGATTGGCAGCGGCCTGAATTGCAGGAGCGCTACGCGGGATATTTCTCGGGTTATCTCGTTAAGAAAATCGCGCAGATGGCCGCAGCTCATTCGACCGATTGATCGGCTAATCGCTCTCGACTTTTTCATGCGGCGTCCGACGTTCCATCGTTGTCTATGAAAATCGTGACTTTGCTGGCGGTTGCCGTTGGATCAATTACGGCAGCATTCGGAAGCGAGTTTGTAATCACGAGTCCGGATCATGCGCGAACATTCGCGTATGGAGAAATGGTTTGGCATCAACTTTTCCTCGATTTAGCCGAACTTTTCGGACGATTGTGCGAGCCGCGAGGCTGAGCACGAGCGCTATTGCATACCATCTATGTTTAGCACGACGGCGCGTGGCGCTCCGCATGAGCGCCGATCAACCGGAATGCTTTCGGGTCAATAGCGGTAATGCTCTGATTTAAACGGACCCTCGATCGGCACACCGAGATAATCGGATTGTTCTTTGGTGAGCTTGGTCAGTCTCACGCCAATCTTTTCCAAATGCAGGCGAGCGACTTCCTCGTCGAGCTTCTTCGACAAGACATAAACGCCAACTTTATAGGTGTCGCGATTTTTCCAGAGATCGAGCTGTGCGAGCACCTGATTGGAAAATGAGTTCGACATCACGAAGCTCGGGTGACCGGTGGCGCACCCGAGATTTACAAGGCGGCCTTCGGCCAGCAGGAAAATTTCGTGACCGTCCGGGAAAGTGTATTTGTCCACCTGCGGTTTGATGTTTGTTTTCTTCACGCCTTTCGCTGTGTTAAGCGCATCGACTTGGATCTCGTTGTCGAAGTGACCGATGTTCGCGACGATCGCCTGGTCTTTCATTCGCTGCATATGGTCGCATGTGATGACATCGACGTTGCCGCTGGCGGTAACATAAATGTCGCCCCGGCCAAGGGTGTTTTCGATGGTCGTGACTTCGTAACCTTCCATCGCGGCTTGTAACGCGTTGATCGGATCGATCTCGGTAATAACGACACGGGCGCCCTGGCCGCGCAACGATTGCGCGCAACCTTTGCCGACATCGCCGTAACCGCACACAACCGCGACTTTGCCACCGATCATCACATCGAGCGCCCGGTTCAATCCATCGATCAACGAATGGCGGCAGCCATAGAGATTGTCGAACTTCGATTTCGTGACGGAATCGTTGACGTTGATCGCGGGAACCAGAAGCCGGTTTTCCTGATGCATCTTGTAAAGACGATGCACGCCGGTGGTGGTCTCTTCCGAGACGCCGCGCCAATCCTTCACGATCTCGTGCCAGCGGTAGGGATTCTCGCGATGAATCTCGAGCAGCAAATCTTTGATGACCTGCTCTTCCTTGTTCGCCGATTTCGTTTTGGCCCAATCGCTTCCTTCTTCGAGTTCATAACCTTTGTGAATGAGCAACGTGGCATCGCCGCCGTCATCGACTACAAGCTGCGGTCCGTTCCCATTTGGATGGGAGATTGCTTGATAAGTGCACCACCAATATTCTTCGAGGCTCTCGCCTTTCCACGCGAAAACCGACACGCCCGACTTGGCGACGGCCGCGGCGGCGTGATCTTGCGTTGAAAAGATGTTGCAGCTTGCCCAACGCACGCTCGCGCCAAGATCGACAAGCGTTTCGATCAAAACGGCAGTCTGGATCGTCATGTGCAACGAACCGGTCACGCGCACACCGGCGAGCGGTTTGCTCGGCGCATATTTCTCACGGATTGCCATCAGTCCCGGCATTTCTTTTTCCGCGATGGAAATTTCTTTTGTTCCGAAGTCCGCCAGTGAAATGTCGGCTACTCTAAAATCCTGCTTCTTTTCCATCTGCGTGGCCATTGACATAGTTTTAAGTTTTAAGTGTTAAGCTTTAAGTTTTCTGCGGCTTCGTTTTTGCTTTGGACGACTCTTCGTGAGAATCGAGCGACGCAAGCCTTCAAGCATCGCGGAAATTTCTTTCGTCTCGGCGACGAAGTTATCGAAATCGATTCTGCCCAGCAGCTTCAGTTTTCGCGCTATGTAGAGTTGCGTGCGCAACTCGCCGCAGGAACCTTTGGAGAAATTCAGAAAGTGGGCAAAGTCTTTTGTGCTGCCGCCTTTCGCTCCTTCCGCGATATTAGAAGGAATCGAAAGCCCGGCCCGCTCAAGCTGATCCTTAAGCGAGAATTTCTTGGAGCTTTCGAATGTTTGAAAAATTGCGACCGAGAGGCGACAACCGCGCTGCCAAACTTCCAAATCTTCAAACGATTGATAGGCCATACTTAAAACTTAAGACTTAAAACTCAAAACTGAGCGCTATCGCGCTACGGCACGTAGTTCATCCGCTTTGTCGGTTCGTTCCCACGTGAGCGCGTCAAGATCATCCACGCGGCCGAAGTGGCCGTAATTGGTCGTCTTGCGATAAATGGGGCGAAGCAAATTGAGCTGTTTGATGATCTCGGCCGGTTTGAAATTGAAAACTTCCCAGATGGCGCGCTCCAATTTCTCCTCATCCACCTTGCCGGTGCAGAAGGTATCGACACTCACGCTCACTGGCTCAGGGTGACCGATGGCATAAGCGAACTGGACTTCGCATCGATCCGCCAGGCCGGATGCGACGACATTCTTGGCGATCCAGCGGCCCATGTAAGCTGCGCTGCGATCTACCTTCGTCGGGTCTTTTCCGGAAAACGCTCCGCCGCCGTGCCGTCCCATTCCGCCGTAGCTATCACAGATAATCTTGCGCCCGGTGATTCCAGCATCGCCTTCCGGGCCGCCGATGACGAACCGGCCAGTCGGGTTAATCAGATAGGTTGTTTTGTCGTCGATCCATTCAGGTGGCATCACTTTTTTGATCAGGAGCTCGATCAAGGTTTCGCGAATTTCCTTTTGTTTCACGTCAGCGGCATGCTGCGAGGAAACGACGACAGTCGTGGCTCGAACTGGTTTGTAGCCGTCGTATTCGATCGAGACTTGCGTTTTAGCATCGGGACGCAGCCACGGAACTTCGCCTGATTTTCGCAAACGAGTCAGCTCGCGGCCCAGTTTGTGCGCGAACGAAATCGGCGCCGGCATGAGCTCTGGTGTTTCATTGCAAGCAAACCCGAACATCAGGCCCTGGTCGCCTGCGCCCTGTTCCGCTGTGGCTTTCCCATCCGCAGCGGCGCTATCGACTCCCTGTTTGATGTCGCGCGATTGTTCGCTCATTTCACAAATCACCCGGCAGGTGTCAGCGTGAAAAATGCAATCGCCGTTGACATAGCCGATGTCCCTGATCGCAGTGCGCACGCGCTCCTCGAAATCAAACTTTGCATTGCTGGTAATTTCGCCGGCCAGGACAACGAGGTTGCCTTTTGCCAGCGTCTCGCATGCAACGCGGCTCAAAGGATCTTGCTCAAGACACGCGTCAAGAATGTAATCGCTGATCGTATCGCAAACTTTATCTGGATGACCTTCAGTGACGGATTCAGAGGAAAAAATGTAACGACGAGACATGGTTTAGCGAAGTGATTAGTTACAAAGGTTACAAGATTAAATCGAATGGGCGAAACGTCGATCACGACGGTCGTTGTAACAATATAATGCTTTTAACAATTGAATCGCCGCAACGACATATTGACCAATCATGATGCGTCGATATATCGTTTGGCGATCATGGCGTCAACCATTAATTTGCTCCGATTGCTGGCGGATCCCACTCGTCTGCGCTTGTTGCTGCTCCTCGAGCAGGAAGAACTTTCCGTTGCCGAGTTACAGCAAATTCTAGGCATGGGCCAGTCCCGCATCTCGAGTCATCTCGCGCAATTGAAGCGCGCCGGCGTCGTAGCGGACCGCCGGGTCGGGAAAAATGTTTACTATGGGGCAAACCACAATGGACAAAGCGCGCAACGAGAACGTGCCGCGGAAATAACCCGCCTGCTGGCGCGCGAACTGCCCGAGACCTCGCGTGATCGCACGAGTCTGAAGCTCGTTTTGCACAAACGTCAGGACAAAGCGCGGAAATATTTCGATGAGCTCGCCGGCAAGTTTGGCCGAAGTTATGTGCCTGGCCGCTCTTGGAAAGCGCTTACGCACACGCTCATCGCCCTGCTTCCGCCGTTGACAGTGGCCGACCTTGGCGCCGGTGAAGGAACCCTTTCACAGATGCTGGCCAAAAACGCGCGCAAAGTCGTTGCCATTGATAATTCGCCGAAGATGGTTGAGTTCGGATCGCAGCTGGCGAAGAAGCATGGATTCAAGAATCTCGAATACAGGCTGGGTGATATTGAAGATCCGCCAATCGCGAAAAACAGTGTCGACCTTGCAATTTTAAGCCAGGCGTTGCATCACGCCATTCATCCGCAGCGAGCCGTCGCGGCGGCGCGCCGGATCTTGAAGCGCGGGGGTCGGTTGGTGATTCTCGATCTTTTGAGCCACCGCTTCGAACGAGCGCGCGAACTCTACGCAGACCACTGGCTCGGCTTTAGCGAAGTGCAATTGCACCAATTCCTGGAAAAAAGCGATTTCCGCCAAATCGAGGTAAGCGTCGTCTCGCGCGAGAAACAGAGTCCACATTTTCAAACGGTGTTTGCGACAGGCGTAAAGTGAACAGCGAGCTTCATTTCGTGTCTAATTTTTGCGCCCGGTGAGCTATAATCCTGCTGAATCCAAATCTGTTGCCATGAACGGCTTCTTCGAAGAGGTGAAACGGCGCAAGGTGTACCGCGTGGCGGTAGCGTACATCATCGGCGCTGGCGGGGTGATTCAGCTGGCCTCGGCCGCGTTTCCGGCCTGGGAATTGCCAAACTGGGCGTTGCGTCTGGTGATCGTGCTGTTACTCATCGGTTTTCCCATCGCGCTGATTCTCGCGTGGGCTTTCGATGTGACCCCGGAAGGCATCAGATCGACGCCGAGTGCCGCTGCGCCAAAAACCCGCCGCCGTCGAAACATTATCATGCTTGTCGCAACCGGCGTGATGGTCTCTGCGGTCGCTGGATTTTTCCTCCTCCCCCGCATTTCTTCCGCTCGAAAGATCGATAAGTCGATCGCCGTATTGCCGTTTGAAAACTTCAGCGACGACAAAGAAAACGCTTATTTCGCTGACGGCATTCAGGATGACGTGCTCACGAATTTATCGAAAATCGGCGACCTGAAGGTGATCTCCCGCACATCGGTTATGTCCTACCGGGGCAAGACATCGAACGTTCGCGAAATCGGAAAGGCATTGGGCGTCGCCACAATTCTCGAAGGCAGTGTTCGGCGTATCGGCAATCGGGTCCGCGTGAACGTGCAGCTGATCAACGCCGAGAACGACGAGCACATATGGGCGGAAGATTACGATCGTGATTTGACCGACGTCTTCGCCATCCAAACCGATCTGGCCCAAAAAATCGCGAATGAACTTCGGGCAAAATTGTCCCCGAGCGAAAAACAGCAGATCGAACGCAAGCCCACGGAAAATGGCGAGGCTTATCTGGCTTTTGTGCAAGCGCATAATCTGCAGAACGCCTTTGAGGATTTCGAAAAACTCAAGCAGAGCGAGCAAATGTACGAGCGGGCCATCAACCTCGATCCAAAATTTGCGCTGGCCTTCGCGCGCTATTCGCAGTTGGAAAGCTGGATCGTCCACACCTTTGATCCCACTCGGGAACGCCGCGAAAAAGCCCGCGCTTTCGCGGAGCAAGCGTTGCAATTGCAGCCCGATCTGCCGGAGGCGCACCTTGCGATGGGGTTTTCGCTTTATTACGGCGACAACGACTTCGAGGCGGCGCTGAAAGAATTCGAAATCGCGCAGCACGGTTTGCCTAACGAGTCCGAAGGCTATCTCGCTCTCGGCGCGATCCAGCGCCGCCTGGGAAAATGGTCGAAATCCACCGCCAGTCTTGAGAAGGCGGCCAGTCTAAATCCGAAAGACAGCTGGCCGCTCCAGAATCTCGTTTTCAATTACCAGATGCTGCGAGATTTCGATGCAGCTGACAAAACGATCGACCGCGGCCTCCAAATTAACCCAACAGGGGTGGGACTTTGGGAGATCAAGTCCCAGCTAGCTATCGCCGAAAAAGGCGATCCAAGCGTTGCGGAGAAAGCATTTCAGACGGTGAAATCGATGCCGATGAACAACGAGGAAAAGCTTAGGATCGTCGGCGGGCGGGCGGACGTTTTTCTTTTGGAACGGAAATACAAAGAAGGATTGCGCGAAGCGGAAAGCCTGCCAGACGATCTCTTCGCATCGATTCCCGCAAAATTGTGTTTTAAATATTATCTCATCGGGTTTGCGCGAAAAGCGCTTCAGGACGAAGCCGGGGCGCGGGTCGCCTTCCTGAAAGCGAAAGATCTCGTTGAAGCGCAACTGAAGCAAAGCCCGGATTCGGCGGACATGCATATTCAGCTCGCAAAAATTCTCGCCTATCTCGGAGAAAAAGATGCCGCGCTGGCGGAAGCACGGCACGCCACCGAATTGCTTCCGGAGAGCAAAGACGCTTTTGGCGGGCCGGAAATCACGGCCGGCGTAGCCGAGGTTCACGCTATTCTTGGCGACAACGGTCGCGCGATTGAAATTTTGGATGGATTGTTGAGCCGACCAAGCTCTGTCACAGTGGAGGGTCTGAAAGTAAATCCGATTTGGGATCCGCTGCGAAACGATCCGCAATTTCAGGCTTTGCTGAACAAACACGGTGGCAGGAGTTAAGGCCGCGCTTCTTTTCCTTGCCGTTGCGGTCACGGCGCACGCTGACTGGACAGTTCGTTCCGCGCATTCGGAGCCGGGAGGTGCCGGCGTTGTGCATCGGCATCTTGTTTTGGAAGATTCTGAAACGAATGAGAATGCGACAATTGATCTCGCATTGTTTTCGACAAAGTCGTGCACTCTGCGAGTGATCGATCAGCCGGCGCCGCCACGGGGCGATCTTGCGCAGGCAATGCGGCAGGAAAGATGTTTAGCCGGTGTAAACGGCGGCTACTTCGATCCCGACTACGCGCCGATTGGATTGCTAATCAGCGATGGAAAAATAATCGCGCCCCTCCAACGCGCGAAACTGATTACCGGCGTGCTCGCAGCGTCGCCGCGCGAAGTGCAGATCCTGCGCACCCGCGAATTCTCGCGTCGACAAAAACTTGATGCGGCGATTCAATGCGGACCGTTCCTTGTCGATCTAGGCCGAAGTGTTCCTAGCCTGGAGAAGACGCGCACGGCGCGAAGGACCTTTGTTGCGGTAGGAAGGGTCGATCGTGCTGCGCTCGGCTTTTGTTCGGATGTGTCGCTTTTGGAGCTGGCCAAAATTCTTGCCACAACACGATTGGGAGACGATTTCAAAATTCAGCGGGCATTAAATCTCGATGGTGGCTCCTCGAGCGCATTTTGGGTCGCGCGCGAGAGCAGCGCATTTTCGATTCCCGAACAAAAAACGGTCCGGGATTTCGTGGGCGTCGTGCCGAAGTAAAAACTGTAGCGGCGCTCTGTGAGCGTCGCATTTTTCTAACCGAGCTCATAGACCGCCGCTGCAAAATCTGTTTAATCTGCGGTTCGATGCGCACATTTGGCGGATTTAGATCAGGCGAAGAATTCTTCTACGGCGAAGTGCGCGGTGAGGACGTGCACGTGCTGGCAAAGCCGTATTGGATCGAGATTACACCGACGGGCGATACGCGAAAACTGGCGGACTTAGATGTCGATCTTCCGGTCGCGCCGTCCAAATTGATCGCCGTTGGCCTGAATTACTCCGACCATATTGCAGAGATGAAGCGAACTCCGCTGGGCACTCCGTTGATCTGGTTCAAGGCGCCGAACTCGCTCCTGCCGCAGGGCGGCACAATCGAAATCGCATTTCCCGAACATCGAACCGATTTCGAGGTTGAGCTCGCGATCGTCATCGGCACTCCGGCAAAAAACGCAAGTGTAAAGGATGCCCCAAATCATATTTTCGGTTACACGATCGGCCTGGATATCAGCGATCGCGACCTGCAAAAAAGCGAAAAGCAATTTGGCCGCTGCAAATCGTTCGACACTTACACACCGATTGGGCCGTTCGTGTACTCTGATGTCGATGTTAGTGATCTTTCGATCGAGCTCCGTCAAAACGGCGAGGCCCGGCAGCGGGCGCGGACGAGTCAGATGATCTATTCGGTCGCGCAAATCGTTGCGTTCGCGAGTCGGTCGATTTCTCTGATGGCTGGCGACGTCATTCTGACTGGAACACCTTCCGGCGTTGGGGCGATTCGATCGGGCGACCGATTGGAAGCACAGATCGACGATTGGTCCCTACTGCAAAACAGGGTCGCCAACGCAAGGGAAGACTTCTCTTGATCGGAAAAATAGATTGACGCTCAACCATTCGACAGACTTGCCTTACATCCTGCGAGAGCGGATGATGCGAATCAAAAGATGTGACCTTCGAAAAGCGAAGTGTCGATTAAAAAACGTGAAAAGTTTTGCTCGACTTGCAAGTAAGCCGTTTGTCATAACGGGAAAGTCGTACCGCAATCGAACCAATCACCAATTCCTGCTTCAACTATGAAAACACTACTTATTGCATGCCTGTGTTCACTCGCGCTTACGCTAACTTCGCTTGCGCAATCTCCCGCGCCGCCACAAACCGCTCCGCCTGGACTTTCACCCGCCGCGAGTCCGGGCGCTCCAGTAGCCGCGAGCCCGGGCGCTCCAGCAGCGGTGAATCCTGCCGCACCGGCTCAGCTGGGAGGCTCGCCTCCAGCGGGACCTGCGGTGCCACCGCCGGGTGTGGCAACGTCACCAGCCGCGACGGTGACGGCAACGCTAAGCCCGGCCGCCAGTGAAGCTCCGTCGACGGCGGGCGGAGGCGCCTCGAACTTTTTGATCGACAATTTTAAGAAGGGCGGCCCGATCATGTGGCCGATTCTGATTGTATCGATCATCGGCCTCACTGTGGTAATCGAGCGAGTCTTTTGGTGGACTGGACGCTGGTTTCGCCGGGATCCCAAGCGGATAGAGAAAGTGTTCACCGCGATTGAAAACGGCGACATCGCCGAGGCCTCAAGGCTTTCTCGCGGCTCGCGCGACCCGGTTTTACGCATGATGTGGAATGGTCTCAATCACCAGCACGCGTCGCTGCAAGGCGCATTGCAGGTGGCAGCCGGGATCGAGATCAAACGCGCCGGCCGGTTCCTCGTCGTTATGGACACACTCGTAACACTGGCGCCGTTGCCCGGTTTGGTGGGCACCATCAGGCGTGTAATGCGATCGTTCAGCTTTCTTGGCAACGAAGAGCTGGCGGTGCAAGCCGTCACCGGCGGTATCGCGGAGGCGCTCATTGCCACGGCCTGCGGTCTTGGCATCGCCATATTCGCTCTGATTCCGTTTAACTTTTTCACTTCCCGCGTGTCTAACTTGTAGTTCGAACTACAGACGGCGGCCACAAGCCTGGAAGTGATGTTGGGAGCGCAAACCGCGGCTCGCGAGATGGAGATCGCCGGCCCAGCTCAAACCACCGGGAAAGGCTCGTCGATTTAAAGGTATCCAATGCACTTAAGCTCGCCCATTCCTCACAAGAAAGCGCGGATCGAGATCATCCCGTTGATCGACGTCATGTTCTTTCTGCTCGCCAGCTTTATGATGGTGAGCCTGAGCCAGGTGCACATGAAAGGCATCAAGGTAAACCTGCCCACCGGCGCTTCGGGCGAGACCCAGTCAAAGCGCGAATACATCAGCGTCTCCGTCGACATGAACGGTAACTTTTTCTTCGACAAAGATGAGGTCAGCCGGGAAGAGATGCAGGATCGGCTGATAAAGGTGCATCAGGCAGCGCCCGACGCGAAGGTGTTCGTTCGGGGCGATCGCGACACCGTTCACGGAAACATTGTCCAGTTGCTCGACATGCTCCGTTCAGCTGGCTTCTATAAAATCTCGTTTGAAATCAAGAGCGAGGCACTCAAGGGCGTTCCAGGGGCTGGGAGGTGATTATTGCCTATGGCGCAGACTCCAAAACCTTTGCTCTACCGGCCACCGCCACGCTGGCAGTGGTGGGCGGCTTTCGGTGGCGCTGTGGCGATTCACCTCACAGCGGTTGCGCTGGCTCAGAAACGCGAGCCACCGCCTGCTGATCTTTCCGATATTCCGACGGCCGTGGTCGTAGCAACTTTGGAGGCTCCTGAAGAACAGCCCACCCCTCCGCCAGAAGATATTCCGGTCCCGGAACCTCCGCCACCGCCAGAGATCAAGCCCGAATATGTCGAAGAAACAACACCTCCGCCGAAGCAGCCGAAACAACAGAAAATTGCGGCGATCAAAGCGCCAACAGTTGCCGGTCACCCTGGCACAGTGTCGATCTCTTCAGCGAAAGCTCTCGCCACTTACGCGCCGCGTCCCCAGTACCCATATGAGGCGCGTTCGCGCCACGTCACGGGGAGTGGAGTTTGCGTTGTGCAGGTTGACCCGGCAAGCGGCAACGTAACCAGCGCTTCCATGGCACAAAGCATTGGAAATCCGATATTGGATAACGCCGCCACCAGCGCCTTCCAGCGGTGGCGATTTAAAGCTGGGACAGTTTCCAAGGTTAAAATTCCAATCACCTTCACCATGACCGGGGCATCCTACTGAATCTTGCCTAACAAATATAAAATATGAGACTCTCTTCGCCGATCCCGCATAAAAGAGCGCGCATCGAGATCATTCCGTTGATCGACGTCATGTTCTTTCTCCTTGCCAGCTTTATGATGGTGAGCCTGAGCCAGACCCATATGAAGGGTATTCGCGTTAATTTGCCCGCTGCGATAGCGCCTCAACCAAACCAGCCGAAGGATTATGTCTCGATCAAGGTACGCGAAGGCAACGTCGTTACCTTTGACAACGAGATCGTGCCCGACGACCAGGTGCTGCCGCGCCTTTATCAACTGCACACAGCAAATCCGGACATTAAAGTCTCAATCAGCGCTGACTTGTTAGCAATGCACGGCGACGTGATTGCGGTCTTGGACAAGGTGCGCTCGGTCGGAATCACGAAAGTTGGCTACCAGATCCGAGCGGCGGGCGCTCAGAAGCCCGGCGCCCCACCACCACCCAAGCCCTGAAGCGATTCGCGGCCTCGCCACCAGGCTTGCGGCTGTTATTGAGGAAATTAAGGTTGATCGGTGCATGGCACGCTTGATTGGCTCGTGTTTAATCACTTAATGAGAGGTTCCTAGCTTTTCAGAGAAGGATGACAGCCGCACACGCAACTTTTTCAGAGCGTGAGCGCGATGGCTCAGCCGGTCTTTTTCGGCAGGAGAAAGCTGGCCGAAAGTTCTGTCGATTCCCGCTGGCATGAATACAGGATCGTAACCGAAACCGTTCGCGCCGCGCGGAGGATCGACAATCACTCCTTCGACGACTCCTTCAAACGTGCAGAGTAATTTGCCCTCGCGCGCCAGCGCGATCACGCAACGAAACCGCGCCGATCTTTTCGCCCTTTCGATTCGCGTCAGCTCTGCCAGTAACTTATCGATGTTTTGTTTGTTAGTCGCGTTCTGACCAGCATAGCGGGCGGAATGGATTCCCGGTGCGCCACCGAGCGCCTCAACTTCCAGACCGGAATCGTCCGCCACAACGAGGCCCGGCAATTGCCTGGATGCGGCGGTCGCTTTCAGCACCGCATTTTCTTCAAATGCTTCTCCGTTTTCAACCGTTTCGGGAATCTCGGGATAACCGGACAAGTCGCGTATGGCGAAGTCCGCTCCGAGAATCCGTTGAATCTCGCGTGTCTTATGGGCATTGCGCGTGGCGACAATCAAATGCTGCATGTTTGACAGGATTCGGAGGATTAATCCACTAATCAACCCGAATGGACACCAATAACGGAACGTTATTGGCCTAAAGAAGAGTTACTTTGTGAATTCATGTTCATTCGTGTCCATTCGTGGTTTAACGTCGGGAGTTTGTCATGAGTGAGCGTCGCAAATCGTATCCATTCGACCAGATCGAGACAAAATGGCAGGCAATCTGGGAGCAGCGGCAGCTTTTTCACCCGCCAAATCCCGGCGAAAAGCATTTCGACCCGGCCAAGCCTAAGTTTTACATCCTCGACATGTTCCCCTACCCGAGCGGGGCTGGACTGCACGTCGGCCACCCTGAAGGTTACACGGCCACCGATATCGTTGCGCGGTACAAACGCATGCGCGGTTTCAACGTCTTGCATCCGATGGGCTGGGACGCATTCGGGTTGCCTGCGGAGCAATACGCGATCAAGACCGGAGAGCACCCTGCGACCACAACACGCGCCAATGTCGCAAAATTCAAAACGCAGCTGAAGCGCATCGGTTTTTCCTACGACTGGCAGCGAGAGATTAACACGACCGATCCGCGCTATTACAAATGGACGCAGTGGATTTTTCTGCAGATTTACAATTCCTGGTTCAATCCGGACACAAATAAGGCCGAGCCGATTTCAACCTATCGCGGCGCTGATCCTGACAGCGTTCGGCTCGCTTATGTCGCGGATTTTCCAGTGAACTGGTGTCCGGAGCTCGGCACCGTCCTGGCCAACGAAGAAGTTGTCGACGGGAAAAGCGAGGTCGGCGGCTTTCCCGTCGTTCGAAGACCGATGCGGCAATGGATGCTGCGCATCACCGCCTATGCCGAGCGGCTGTTGAATGAGCTGGACGGACTCGACTGGCCCGAAGGGATCAAATTGCTTCAGCGCAATTGGATCGGTCGGAGTGAAGGCGCAGAAATCGATTTCCCTGTAGCCGGGGGCGACGACCCGGGATTGACGGTTAGCGCCCGCGACTATAAGATTCGCGTCTTCACCACGCGCCCCGACACACTTTACGGCGCGACCTACATGGTGCTCGCGCCCGAGCACTCATTGATCGATCTCATTGTAAGCGAAGAGCAATGGCCGGCGGTGCGCGAATATCGTGAGCGGGCTGCGCGCAAGAGCGACCTGGAGCGAACGGAACTGGCAAAGGAAAAAACGGGGGTGTTCACGGGTGCACATGCAATTAATCCGGTAAACAACGAGCGAATTCCAATCTGGGTTGCCGATTACGTTCTGCCTGGCTATGGAACCGGCGCGATCATGGGTGTGCCAGCCCATGACGAACGCGACCTCGCTTTTGCGCGTAAATTCAATTTGCAGATTCGCGAGGTGGTGCGGCCGTTGGGCGACGAAGATCCGATCGGATTCGTTGGCGAAGGAATCGCGATTAATTCGCCAGTGATCGAGGGCCTGCCATCACGGGAAGCAATTCGCAAGATAACCGAATGGATTGAACAACACGATCTCGGTAAAGGCGCAATTAATTACAAACTGCGCGACTGGCTGTTTTCGCGTCAGAGATATTGGGGCGAACCGTTCCCCATTATTTGGGAGAATGGCAAGCATCGCGCGCTTGACGACGAGGAGCTTCCGGTGGTGTCGCCCCCGCTCGAAGAATACAAGCCTACTGGCACGGGCGAGCCGCCATTGGCGAGAGCCAGGGAGTGGGTTCGTTATTCGGACAAGGCGTTGCGCGAGACGAATACCATGCCGCAATGGGCGGGCTCATGCTGGTATTATTTGAGATTTTGCGATCCGGAGAACGATCAGCGGTTCGTTGGCGAAGAGGCGGAGCGCTACTGGATGGGAGGAGTAAATGACGAAGCTCGAATGGCGAATGACGAAGAAATGACGAAGCCCAAAGCCCGAAAGGCCTATGAGGAAATTCGTCATTCGAAAATTAATTCGTCATTCGTCATTCGTCATTCGTCATTCCCGGCGAAGCCGGGTGGCGTGGATCTTTATGTCGGCGGAACCGAGCACGCAGTGTTGCATCTCCTCTACGCGCGCTTCTGGCACAAGGTGTTGTTCGATCTCGGTTACGTCTCCAAGCCGGAGCCGTTTCAGCGGCTGGTCAATCAGGGAATCATCCTCGGCGAGGACAACCAGAAAATGTCAAAATCGCGCGAAAATATCGTCAATCCGGACGACGTAATCGATCAGTACGGCGCAGACGCGTTCCGTTGCTACGAGATGTTTATGGGGCCACTCGAGCAGACGAAACCCTGGAGCATGCGAGGCGTCGAAGGCGTGGCTCGTTTTCTCGCGCGCGTCTGGCGTCTGTTCATGACCGAGAACCAAGGAGGCGACTGGGAATTGTCCGCCAGGATCAAAGATGTCGATCCAACCGGAGCGGAAACAAAGATCACGCACGCGACGACTAAAAAAGTGACTGAAGATATCGAGTCGCTGTCGTTCAATACTGCGATTTCGCAGATGATGATTTTCGTAAACGCATTTATCAACGCCGAAACGCTTCCATTGTCGGCGATGCGAAGGTTTCTCATCTTGCTCAATCCGTTTGCACCGCATCTCACCTCCGAGCTTTGGGTGAAGCTGAACGCGAAGGTTCGGGATAATGCCGGCGATATTACCGACCAGAAATGGCTAGATTACGATGAACGATTGCTGGTTGAAGACGAAGTGGAAATAGTGATTCAAGTGAACGGAAAAGTGCGGCACCGAATGAAGATGTCGATCCAGGCAACCGACGAGGAAGCGAAAGCCGCCGCGCTCGCGAATCCGAAAATTCAAAAATTCACAGCCGGCAAGACCATACGCAAAATCGTTGTCGTCCCCAAAAAATTAGTCAACATCGTCGTATGAATAAATTCTGGAATGAATTCAAGGAATTCGCCGTCAAAGGTAACGCTGTCGATCTCGCGGTCGGCGTGATTATCGGAGCGGCCTTCGGCGGTGTCATCAACTCGCTGGTGAAAGACATCATTATGCCACCCATCGGTTTGCTAACGGGCGGATTAGATTTCTCAAACAAGTTTCTGATTCTGAAAGACGCGCCCGGAGGCGGCACCTTCGCCACTCCCGCCGAAGCCGCCAAAGCAGGTGCCGTTACTTGGAACTACGGGAACTTCATTACGCTGGTGATCAGTTTTCTGATCGTCGCGGCCTGCATTTTTTTAGTGGTCAAGGCGATGAACAAAATGAAACGCCCGGCGCCCGACGCACCGGCGATTTCGAACGATTGCCCCGCCTGCGCGATGACGATCCCAATCAAGGCGACACGTTGTCCACATTGCACGACTGAGCTTTCGAGCCGCGCTTCCTCTACGGCGTAATATTGTGGATTTATCGTTCGCACCGGCCTTTAGGGGCGGTGCTCGTGCGTGCGATCGGAAGAAAGCCGTTTTGAACAGGTTCACGTCTTCCTGTCCCGAAAAGATATGCAGGCCTCAAGTTGCGGATCGCGAACGATTTCCAAACCTATGTCGAAAATTAATGCTTGCACGAAGCCGCCCCAGTTGCTATTGAGGGCGCGAAATTGCAAATGCCCAAGTGCCTTAACCTTACACTCGCAGGAGTTGCTGCGTGTTTCATTGTCGGCTGCGCCACGCAGCCGAAACTAGATCTTACCAGCGCACATCGCGTGCAACGCGTGCGGACTACCGCCTATACACATACGGAAGGAGGCGGACCGCGTAACGCCCTTGGAAGCCGCCTTTCCGCCCACCACGTGATGAGCGCGGCGTCCGATTGGTCGCGCTTTCCACTAGGGACCCATTTCCGAATCGCCGATACAAACGAGGAGTACGTCATCGATGATTATGGAACGGCCCTGATTGGCACGGACACGATCGATCTTTACACGGCAAACCGCCTCGCCATGAAACAGTGGGGCGTCCGTCATGTGGATATCGCTATCTTGGAATGGGGGTCGGA
>Ga0137372_10002430_pt1 | contig 18017 bp, 15 predicted proteins | sample SagtaG_6_FD_104911 | JGI IMG/M metagenome (GOLD analysis project Ga0137372, IMG submission 104911) | Vadose zone soil microbial communities from Sagehorn Ranch, Mendocino, California, USA - Sage1_R_60_16 metaG | ecosystem: Environmental > Terrestrial > Soil > Vadose zone | place: USA...
CGTCGCGCGCGGCAGTCGGCTCACACGCTCGAGGTACGACTGCTCGACGGAGGTCGCCGCAGGCAGCGCGCTGCCGAGCGCCTCGCGACCGGCGAGCTGCGCCTCCGTGAGCGCGGAGGGCAGCTCGAGGAGCGCGAGCGGATTGCCCGCCGCGCTCGCGAGAAGCCATTCGACGACGACGGGTGCGGTGTCAGCCCCAGGCGCGCGTCGACGAGCGATCGTGCGTCGGCGGTACCAAGCGGATCGATCCGGATGTCTGCGACGCCCTGTGCGACGAATGGGCGCGCGGGATCGTCCCGCACGGCGAACAGCAACGCGATCCGGTCCGCCTCGAAGCGGCGTGCTGCGAACATCAGGGCATCGGCCGACGCCTGATCGAGCCACTGCGCGTCGTCGACGAAACACGCGACGGGTCGCGCCTCGGCGGCTTCGGCAAGCAACCCGAGCACGGCGAGCGAGATGCGAAAGCGATCGTCCACCGGCTCGGAGCTGAGGCCGAACGCCGCTGCGAGCGCGGCCGCCTGAGGCTCGGGCAGCCGCTCGATGTCTCGAAGCAACGGCCTCAGGATCTGGTGGAGCGCCGCGAATGCGAGCTCCGACTCCGACTCGACGCCGAGCCCGCGCAGCACCGTCATCTCGCCGGCCTGTTCGAGCGCGTGCGCAAGCAGCGCCGACTTGCCGACGCCCGCGTCGCCGCGGATCACGAGCACGCCGCTTCGCCCCTCGCGCGCGCCGGCGAGCAAACGGTCGATCGCCGCGGTTTCGGCCGCGCGTCCGATCAGCATGGGAACGATCGTACGACGGTCGCGGCGCCGCGCATAGCTCTATAACTGTCACTGGGATGGAGACCACCGAGGCGCTCTTCGCGCAAGGCGGGTGGCACCCGAGGTACATCGGGCTCCCTGCACCGCGGCTCGAAGACGACCGGTTGCTGGGCGGCCGAGGCAGATACGTGGCGGACATTCGGCTGCCCGGGATGGTCGAGGCGAGCTTCGTGCGTTCCGAGATCGCCCACGGGCGGATTCTCGAGATCGACACGGCAGCCGCGAACGCCGCGCCTGGCGTGCTTGCCGTCGCGACCGCCGGCGAGCTCGACGGCGTGAATCCTGTCCCGCACTTCTACGACCTCGCCAAGCCCGTCGGGATCTTCCCCCTGTGCCGGGAACGAGTCAGGTATGTCGGGGCTCCCCTGGCGGTCGTCGTGGCCGAAGACCGCTATCAGGCCGAGGACGCCGCCGAGCGCGTGCAGCCACGGATCGAGCCCCTGCCGACGCTTGCGACGCTCGACGAGGCGCTCGATCCGCTGAGCGTGCGGCTTTATCCGGAATGGCCGGACAACAAGCTCGTCGACGTGAACGGCCGGAACCCGGCCGTCGATGCGGCATTCGAGACGTTGCGCTGTATTGGTGGTTCGTACGTCGTTCAGCGCCAGGCGCCGATGCCGATGGAGACGCGAGGGGTCGTCGCCGAGCTCAGCGACGGGCGGCTCACCGTCTGGACCTCAACGCAGTTCCCCCACATCGTGCGCACGATGCTGTCCTACGTACTCGGCCTCCCGGAAGGGACGATTCGAGTCATCGCTCCCGATGTCGGCGGCGGCTTCGGAGGCAAGTCAGAGATCTATCCGGAGGAGTACGTCGTTCCGTGGCTTGCGTGCCGGCTACGGCGCCCCGTGCGATGGATCGAGGACCGCCGTGAGCACACGATCGCAGCGTGTCACGCACGAGATGTCCGAATCGACATCGAGGCGGCTGTCCACGACGACGGAACGATCGAAGCGCTTCGCGGGCGGATTCTGCACGATGTGGGGTCGGGCGAGATCTATCCAGCAGGCTTCAGCCCAAGTTTCGTCGGCGTCGGCCTCCTCACGGGGCCGTACCGGATTCCGCACCAGAAGTTCGACGTGACATGCGTCGTGACGAACAAGACGCCGAGCGGTGCGTATCGCGGTTTCGGACGGCCGGAGGCCGTATTCGCGATGGAGCGACTGCTCGACAAGATCGCGCGCGAGCTCCATCTTGACGCCGTCGATCTCCGAAGGCGGATGATCATCGACTCCGCGGAGCTCCCGTACGTAACTGCCTCAGGAGCCCGCGTCGACTCGGGAAGCCACCGCGAGGCGTTCGAGCGCGGCGCCGAATTTTCGTCCACGCGCGGTGCGAATGCTCGTCTGCGCCTCGCAGACGCCCTCGACGTGTACGTCGGTGTCGGTTCAGCAAGCTATCTCGACGGAGTCGCTGCGAACTACTACTTCACGAGCGGCCACTGGAGCGCCCAGGATTCCTGCGACGTGCGCTTCGACCCTGACGGAGGCGTGACGATCGGGGTCGGCGTGTCCACCGCCGGTCAAGGATTGCAGACGATGGTGGCAACGGTGGCTGCAGATGCGCTCGGGTTGCCCATCGAACGCGTACGGGTGGTGATGGGCGATACCGACCAGTGCCCGTACGGTCTGGGCGGTTGGGCGAGCCGCAGCACCGTCGTCGCGTGCGGAGCGCTGCATCGCGCGGCCAGCGAGCTTCGTGCAAAGGCGGTCCGCATTGCGGCGCACCTCCTCGAAATGCCGGCCGGGGAGCTCCAGATCGAGAATGACCGCTTCTTCGTGCCCGGGGCCCGGAGCGTCTCGGTCGGATGGCGGGACATTGCGCAGGCCGCCCTGATCCGCACATTCGAGCTACCGCCGGATGTCGAACCGGGCTTGGAAGCGCGAGCGACCTACGTTCCGCCTCACCTCGACTGGAGCCCCGACGAGTACCGGAGACTGAATGCGTGTCCGACGTACAGCAACTCGACGCATGTCGCCGTCGTCGCCGTCGACGTCGGTACCGGCGAGATACGCGTGATCGACTACGGCGTCTTTCACGACTGCGGGCGCGTGATCAACCCATTGATCGTCGCGGGTCAGGTCCACGGTGGCGTCGCTCAGGGAATCGCGGGTGCCCTGTACGAGGAGCTGGTGTACGACGACACCGCGCTGCCGCAGTCGACCACGTTCATGGACTATCTGCTTCCGACGGCCGCCGACATGCCGTCGCTTTGGCTCGAAGCGCTCGAGAGCCCGACCCTCGAGATCCCATTCGGCGTCAAGGGTGTCGGAGAGGCGGGCGTCATCGGAGCGCCCGCAGCGATCGCGAGCGCCATCGAGGACGCGCTGGCCGACTTCGCGCCGTCCGAGATCACGCGAACACCGGTAACCCCACGCGACGTCCTGGAGCTGCTCGAGAAGGGCGCAGCTGGATGAAACCTGCGACTTTTCGCTATGCGCGACCGGAGACGCTGGAGGAGGCGGTCGCTCTGCTTGCCGCTTCTGAAGGCGAAGGGAGACTGATCGCAGGCGGTCAGAGCCTGCTCCCGATGCTGAACATGCGACTTGCGCGGCCGGCGGTGCTGATCGACGTCGCGCTCGTTGCGGAGCTCCAGGTGCTCGCGCGCGAGCGAGATGAGCTGGTGATCGGAGCGGGAGTACGGCAGCGGACGGCCGAGACGTCGGCGGTCGTCCTGGAGGGATGCCCGCTGGTTCCGCTCGCGCTGCGTTACGTCGGCCACCTGCAGATTCGCAATCGGGGCACGATCGGAGGAAGCCTCGCACACGCCGATCCGACGGCCGAGCTGCCGGGAGTCGCGGTCGCCCTCGACGCTGCCCTTGTAGCCGTGAGTCCGCGAGGACGCCGGATTATCGCTGCCCGCGACTTCTTCCTCGGACCGCACACCACAGCGTTGAACGAAGACGAGGTGCTGACCGAAATGCGCCTGCCTGTCCTATCTACTACGCGGTGCGCCTTCCTCGAGGTGGCCCGGAGATCATTCGGCGTTGCCATCGCCGGCGTCGCGGCGGCCGTGCGCTTCGAAGAGGACGGCCGGGTCGCCCAGGCACGGCTTGCCGCGATCGGGGTCGGCGCCGCGCCGCTGAGGCTGAGCTCCGCTGAGGAGGCAGCACGCGACGGCGATCTCGGACCAGCCGAACGAGCTCGGATCGCAGCGGCAGCGGTTGAGGACACGGAGCGGTTGAACGGGGCAGGACGGGACGCTGCCTACCGGCGCCGTGTCGTCGGCGCACTCCTGTCTCGAGCCCTCGCCGAGGTGGCGACGTGAGGCCGGTCGACCGCCCCGTCGACACGCTCGAGATCGAGTTCACGATCAATCGCGAGCCCATTCGGCGTGCGGTGCCGGCTCGACTTCTCCTGGCCGACCTGCTGCGGGACGAGCTGGGCCTTACCGGGACTCACGTGGGGTGCGAGCATGGCGTCTGCGGCGCATGCACCGTCCTCCTGGATGGCGTGCCAGTTCGGTCCTGCATCACGCTGGCCGTGCAGATCGACGGCTCTGACGTGACGACCATCGAAGGCATAACGCCGATCGACGGTCTCAACCCGATGCAACGAGCATTCAAGGATCACCACGGACTGCAATGCGGCTTTTGCACGCCAGGTTTTCTCATGACGCTCGCCGGGGTCGATCCAGCCGACTACCCCGACGAGCAGAGCGTGCGCGAGCTGCTCGCAGGGAATCTGTGCCGTTGCACCGGGTACGAGAACATCGTCGCTGCAGTGCGCGAGGTCTGGCACGTCCCCGCGAGTTAGCCACGCTCGACCGACAGGCGTACGATCTGCGCATGCTGTACGGGCGCGACGCCGAGCGCGCGGCGATCGGTGCCCTGCTCGACGGGGCGAGGGCCTCCCGAAGCGCTGCGTTCGTGGTGCGCGGCGAGGCCGGGATCGGTAAGAGCGCCCTGCTCGAGGACGCGCGCGAGCGGGCTACCGACATGCACGTGCTCGCGGCTCGAGGCGTCGAGTCGGAGTCGGAGCTGCCGTTCGCCGGCCTGCACCAGCTCATCCGGCCGGCGCTCGATCGCATGGACGGGCTTCCCGCGCCTCAGGCAACGGCACTTCGCTCTGCTCTCGGCCTCGAGGCGGCCGCCGGCCAGGAGCGCTTTCTCGTCTTCTCCGCATGTCTGTCACTCCTCTCCGAACTGGCCGAGCGCCGACCGGTGCTCTGTCTCGTCGACGATGCTCACTGGCTCGACGCCGCGTCCTCCGACGCGCTTCAGTTCGTCGCGAGACGGCTGGACGCGGAGGGAATCGTGCTCCTGTTCGCTGCACGCGTTAGCGATGTGCGCGGCTTCGAAGCTGCGGACGTCCCGTCCCTCATGCTCACGGGGCTCGATGCCGAGGCGGCGGCGACCCTGCTCAATCGCGGCGGGGTCGAAGCGGCGCCGTTGGTGCGCGAGCGCCTGCTGGCGCAAACGCAGGGGAACGCGCTCGCGCTGGTGGAGCTCCCGCGAGGGCTGACCGCGCGGCAGCTTTCGGGCGAGGAGCCTCTTCCCGAGGCGCTGCCGATGACGCGTCAGCTCGAAAGCGTCTTTCACGAGCGCGTCGGCCGGCTTCCGGAGACGACGCGGCTCATCCTGCTCGTGGCAGCGGCTGACGACTCCGAGGACATCGCGCTCATCGGCCGTGCCGGCGAGCGCCTGGGCGCTACCGCTGCCGCCCTGGACGTGGCAGAGCAGGCGCAACTCGTCTCGATCCACGGCACCCGGGTCGAGTTCCACCACCCGCTGGTCAGGTCGGCGGTCTACGGCGCTGCGACGTCGACGGAGCGGCGGGCGGTCCACCGAGCCCTTGCCGAGGCGCTCACCGAAGACCTGGAGCAGGCCGACCGTCGAGCCTGGCATCTCGCCTCCTGCACGCTGGAGCACGACGAAGACGTGGTAAAGGCGCTCGACGAGGCCGCCGGACGGGCCGAGGAACGAGCCGGTCATGTGGCCGCCGCGAAGGCGTTTCAACGCGCCGCTGAACTGTCGGCGGACTCTGCAGACCGCGGCCGCCTCATGGTCCGCGCCGCCCGCAACTTGAGCTTGGCGGGGCGAGACGAGGACGCCGTCGTACTTGCGAACCAGGCGCTCCCCGTCGTCCGGCAGCCCGCGTTGCGAGCCGAGCTCGCGCACGTACACGCACTTGCGGCGATTCGCCGCGGTCGACCGTACGAAGTCGTCGCGGTGCTCGTCGACGCGGCGGTCGAGGTCGCCTCGATCGAGCCGGCGAAGGCGATCGAGCTGCTGATGGACGCGGCCGACGCGGTCTGGAACGGAGGCGATCGCGCGGAGTACCTCGAAATCACCCGGCTCGCTGCCACAGTCGTCCCAGCGGCAGGGGACGAGACCTCCAGCTCGATCGCTCACTCGCTCGCGGGATTTGCGGCGATGATCAACGGCGACACCTCCGAGGGCGTGCGGCTCCTTGGTGAGGTCGTTGCCTGGGGGGCCGCAGCCGACGAGCCGCGGCATGTCATGTGGGCGAGCTACGCCGCTCAGTGGCTCGGCGATGAGGAGCGCTTCGGAGCGCTCACCGATCGAGCGGCATCGTTGGCGCGGCAGCGCGGCGAGCTCGGAGTGCTGGCAGACACGCTCGGCATGCGAGCAGGCCAGCTCGCACTCAAGCAGCGATTCGACGAAGCGTCCGTCGCAGCCAGCGAGGCCGTTCAGCTGGCCCGCGAGCTCAAGGCCGACAACCTCGAGCTGTATCCGCTCGCAGCGCTCGCGATCGTCTCGGCCGTCCGCGGGCGCGATGAGGAGGCGCGTGAACACGCTGAGGCCGTGTTGGAGCTCGCGACCGCGAAGGGCCTGCCCCTCCGGGCCTCCACGGCGGTGTACGCACTCGCGCTGGTAGACCTGGGTCGCGCCCGCTGGGCGGATGCGCTCGACAGACTCGATTCGCTCCTCGAGGCTGAGTCGGGCGCGCTCGATCCAATGGTGGGGCCCATCTTCGCCGACAAGATCGAGGCGGCGGTAAGGGCCTCCAGACCGGACGACGCGCGGGCGGCGCTGCCGCTGTTCGGGGCATGGGTGGGCTATTCGGGTTCCCCCTCGGCGCAACCCCGGCTCGCCGCCTGCCGCGCGCTCCTAGCCGAGGGCGAAGAGGCCACAGAGCACTTCGAGGAAGCCCTCCGGCTCGGCGGAGACGCGCGACCGTTCGACTTCGCCCGGATTCAGCTGCTCTACGGCGAACACCTCAGGCGTGCGCGTCGCCGTACGGATGCGCGAATCCACTTACGGGCCGCGCTCGCGGCACTCGAGCGCCTCCGCGCGGAGCCCTGGGCGGAGCGCGCGCGGGCCGAGTTGCGCGCGAGCGGCGAGACCGCTCGGAAACGCGACCCGAGCACGTTCGCGGAGCTGACCCCGCAAGAACTGCAGATCGCACGCTTCGTCGCAGACGGGTCATCGAACAAGGAAGTCGCTGCGCAGCTCTTCCTCAGTCCGCGAACGGTCGAGTACCACCTGCGCAAGGTGTTCATGAAGCTCGGAATATCATCGCGCTCCGAGCTCATTCGCCACGGGGTCGTAGAAGGATCCGGGCCTCAGGAGACCGCCGTCGCGCTCTCCTGAGGCCCGCCCGTGCGGACCTACGCTGCGAGATCGTCCAGATCGGACGACTCGTCGAGCTCGGCCTCGTGGCGCGCACGCTCGCTCGGGAGCCAACGCCGCACTGCGAAGGCGGCGCTCAGGGCGAGGCAGGCGGCGGCGAGGAAGCCGATTCCCAGCGCGTCGGTGAACGCGGCACCTGCGGCGTGAACGAGGTCGGCTCCCTGTGCGTGCGACAGGGTGGCGGCGGCGGCATCCGCGCCCCCGACCGAGTCCGCCGCCGGCGTGCGGGTGCTCTCCGGCAGTCTGGCGACCGAGTCGTGGATCTTCGACGCGTAGATGGAGCTGATGAGCGAGCCGATCACCGCCGTGCCGAGTGCGCCGGCGACCTGCCGGGTGACGTCGTTCATCGCCGAGGCGACGCCGGACTTCGACGCGGGCACGGACCCCATGACCGAGGCCGTGCCTGGGCCCATGACCCAGCCCATCGACAGGGCGAGGCCGAAGAACCAGAACCCGAGCGGCCAGTAGGTCATGTGCGGCGTCCAGAGGAGGCTGGTGGTGAGCAGGGTGCCCACTCCGGTGAGGCCGGCGGCCATCACCTTCGGCGTGCCGATGCGGGCGGCGATCTTCGAGCTCGAGCCGGCGCCTGCCATCAGCCCGAACGCGAGCGGCACCATCGCTCCGCCCGCCTGAAGCGCTGAGTAGCCGTGCGCGTACTGGAGGTACTGCGTCAGCGCGAAGATCGCACCGAAGAGGGCGAAGAACGCAAAGCCGATCCCCATCGAGGCCATGCTGAAGCGGGGATTCCGGAAGTAGGCGAGGTTCAGCATCGGCGCCGCCGTCCGGAGCTCCCAGCGCGCGAACGCGTAGCCGAGGAGCGCCGAGGCGGCGAAGCAGCCGAGGATCAGCGGGCTCGTCCAGCCGCGATCGGGCGCCTCGATCAGCGCCCAGACAAGCGAGACGAGGGTGAAGATCGAGAGCGTCGCGCCGAGGAGATCGAACGATCCGGGCTTCGGATCGCGGCTGTTCGGCACGAGCACGATCCCGAGCACGAGCGCCGTCGCCGCCACGGGGACGTTGAGCAGGAAGACCGAGCTCCAGTCGAACCACGTCAGCAGCAGGCCGCCGCACAGCGGGCCGAGGCCGATGCCGACTGCGGCGAACGCCGCCCAGATCCCGATCGCCTTGCCGCGCTCCTCGCGCGGGAAGACGTTCGTGATGATCGACAGCGTCGCGGGCATGATCAGTGCCCCTCCAACACCCATGGCAGCGCGGACGGCGATCAGCTGGTTCGCGGTGTCGACGACGAGCACGGCCAGGCTCGAGCCGCCGAAGAGCACGAGGCCGGCCTGGAGGGCCCGCTTGCGGCCGAAGCGATCGCCGAGAGTGCCCATCGTCAGTAGTAGGCCGGCGAAGACAAGCAGGTAGGAGTCGACGATCCACTGCAGCTTCGAGCTGGAGGCGCCGAAGTGCTCCTGCAGGCTCGGCAGCGCGACGTTCAGGATCGTGTTGTCGAGCCCGATGATGAGCAGGCTCAGCGAGAGGACGGCGAGGGTCTTCCATCGCCGTGCATAGACCTTCGGCGGGATCGACAGGACCTCGTCGGCGGGGGGACGAGCGGGCATTGGGCTTCTCCTCTGAGAGGTTGGGTTGTGCCCTGTGAATCTGGGCGGCGCGCGCTCCCGTCGAATCGGTGGCGCCACCAGTCCTCCGCCTCGGGTCGCTACTCCTGGGGTTCGCCCTCTGCGGCCGAGGTCGCGACCGCGAGGAACCCCGTCACGAGGAACCCAAAGAGCCCGACGACGCCGACGATGAGCGCCCAGCGCGCGTCGACGACGAGCATCAGGCCGGCACCGACGGCCAGGCACGCCCCGGCGACGAGCAGAAGGTTCGGGCGGGCCTGTGCCGGCGTTGCTGCGGCCACAGTCTCCGGTTCGGGCTCGTCCGCGTCGAAGCGCCCCCGCAGCACGAGCCGGAAGAGAAAGAAGAGCGAGGGCACGAGCACGACCGCCCCGATCGCGACGGTGACGATAATCGCCCAGAGCGTCGACCTGCCGGCCGCAGCCTCCTCGATCGTGAGCCCGGGCAGGAACACCGGGCGCTGCGCGAGCACCCAGCCCACGGCGATCGCCGCCACCGCGAGCGCCGCCGTGCCGCGCGCGAGCTGGAATCGCCCCTGCAGGATGGCCAGGAGCGTCGCCGTGCCCGCGACTGCGGACACGATCACCGCGGCGAGGCCGGAGCCGCTCGTCAACCCGTCCCAGATCGGCCTGGCGTCGCTCCGCACGACCAGGAGGCCACCGAGCGCGACTGCGCCGGCGACGAGGCCGGAGACCAGGGCCCGCAGCCGGTAGGCGCGCACGAGCTCGGCGTCACCGAGCCGCACGCCGTCGGCCGCGAGGTAGACGGCTGCGAGGTACACCGCCGTCACGACGGCCAGGCCGCCGGTCAGCGCGGACGTCGGGTTGAGCCAGCTCGACGCGAGATCGCCGCCGGCGTTGCCGACAGGCACCCGACCCGACGCGATCCCGCCGATCGCGGCCCCGAGCGCGAACGGTGTCAGGATGGACGAGCACGCAAGCACGATCTCGACGGTCCGCTGCTCTCGCAGCGACACCGTCCCCGATCGCAACGCGTACGCGGTGCCGCGCAGCACGATCCCGATCCCGGCGATGAAGAACGGCACGGCGAGCGTCGACATGATCGAGCCGAATGCCCTCGGGTAGGCGGTCCAGCACACGACGAGCACGAAGATGAGCCAGACGTGGTTGGCCTCCCAGACGGGGCCCATCGAGTGATGCGCGTGCTCGCGCAACCGGGGGCCGCCGACGAGCTGCCACATTCCCGCCCCGAAGTCAGCGCCGCCGAGGACGGCGTACGCGCTCAGGCCCGCGAGTATCAACAGCAGCGGGACGTCAACGAGGTGCATCGATCGCTCCCCCGTTCGGGATGTCGAGCGGCGCGCGGGCGAGACGGCGAAGAACCCACGCGACCGCGACAACAAGGCCGAGATAGACGAGCGCGAGCGTCGCGTACCCCACGGGAATACCGTTCGCTCCCGTGACGGCGTCGGTCGTGCGCATGACGCCGTACACGACCCACGGCTGCCGGCCGACCTCGGTCGTCATCCAACCCGCGACCAACGCGACGAGCGAGAGCGGTCCGGCGAGGAGGAGCGCGCGATAGAACCATACGGAACGCGGCAAGCGCCGCTTTCGGAGCCAGACGCCGATGAAGAAGGTCCCTATCCCGGCGAGCATCACTCCGATGCCGACCATCGTCTGGAACGCGAACCGCACGACGTTCACCGGCGGGCGCTCGTCGGCCGGAACCGTGTCGAGGCCTTTCACGGTTGCGTTCGGATCATGGAAGGCGAGTACCGACAGGAGTCGCGGAATGCGAATCCCGTACTTGACTTCGTGCCCGTCGTACCAGCCGAGCAGGTGCTCCGGTGCCCCGCGCGTCGTCGTCGCGAGCCCTTCGAGGGCGGCAAGCTTCACCGGCTGCGTCTTTGCGACGTCGCGGGCGGCCCAGTCGCCGACGATCACCTGCGCAGGTGCGGCGAGCGACGCAATCGTCAGCGGGATCACGAGCGCCGCCCGCTCGTAGGGGCCGCGCCGGCCCTTGAGCCAACCAAGCGCGTAGATGCTCGCCACCAGGAAGCCCGTGACGATGTACGCGGCGAGGTACATGTGCACGAGCTCGTGCCAGAAATAGCCGTTCTCGAACAACGCCGCGAACGGATGCACGTCGACGGCCTGGCCGTTCTCCAGGCGGAAGCCCGTCGGGTGGTTCATCCAGCCGTTGACCGCGATCACCATCAGCGACCCGGTAAAGCCGCTGATCACAATCGGGATGCCGGTGAGGAAGTGCGCCCGAGGCGACAGGCTTCCCCACCCGTAGATGTAGACCGCGATGAAGATCGCCTCGACGAAGAAGGAGAACCCTTCGACGGCGAAGCCGAGCCCGAAGACGTCGCCGAACGTCGCCATGAAGTTCGGCCACAAGAGGCCGAGCTCGAAGCTGAGGATCGTGCCCGTGACGACACCGACGGCGAAGAGGGCGAGCATGATCTTCGACCATCTGCGCGCGAGGGTCAGATAAAGCGGCTTGCCGGTCCGCAGGTGCAGCCACTCGACAAACATGACGAGCGCCGGAAAGGCGACGCCGAAGCAGACGAGCGGGATGTGCGCGGCGAACGACATCGCCTGCATCTGCCGAGCCTGGAAGAGATAGTCCTGATCGACCGGGGCGAACGCGCCTGCGCCGACGACCGCTGCGTGCGCAGCGGCGGTGACCATCAGCTCATCTCACCGGCGGGCCGAGCTCGGCGAAGTCGCGCCGGAAGAGACTCGAGGTCATCGTGTCGGCGATCACGCGCAGCCGGCGGGAGTTGAGGGGCAATTGATAGAGATGGTACGCCCGCGTGACGAGCGCGCCCAGCACACCCCGCAGGCGCACCTTCCCGACAGCCGCAATGCCCTTGTCGCGCCCGAGTGTCGCACCTTGGCCGAGGCTGCGGTAGCGATACGGCTCGGGCCGCCCCTTCAAGGTCTTCGCCAGCCGGCGAGCCTGGCGGAGCGCGTGCTGGCACGTCGGTGGGTCCCAGCTGTCGGGAGTCGCCGCGTTCGGAACACGCGCGCAGTCGCCGAGCGCCCACACGTTCTCACGGCCGCTCACGCCCATCATCTCGCCGACCTCGATGCGGCCCGTCCGGTCGAGCGGCAGCCCGAACGCCGCCAGCACGGGGTTCGCACGGACACCTGCTGTCCACACCACCGTCTCCGTCTCGATTCGGCTGCCGTCGGAGAGCATGACGGCGTCATTCTCCACTGACTCCAGCCTCGTCTCAAGGCGAAGGTCGACGCCGCGCTTACGCAGTTGCGACGAGGCGTACTCGGCGAGCCTCCCCGGCACCTCGCCGAGGATGGACGGCGCGGCGTCGACGAGCACCCAGCGCTGGTCGACGCCGCGAAGCCGCGGATAGTGCCGGAGCGCGTCGCGCACGAACTCGGTCAGCTCGGCGAGCGCCTCGACGCCGGCGTAGCCACCGCCGACGAATACGAAGGAAAGGTGGCGTTCGGCATTCTCGAGATCCGCGTCGGCGTGCTCGAGCTTCCGGATGACGTGGTCGCGGAGCGCAATCGCATCGGAGACGTCCTTGAAGCCGAGGCTGTGCTCCGCGAGCCCGGGAATCGGCAGCATGCGCGTGACCGATCCGAGCGCGACGACGAGACGCTCGTACTGGATCTCCAGCGAGCCGAGCTCGGTCTCGACGACGGCCGTCAGCGACTCCTGGTCGAGCCCGACCGCCCTCCCGCGGAGGATCTCGGCGCGCGGGCACATCGAGCGAAGCGGAACCACGACGTGGCGAGGCTCGATCTTTCCGGACGAGACTTCGGGGAGCAGCGGCGTGTAGAGCATCGACGCGCTGGGATTGACGATCGTGGCGCCGGCACCTCCGAGCAGCCGCGCGACGTACGCGCCGCCGAAGCCGCCGCCCAGGACGAGCGTGCCGCCCGCTGCCGTGCGCGTCATGCTGCGAGCTCGATCTCGTTCAGCCTGTTCATCGCGTCGAGTGCTGCAACCTTGTACGCGTCGGCGAACGTCGGATAGTTGAAGACCGCTTCGACGAGATAGTCGAGCGGCAACGCTGCCGCCATGACCGTCTGGCCAACGTGTACGAGCTCGGTCGCGCCGGTCCCGAAGATGTGAACACCTTCGATCGTGCGTGACTCCGCGTGGACGAGCAGCTTGAGCAGGCCGCTGTTGTCGCCTGCGATCTCGCCGCGAATGAGCTCGCGGTAGCGCGCGATGCCGGCGACGTACGGAACGCGATCGCGCGTGAGCTCGGCCTCGCTGGAGCCGACAAACGAGATCTCCGGAATCGTGTAGATGCCGTAAGGGAGCAGTGTGGGCATCGTCGACGCCGGCACACCGAATGCCGCGCACGCGGCGAGGCGGCCCTGCTCCATCGACGTCGCCGAGAGCGCTGGAAAGCCGATGACGTCTCCGACCGCGAAGATATGCGGCTGCGCTGTGCGGAACTGCGCGTCGACCGCGATCCGCCCGCGCCGGTCGGCTTCGAGGCCGGCTGCTTCGAGCCGGAGGCCGTCGGTCGCGCCCTGCCGCCCGGCCGCGTACATCACGACCTCGGAGGGAATCCGCTTGCCGCTCGCCAGGCAGGTCAGCGCCGAGCCGTCGGTACGGCGCTCGATCGCGCTCACCTCTTCGCCCAGCCGGAGTGTGAGACCGTGACCGCGCAGGTGATAGTGCAATGCGTCGACGAGCTCTTCGTCGACGAAGTCCAGGAGCCGCGGGCGCTTGTCGATCAGCGTGACGGTGATCCCGAGCGCCGCCGCCATCGAGGCGTACTCGACGCCAATCACGCCGCCGCCGACGACGGTCATCGTCGCGGGAACGCGCTCGAGCCCGAGAATTCCGTCGGAGTCGATCACGGTGTGATCGTCGAAATCGACCTCCGGAGGTCGCGCGGGCCGCGTGCCGACGGCGATAACGATCGATTCGCCCGTCAGGGGGAGGGGGTGCGGCCCGGCAACCTCCAGCGTGTGCGCGTCGACGAACGAAGCGGTGCCCTCGACCACCTCGACGCCGTTGCGGCGCAACTGGTCGCGGACGACCGCGCGCTCGTGCTCGATCACGTGCTGCGTCCGCCAGAGCACGTCTTCGATCGTGATCGTGCTCTTGATCCTGTACGTGTCGCCGTAGACAGCGCGCTGCGCGGAGCCTGTCAGCTCGACGATCGCCGCGCGCGCGGTCTTAGACGGAATGGTGCCCGTGTTCGCGCTCACGCCCCCGAGAGCGCCCCGCTCGACGACGGCGACGCGCCGGCCGAGCTTCGCCGCCTGGATCGCGGCCTTCTGGCCCGCGGGGCCCGAGCCGATGACGAGCAGGTCGTAATGGCCGATGCGCTGCGACATCAGGCGGCCTTTGCCATCGGCGCGCCGACGCCGAGCTGGCGCAGGGCATAGAGCTCGATCTGGCGGACGCGCTCGCGGGTGACGCCGAGCTCAGCGGCGACGGTGTCGGCGGTCTGCACGACGCCGTCGTGGAGGCCGAAGCGCAGCTCGACGACACGCCGGCCGCGCTCGGGCAGCTCGTCGAGCAGCTCGGCGAGCTCCTGCTCGCGGGCCTCGGCGACGAGCGAGTCGATCGGATCGGGCGTCGCGGAATCGACGAGGAGGTCGACGCGGGTCGCCTCGTCGTCGCCGGCGAGCGGCTCGTCGAGGGAGGAGACCGGCGCGAAGGCGGCCCGTGCCTCGTCGACCTCGTCGACGGAGAGGCCGAGCTCAACCGCGATCTCGGAGGTGGAGGCAGCCCGGCCGAGGCGGGAGACGAGCGCCGCTTCTGCCCGGCGGACGGCGAAGGCGCGCTGGACGACCGGCGCGGGCAGCCGGATCGGGCGTGCGCGGCCGATGGCGTCCGTGATCCCGCTCTTGATCCACCAGGCGGCGTACGTCGAAAACTTCGTGCCACGGCGCCAGTCGTAGCCGTCGACGGCGCGGACGAGGCCCAGGGTGCCTTCCTGGATCAGATCGATCAGCTCGAGCCCGCGGCCCCGATATCCCTTGGCGATCGCGACGACGAGCCGAAGGTTGGCCTCGATCATGCCGTTGCGGGCGGCCGAATCGCCGGCCTCGATGCGCTTCGCGAGCTGGACCTCCTGAGCCCGCGTCAGCAGCGGAGTGCGGCTGATCTCCCGGAGATACGTCCCGAGCAGATCGTCTGTGAGCATCGCCGACATGTCCCTCTCCTCCCTCTCAGATCGTCGTCTCGACGCTACGCCGATGGGCCACCGGTCGAATCAGCGAAAGCACCGGGCAGACACCAGCCACGGATTTAGGCGGCCTCGAGCAGCTCGTCGTCGACCGAGGTCGAGCGCGGGGCGCAGTAGACGAACGGATGGTTGAAGGCGTCCAGAGCCCGGTCGCCGGGGACGCGGAAATCGAAGAGCTCCTCGGTGCGCTCGTCGTAGACCTCGACGCTCACGGTGTCGTCGTCCGAGTTCCATAGGAGCCTCACTTCGAGGCCATTTCCTTCCCGCCGGGCCAGTTCGCGGCGGACGGGGCGCAGTTCCAAGACAGTGGTCACGGTCAGCTCCTTCTTCGACTACGTGACGCTGAAGCTACGGCCGCGGGGCCTGGGTCGCATCAGCACAGTCACCAGTCGGTCCCCTAGCGCGCGAGAGCAACCCGACTGAAGTCAGGTTGCGGGTCTCGTTCCGGCCGGCGCTACGACGTAACCAGGAATGCACCAGTGCCGTGCCTGATCCGATTGCGGGCGTGTTCGACCCACGTTCAGCGAGATGTCCCCCACGTCTAGGAGAGACACCAATGTCTGAGCACATTCTCAAAGCGCCCGGGAACCTGCGGGAGCGCGAGAACCGTCCGAACCGCGTCGCGGAAGCGATCCGCCGGCGTCCCCTGGCAGCGTTTTTCGTGCTCGCGTTCGCGTTCTCGTGGCTGCCTTCGGTCAGCTACCTCGCCACTCGGTCGGGCCCGGCGATTCTCAGCTGCGGCCCGGCACTTGCCGCCATCCTCGTCATCTCGCTGACGAGCGGCAAGCAGGGCTTGAAGGCGCTCTTCCGCTCGATGGTGCAGTGGCGCGTCGGCCTGCGCTGGTGGGCCGTCGCGATCTTCACCCCGATCGTCCTGAGCGGACTCGCGACCTGCCTCAATATCGCATTCGGCGCGCCTACGCCCTCCGCCGACGATGTCGCGAACTGGACGAACGTCCTGCCGACGGCGTTGATCATCCTCCTCGTCCCGATCATCGGCGGCGCCTGGGAGGAGCCCGGCTGGCGCGGCTTCGCCCTGCCTCGGCTTCTCGCCGAGCGGTCCCCGTTCGTGTCCAGCCTCTTCCTGGGCACGCTGTGGGCGCTCTGGCACCTGCCGGTCTACTTCGTAGGCGACCAGCACTGGTCGGACCTCGTTCTCGTGCCGATCGCAACCGTCGTCTTCACGTGGCTCTTCCGGAACGCACTCGGCAGCCTCATGATCGCGATGGTGTTCCACGCGATGAACAACGCCGTCTCGGGCGAGTATCTCTCCCAGTGGTTCGACGGCAGCGACTCGACGCGGCAGAGCTGGATGCTCGTCGTCGTGTGGAGCGCGGCCGCAGCGCTCGTCCTTCTACGCGGACGGGGCTTCCGGCGAGCCGCCGAGTAGCAACGGAAACCGGCGATTGGGCTTCGGCGACCGCAGCGCCGACGCCCGCTCGGCCGGCGGCGGGGATCTCGCTGGGACGGCTGGCCCGCGATCACGCGGCGCGCCGCCGCGTCCTCGGTCCTTGCGATTGCGTCGATCATCGCATCAGTCGTTTCCGGAACGACTGCAACCAGGTTGAAAAACCTGGTTGCGCGGCGTCGGTCACCCGGGCGGCCAGCGCTGCGCACCGAGGTCGCGCGAGATGGAACGCGCGGCTTCGCCCACCGCCGTCGCCACCTTGCTCTCGCGCGCGCGGCCGTTCAAGCGCTCGGACGGACCGGCGACGCCGATTCCGCCGACGACCTCGCCGTTGCGTCCGAAGATCGCCGCGGCGATCCCCACCTCGCCGAGGACTGCCTCCTCGCGCTCGACCGCGTAGCCACGTTCGCGGACCCCGTCGAGCTCCCGCCCGAGCGACGGCACCGTCGAGATGGTTCGCCCGGTGAGCTTCGGAAGGCCAGCATCGATGACGTCCTTACGCTCCGGCTCGGGGAGGTAGGCAAGCACCGCCTTCCCCAGCGCGGTCGCGTGCATGGGTAGCACGGCGCCTACCTCGAGGATCTGCAGCGACGTATCCGGCCGGAAGACGTGGTGCACGACGAGCACGCCGTTGCCGTGCGGCACGCCGACCCGCACGGCTTCGCCGGCACGCGTCGCAAGCAGCTCAGCCCACGCGAGCGATCGCGACCGCAGCTCGTTCAGATCGAGGTAGCGGTTGGACAGCTGCAGGAGCTGCGGGCCGAGCTGGTACTTGTCGCTGTCCGGATCCTGCTCCACGAGCCCGTGATCGTGGAGGGTGCGGAGGAGCCCGTGGACCGTGCCCTTGGCGAGGCCGAGCCGCTCGGAGAGCTCACTCACGCCGAGTCGCCCGGAGCCGCCGGCGAGGGCTCGGAGGATCCGTGCGGCGCGATCAACGGACTGAATCATTGAGACAGCATTGTCGAATGGCGTTCGACATTGTAGAATGCCCAACCATGACGTCTTCCAATGCAGGCGGCTTCGTCGGGCTCGTGATCGTGTCGCACAGCGCCGCAATCGCCACCGGCCTCGCCGAGTTGGTAGCACAGGTCGCCGGGCCGGACGTGCCGATCCTGACCGCAGGCGGCGGTCCCGAGGGAACCCTCGGCACTGACGGCGGACGGGTGCTGGAGGCGCTGCGGACGGTCGACGGCGCCGGCGCCGTCGTAGTTGCGGATCTCGGCAGCTCGCTGCTCTCGGTGAAGGCGGCTTTGGCGGAGCTGAGCCCAGGCGATGCCGCGAGGATCGTGCTCGCCGACGCGCCACTCGTCGAAGGCGCGATCGCTGCAGGGGTCACGGCTTCGACAGACGCCTCCCTCTCGGAGGTGGCCGGTGCGGCTGAGGAGGCGCGCAATGTCCCGAAGCTCTGAGCTCACGCTCGTCAGGCTCCCGGAAGCCATCGCGTTGCACGC
>Ga0137372_10002434_pt1 | contig 17999 bp, 11 predicted proteins | sample SagtaG_6_FD_104911 | JGI IMG/M metagenome (GOLD analysis project Ga0137372, IMG submission 104911) | Vadose zone soil microbial communities from Sagehorn Ranch, Mendocino, California, USA - Sage1_R_60_16 metaG | ecosystem: Environmental > Terrestrial > Soil > Vadose zone | place: USA...
ATTAGATTACCTGCATAATAATCCCTGTCTTCCGACAGCCAGGCTATAGCAGCAGGTTTTGTAAAAAACCAGAAGACTGGTTATATAGCAGCGCTAAAGATTACTATACCGGAAAGAATGGAGCCGGGGTCCCTGCCTTTGCACATTGCCTTTGACGAGACCCCGGCGAGACTGAACTATCAATCCTTTTCATTCGTGACACACTTCTGCGAGGGAAGAAAAACTTATCACAATTTTCTCGCTACAATCTCTCTTGTCATTTTAATGATTACAGGTACTTTCGTTGCATTTAATTCAACAGTGCCTTCAACATTAATAGTAGATTTTTGATTTAGCAACAACCCTGTTCTTAAATCAATTTTAATTGTTCCTTTTTCAGTTCCCTTAAAATTTACTGTTGCACTATATCCCATTAAATCAGCAGTAGTATTGAGGTTATTAATTTCTGATGTTGATTTAATTTCTGCAGTACTATCTTTTACTGATTCCAATGTGTAGGCCGTTGTTAAATTTAGTTTTAATTCAGTTGATTGTGTATCCTTCTTTGTCCAGCTATCACCGACATATAAAGCAGAATCAGGAAATATATTAAGGCTTTGCTCCAGATTATTTTTTACAAAGCCTTCTCCGGATATTACCCTGCCTTTATCGTTGATCGCAACAAATATCGAATTGCCTTTCAGGCTGTTCAGCATTTTCTCCACAGGATTAAAAGAATTAGCCGCATTTGCAGCATCCATTTCTGTTACAGCGTCACCTTTTTTTGTAACGATATGAAAGCTGTCATACATTATTTTAAGAACAAAGCCGCCTGCAGTATCTTTTATCATTTCATAAATTAAGCCAACCGTACTATTGTTCTTGTTCTCCATCTTTTTGTCATTTAGCTTCAAGTTTGTTTCTGTTTCATTGTGAATTGTATAATAATATTTTGAACCAGGCTTTATATGCAAACCCAATTTGTATTTCTTCTCTGTAGGACTATGATTCTGTTGTTTGCATGAAAAGAAAAAGATAACGTGCATTAATAACATACAAATAAGAACTGATTTTTTTAAAGACATAATATTCTGCTGTTAGTTTTTAATAAAAAGGGATTTGCCAAAATGGAAGCACGGTAAGAAATATAAAGATGCAAAATTTTTTTTTTAGAGTAGCCTTGTATTTCTTGAATTCCAGACACAGCTTGGCTTTTCATTGCATCAGGAGTCTGCTTTACAAGACTTGGGGTGCCGGGCAATCTTTAATATAACGACGAAGATAATTATTGCAACTGGTCCAGAAGCCAATCAAGAGCTTCCTGTTCAGTAGCGAAAATATTAGCCTGAGAAAATCGGTTCTTTAATACTTTAAAAACCTGGTTCATTACTTTTAAAGGATGACCAGCCATTTCTTCAGTATCGAAAATAATCACTGTTCTTTCCGGATAATCATAAAGGGCCATTGTAGCTTCCACCATAGAATAAGTGCTGAGTGGGTTACCTTCTTGTTTGGGATCAGCAATGTAAAAAATTAAATGAGTGGCTTCCTGCTTTGCTTTTTCCTCACGTGCCTGAGCTTCCTCATTCCAATCTTTAACCACGGGATTAAAAAGAATTTCTTCCTTAATACCTTTTGAAACAAGAATAGGAATAAAGTGATCACGCCAATTGTTGTTTCCTGATGTTCCACCTAGAAATACAAGTTCTTCCATATTGTTATTTTTTTGTGCGCATCTTTTTAAGCCTATCAAACTCTTTTATTTTCTTTTATATATCTATATAAATATTGTTTTTAGAGAACTTGTAACAAATGCATTAAACAGGAAGGGTTGGATTACTTACTTCCTCTTTTCGAGGCGGCCGCATCTTTCTCACACTAAGACAGGTAATGCAAACATCAATCACTATATCTTTTACAAGTTTTCGCAATGCTTAAATTAGAAAAGGAGCTCCAGATTTTTTGTTTATTCTCATAAAAATTCATTCCCACTCTTCTTTTGCAAGCTTTTTTAAATATTCAATTGTTTTTTCACTATCACAATTCTCTTGCAATTTTTTATTTAATATTTCAGTGTATTCTTTTGAAGCAAGATTTTTTATAACTAACATAACTGCCCCCCGTAAGTTATCTATCAAAGACCAATCATTATCACTGTTCACATTGGTTCCTTTTTTTACCTTTTGCATATAAAAGCCATCATAATATCCATGATATTCTTCAAATTCTCGTAGCTTATTAAGTGTAATCATTACGATAAATTTACTAGTTAAATTTAATATTAGTAACATTTGGATTTTTCAATAACTCTGGAAATTCATATTCTGAAAGAACGCTTCTCAAAGGCATAGTTCCATTTTGAAATATTGGTACCTCACCTGACGCACCCTGTACCCATACTTTTGATATCCTTCCCCACATTTTATATGCCTGACTACCAGGATAATAAGGCATCCCCTCTGTTAGTTTCATCAAATTCTGTCCTGCCCTTGTTTGACTTAATGTGCTATATCCAGCTTCAATAGCCCTTTTCTCTGTACCAGCACCACTAAATAGTGCTCTGCTTCCGATCTGCGTGCTTCCACGCAATAAAGATAGCACTTCCTCTACTTCCCCTGCACCTGTTTCCATTAATGCACCATATACTAATGGCTCAACCAAATTATCGTTAGCTTTATCAAGATTTGAAAAGTCAAAAGGTCTTTTTCCTGTCTCTGGATCCAGTCCTAAATTAAGACGATCATCCTTTTGCTTTATTGAATTTGCATCCTTTTGCCATTGGAATAATTGCGAGGCTGGAGATAAATATGTTTGTCTGGATGAGGATGGCAGCAGTTGTGGTTGAGGTTTTGGTTTAATTGGTAATGGTGGTTTTGGCCCTGATGGTATAGAAGAGCGAAGAGCTCCAATACCAAGCTTGGCTGCATTTTCCGCAACCATTGTTGCTACATTTCTATACGCGTTTGTAATAACTTTAGAAGGTACAGCCGGTAAGATCACTTCAGAAAGATTACGGCTAGCCATAGTAAAGCCGTTTGCAATATTTTGGGCTTCGCTAATAACCGTACTAGGTTCCAAACCATCCAAATCAACATTAGCAATTGGTTCATTGCCTGCGTATTGATAAGGCGTGTAATGAGGATAATTAAAAGTCAACGGGTCAAGCTGTGTAAATCTTCCTATCTGTGCATCATAATTTCTAAATCCGTAATCATACCAATCCAAATCAGCATCATCAAAGAGCTCTTTATCGTTGTATAAATTTTTGTTGTCTAAATATCCTTCATTAACATCACCTAACTTCTGACTGCTTATTCCTGCTATCTTTAAACCATAGGCATAGTAGTGGTCTTCTTCTATAATTCGTCCACGGTTAAGCCCTACATGAAAGTTATCAAAATAAACGGGTTCATTGCTTTCATTGCTTATATAAACATAGGCATAACCGTTCTTGGGGGCTTTAACATTGGGCAATGTAAGACTTAAATTACTGCTGCCTGCAGTATTAATGGGGACACGTGTAAAAGCACTTCCGGTACTTACATAATTAAAGCGTTCATCGAAAAATATAATCGTCAAATAAGCCTTCGGGTTATTACCAGTTGCATTGCTTGCATCAGGTTCTGTTATGCTGGTAAAAGATCCATTTCCGCTAAGCTGCGAGGAAATATTTGTTGCTCCCCCTTTTACCAAACCTGTTGTACTGCTGCTTCCGAGAATTGCCTGTAGTAAGGAGTTCAATATATCCTGAGGCAGGGATGTTGTGCCTGCAGTATTGGTTACAGTATTTTTATAAAAGTATTGGGTGGTAGCATTAATAACATCGCCTGCCATTACTTTCAATAATACATTGGGTCCGGTTTTACTGGCAGGAAGATTTCCCAAACGGCTTACATAGTTGCCAATATTGGCGTTTTGCCATCCACCGCCAGATGTTTGTCCGGGAATATCTGTTACAGCAAAACGGGTTTTCACTACTTCATTATTAGCTGTCACCTGCCCGGATGCGTCAACCTGCCCAAAAATTGGTTCTTCAGTGCCTGCTCTTGCTGTTTCCATCGTACATTGATTACTGCCAGTATGTATTTCCTCGGTTAATATCACCCGCACATTTTCCTGGTAATCCCGTATAAAGAAATCATACACACCTTCTTTGCCATTAGGCAAAGTCATATTGCCATCTATCGTTAATGCATCGTATCCATTGCCTTGCGATACAGGAGTCATTACCCTTATGCGTCCTTCTTCAAAATTTATATACTGCAGTGCATCGCCCTGATAAACAAACTCGTTGATATAAGTAGTGGTAATGGCTGTTCCTGTTTGCGGCGTAAATATTTTCTGCAGTTTATTACCCTCGGCATCATACACAATTTTTATAGTGCCTTTGCCGGTAATGGGTATCAATTCAGGTTTATCAAGAAAATTATAAGTTATGCCGTTGATCTTTTTATTATTATCCGTGGTCATGTTGCCGTTGTCATCGTACACATAATCATTGTTGCTGTTGGTGCCGTCTTTAAAATCACCCGATTGACCATTTGTAGCTGTTTGAGCTGTGCCATCGGTTACCTTAATAAGCTTATTGGTATAAGCAGTATAAGTATATGCGAGATTATCAATCTCCACAGGTGCTGACGTACCGGGCAACACACCTTTTTGTAACATGGAGAGCAGGTTGCCATTTAAATCATAGGTAATTTTACCGCTGCTGCCGGTAATAGGGAAATCCATTTTACTATTATCCCATATATCATTGGGATTTTGTTTTTCCTTAAAAATGGCCGAAGTAAGCCGGCCTGCCTTATCATAAGTATAATCATATTTACGCTGCGCATCATCACCCTGCGTATTCCAGAGTAAGCCGGTAACATGACCATCCAGTTGCTTATTAGCAAATATGGTATTATCATCATAACCGATATATAAACCAAAGAAATTTCCCCACTTGTCATACTTGCCCGACGTTTTACGCGCATAGTCTTTATTAATACCAGTGATCTCATTGTGAATATTGTAGGAATAAGTGAGTGCCTCCATTTCATTTTTCCCCGATCCAGTATAGCCAGGGTCAAGATGTTTTGTTTTCAATCTGCCCATGTCATCATAATCATAGGTGGTAATGGTCTTAAAAGCATTGGTTGCATATTTTTTCTGTATGCTGGTTATCCTGCCAATTTTGTCAAACAGATTTTTTGTCAGTATGCTGAAATTGCTGTAACCTGAATAATCCGTAGAATGCCTGGAGTGAGCACTCAGCAAGCGGCCATCAAAATGGTATTGAAAAGTAGTAACATCCTGTCCTCCCTTAATATTATCTTCAATCATTTGTATATGCCTTCCCTTTTCATCATAATACTCAGTGGAGGCAAGAAAAGTATTTGTCCCCAATACGCGCACCAGGCTGCCAGTGGGATAACTGAGTGTGCGTTTGGAGGAGGCTATTGGTATAACATTGGGATCACTGTTGCTGTAGGCAGTTGTGTTATCAAAATTATTGTCAAATGATTTTACACTTGTAAAGGAGTAATTATCATAATATTGATACTTCAATATAGTGGTAACTGAGGAATTATTTAAATCGGAGGCTAAAATCGGGTTATCAAAAAGAGCCACTGTTGTAGTGATAACAGGTGTAACGGCAGTGGCATCAATCTGGGCAACAAAGTTATCATTGTCAAAGCTTGCAAAACTGCCTCCCGCATCGGCAGTAAATGTTATACTGTTGCTTGCAGAGTAGGTAGAAATGCCAGGCTCACGCGTGTCTACTACGAGATCTATTATTGGCCCACCACTATTGGCTATAGTAACCGTGCTAATATCTACTGCATTATTAATATCAGTTTGTAAATTGGCTATACTCTTACTGGTGTTGTATAAGGTGGTAATAACAACCCTGTCTAATTCATCATAAAGGTTGGTGGTCCATTCCGGTGTTGCTTTGGCGGCCTGGTTTCCGTCCCGCATAAACACAACACGGTCACGGCTGTCATAGATCATTTGTAAGGGTTGCGCTCCAGGAGCTTTTTTCAAAATGGTTCTTCCTTTATCGTCATATTCATAGCGAAAACACATTTCATCCAATATCCGTTGTCCGAAAGTACCTGCAAAAGACCAAGCGTTTGCATCGAGGTATTTTACAGCTTCAGGCTGCAGCACATAACGCAATAATCCGAAATCATCATATACATAATAGGTGCAAATCCATTCTGAATGTGCAACCGTAGGTGCATCTCCGATCTCAACTTTTTTTAGGACCAATTGACCCGACTTGTTTGTATATTCAACAACCCTGTACCCGTTTTCATCTGTTTTTGTGGTTTCAAAAAGGGTTTTTGCAGGATAAGCGTCTAAGCTTTGGGGAATATCGCCGCTATTATACCCTATTGTGAATATCTGTACATTATCATTAACGGAATTTACATCATAAGTAGCAGAATTCCCCGCTGCATTGGCCCATGACGTACCGGGCGACTTTATGTTCCCGACCCTGTTTAACGGACTTCCGTCAAAAGTAATATTTGAATAAGGGAAAGTTTCATTATAAACAGAAGCGTAATATTGTGATTGAGCGGTGGTTGGAGTGGTTTTATATTTACCCGATTCGGTATTAGTGGCGGTAGTGTATTGAATTGTATAAGGCAAGTATTGTTTGGGCTCTCTTCCATAAACATCGTATTGGGAGAATTGAACCATATCACCCCAAAGCGTACCTGAAGATGGCGTCGCAGTTTCCCTGCTTACTTTTTCTATGGGTCTGCCTAAACCATCAAGATAAGTAGTGGTTTGCAATTTTTGCCCGACAGTTAGTTGGTCAACTGCTTTCCAGTCAGTGTTAATACCCGTTGTTATTACATCGTGTTCTCGTATATAGTTCAGGTTTTCCCAGTTTATAGATGCTAACTGTAACTTAATAATATTGGAATAAACATAATCGCCCGAAGTTTTTATAACCTTTCTTCTGTAATATGTTGTTTGTGCAAGGCATCCCGACGGAGGAGGAGGAAATGAATAGTTAGATTGATTACCAAGTACAGAAAAAGTCTCAAAACCAGGCGATGAACTGCTTTCCCATTGATAAGACAAGGTTGTGGCAGTATAAACAGGAGAAACTATTTCTATTAATTGATCGGGTACCTGGTTGTAGTTGAAAACGTATTTGCCCGTAACAGTTCCAATGGAATAGTTTGGGTCCCATTGCTGGCAAAAGACAACAGGGTTAATGCTAAATAAACCTATACAAGTAAGGAATAAATATCTTAAAGGATTTAGTTGTTTCATCATAAACAATTTAAATTATCAGAAAACCATTTCCCGTTAAGCTGATCTTCATGAATGTTTTACAATATGTTTGAAAAGTCGAAAAATTTTTGCTCGTATCTATTCATATCTCTAAAATCATTGTTCACATGATTTATCATTAATTTCTATAGGTTATTGAACACTTTCGCTTGAAGTCACATATTGACCTGCAGCAAGCGTTCCGGATATGCTTAAGGTTAAATTCCAAATTATATATCCTGTTGACGGTATTGTTACTGTTTGTGTTATTGAATGCTGACCAGACCCGCTTAACTGAACATTGAATCCTACATTGCCAGTTAAGCTGGCAGAAGTAAGACTGCTATTTAAGGTTATGGTAATAGTTTTTGTTGTTCCTGGTTGTCCGGTAATAACCCCTTTGGTGGTTTTCGTGCTTTCGCCTGTTTGGAGAATAGGAGCACTTCCTGCAGTGGGGGGACATGTAGTTTCATCTTGCCCCACATCTTGCCATGCATAAGTGTTATGTGATAAACTATTTGGGTTTACATCATGTAATTTTGCTTCTAAATGTCCTGTAAAAAGACCGTTAACTGTCTGGCAACGTGTTAGCGCTGTATCGTCTCCTTGCCAATCAGGTGCTGTGCTTGCATTACATATCCGGTGTGTTATTGAATTTGCATAGGCCTGCCCATTAGCATCAATTTCATCCTGTGCCATTTGATCTGCATCTGCCTGGCTAATAGTGGAGGTATATTTATTTGCGGGTACGCTATATGTTATTGTGCCCCCTGCATACCCTGCGTTACAAGCTTCTGTAGTGAAACTTGCCGATTTTGCCGCACTATAATACAGTTTGATACAGACACCATTCGAATTAGCATAGGTCTGTCCGTTTGTATTAATTTCAGTTTCAGCCTTCTGGTCAGCATCCGCCTGGCTTGTCGAAGAAGGGTATCTACCAGCTGGTACAGCGTAAGTCACATCACTGCCTATATACCCAGAGGGACAATTATTCTTTGTAAATATTTCTGAAATATTATTGTTGGTATAAGTGCCCGGGCACCCGCTTTGTTTATTTGATACCGTATTGTATTCATACATCTTGATGATATTCTTATATTCATCTTTAACAAGTTTTATTCTTCCCAATTCATCGTATTCATAATAAGTGATCCTGTTGTTTTCATCACATTCAGAAGTTTTACCAATAATCTCATCATAAGTTACCGTGCGCATTCTTGCTGTTGCAGGATAGAGTCTTAACTCATCAATGGTTGTACTTCCTGAAACTGTAACCGTAGAAGTGTTTTGAGCGATATTGTATTCATAATAAGTAAGTCCATTGATTGTTGGAGCGGATTTCACTAATGTAGCATTGCCTGCAACACTAGCCGGACTGGTTGCCCATAAAGAAAGCCTGTAAGGCTTAGTAGTGTTAAGACCACTCACCTTTAAGTTTTTCCCTGTAGACAGAGTAAGTGCTCTTGTTCCCGTAACAGAGCTGGAAGCATAGGTGGCTGTGCCTGTTAACATCCATCCACCAAAATTTGCAGTTTCAAAACTTGTATAGGCAGGTTTATCAAGTAAGGGGTCAGCATTTATAACTGAACCGACTATGTATTTATCATTGTAATCGTAAATATTGCTTATAGTGTGGTTGCCTTCATCTTTCATTCCAATTAAATTACCTGTAATGCCGTCATAGGTAAAAGTTTGCGTTTCGTGAAATGCAGTCGAGGTATTAGGAGGACCACTATAAGAAGTCCAATTGGATAAAGACTGGGGTTGACTCGTTCGTTCTTCCAGTACTTTCAAAGGTTTTATATCGCCATTTGCAAGTTGTGTATATTCTGTAACTTTTTCACTCAAATACAACCCTGATACACTTCCATTCTTTTTAGCTGATGAAGTTGATTTGACGGGCATAGAAAGAATATTATTTTGATATAGCGTAGCTAATATCCCCGAACTATAATAATCACTGACGTACTTTATTTCCTTGTAATTTTCATCCTGGTTGCTTTGTATAGTTGTTATCTTGCTTACCTGATAATTAGAAGAATTATACTCGTACTTAGTAACGGTCTCGATATATTGTGTTGAACTACTTGGTTTATATATTCTCTCATATGTTGCGGTATCTTCAACGCGACCTGTATAAACGTAATAAGGATCTACAATTATGTCACTATTGGTATTTGGAGTAACATATGTATTGTTTGCCTCGGTCATATCTTTAACCCAATTTGTGTTGCGCTGCGAACTGCTTTTTTGTGCCAAACATCTGCAGGAACCGATATTTAAAAGGTCCTTAAAGTCTACAACATAATTTTTGACTTTTGAAAAATCATACTTGTTTTCAATTTGTTTTACCGTATATCCGTTCGCATCAACAACAGTAGTTATTTTAGGCAAACCATAGGCCCAGTAAGCATAACGCTGTTTCATAGAAAACGATGGATTTACAGGCTCCCATATAGGATAATCATCGTCGGCATTTGTAAACTCCTGAACAGTTTTCCCTATTGCTCCTGTATTCTGGACGACTTCGACTCGTTTATACTGGGCCGGTAAAGGATTTACCCCATTGAGATCAGAATTATAATAAACAGTAGAGGTTGAATTTTTACTTTGGTCTGTCGCGCAGCTTAATACGGCGCTGGCAATATCAAGAACTATGTCAATTATTACAGCTACAGGTCCGGCAGGTGTTGGTCCAAGTAAGATCAAAAAATCCTTTACCTGCATCACCACATCAACAACATCTAATACAACTGAAATCACCTGCATTGCTTTTTGCCAATCTGTAATTGTTATTTTGCTATCCCTGGATAAAATACCTGGCCATTTATATTGATAACCACATCCAAAAGGGGGTTTATATCGCTTCTTTTCCGGATCATAGTGGTTATATACAATCATCGAATTATTTGGCATTTCTAAACCCCAGAGAGAAGAGAGATTTGTAGTGCTTAGAATATAATTATAATTAGTTATGATAGGATTGTCACATCCATTGGAATATCCTCCATCAGTCACTTTAGTTCTTAGTACATGAATCCCTCCTATTATTTGGTCTTGTATTTGTCCGGGTAATGTCCCAACATTTTGCTCGTATTCATAAGTTAACGTTCCGCCCGTCGGATAAACAATTTGTCTTAGTAATCCATTTTTGGCATATCCTGTTTTTGGGTTTAAGGCCGTCCCGGAAGAGCTTTGTCGTAAAAAGCACAACCCCATTGATTGATTATTGCTTAGGTAACTTCTTATTATGTCGGGAATTGATTTTGTCTCGAGGATAGGGTGACCATCATAATCACGATTTTCAAGCCCGTTATAAAACCCCCATACATCTTTCAAATTGAAAAAGGGCGGAGGAACAAAATCGTCAGGATTATTTGAGCCCAGATAATAATCAAAAAAATAGGGGTTATCATCGGCTTTTAAATCTACACCAATTTTTTTGACCGACATCAAACATAAGCGAGCCACGCTTTTTTGGTAGTCAGAAGTTGGCGTGCCATATCTGTTTAAAATGAAGTAACTGGTTTTTATTTGATATTTTGAAAGAAACCTTCCATTATAGCTGATATCAATAGAAAGCAAAGCATGATCACCCGAAAGATCAAACCGGGTATTAGGGTCATACTTAAAAGTAACAAGATGGCCATCCGTATAGCCACCTGGAGCGTTATAATCCGGATACCTGATAGATAAAAGCTGTGGAACTATTGTTTTTGAGAATTTTTTCGTAATAATGGAGTAATCTTTTTCTCTGTAATAACTTATGGCGTTACCTGCATTATTATTAATAGTCAATGCGCCAGGGGAATAATTAAAGGTTATTTTTCTATGCGTCAAAGCGTCTTCTATTTCGGTTAAATACCAACTGTTAATAATGTATGGATTTATAGTATTTTCATCAAAGGAACTTTCATAATAAACTGTATTGTTTTTAAACTTCGGTTGTTTTTGTTTTTCGATCAAGTTGATATCACAATAACCTGTTTTTAATACTTTTGTTAATCCATAGGTTAATATCGCTCCGGGTTCATATTTTCCGAATCGATAAATCAAGCCGTTTTCATCCTGAATAATAAATGTAGAGATGGTAGTTCTTATTCCCTGTCCAGAATAAGCCATGTTATCCGTGGTTACAAACGATACTTTTAATTTAGTATCTCCAAGCAACAGGCAATTATTATTGTTATTTTTACCTAAGACAAACATCCCACTTCTGCCATTAAACTGGAAAGCAAAATAATCCAGTTCCCTATCCATTGCTACTGTATTATGCTGCTTGTATATATGATTCTTATCTTCAAAAAGAGGATATTTTGTTAAATCAAGGGGGCAGCCTTTTGTGTAAATATCATTTGAATTGTACAAATATCCGGCAGGATATTTTGTTTCATCTTCCGGTGCTTCAGTCAGACCATTGGTCATGCCGTTATAATACGCTTTTTGATCGTCGGGCTCGCCCACCTGCATGCGCGTAATTGTACCCCCTGCAATAAGACCCCATCCCTGCCCAACATTTGAGGCCACATCATCTACCTTTAAACCATTACCTGAATTGTAATTTAAGGCAACAACAGAATTTAAACGGCTTTTATCATCCTGCCAGCTAAATATCGGTAAGCTAAAAGTAGCACTACCGGTTTGCAAATTCACCTGTGCTGATGCACGACATAAAAAGAACGTAAACAAACAAAAAACTAAACAGTATTTTTTGAACATTTATAAGAAGTTTAAGTGTTGTACTAAGATGTACTCAATTATTCTATTTTCTTTTTTAATTCATCAAGCTCCTCTTTTTGCTTTTCAAGTTGGGCTTGCAGTAACTCAATCATTGATTGCTGCTGTTCAAGTTTTTTATTTTGGTCAATAATATAGAGGGTAAGTTCTTCTGTTTTTTGAAGCAGAGTGGTTTGATTTTCACCAAGGTCAATCCCATTCTTCTGCATTTCGGAAGCTGACTTAATATCAGGGAGATGATGATTCTGTTGTAAATAAAAATCTAATTTTTGTAAAGGCATTATTTTATAGGATGAATCAAAAACAAAATCAGCACCAGTTGTGTTGACTACTACTTTATCAGCTCTGATAGGGCCATCAACATCTAATTTATATTCGCTACTTACCTGTGTTGATTGTCCAATAAGTACATTCCCATTTGCCAAGATTCTCATGCGTTCTGTTGGCAATGTATTATCTGTTGTAATATTCGTTCCATAATTGCTGGAGGCTCCAAAAACCAAATCACCCACCATATGATGCAAGTCCTGTTGCCGCAGAACTACGAACAGCCCAAATTCCAGCTATGTTGGCAGGATTTCTAATATCTCTGTAGCCAGCGAAAAGAATGCCTCCTATAACATGAGTTGTGGTATAAGATGCATTGCTTCCGCGATTATCGATTGTTATAAAATTACTGTTAGATAGAGTGGTGCTATTACTATAGATGTGAAATTTAGTTGAAGCAGTCGAGGTACCTATGCCGACATAACCCGTTACTCCTCCTCCTGCATATATCAAATCATTCATTACAAGCTGTTTATATGCTAGGGCTGTTCTATCATAAGTAACAATTTTACCCTGAGTACTAGGAGAATAATAATATATCTCCAAGCCTGTTCCACTTGAAGGAGTTACATAATTCGTAGCTCGTAAACTTCCGACAACATCCAGGGTAGCCAATGGACTAGTCGTTCCAATTCCTACGTTTCCGGTCGATGGAAACGCATTTTGTCCTTTAGTTATAAAGCTTTTGGTAATAATAATTGAGCATAATAGTACTCTTAAAATCAGTCCGGGTTTAGTTTGAAGATGCATAGTTGACAATTGGATTTTGGTGATCTTTTATATAAAAGTTTTTATAAATTAGGACAGAAAATAAATTTTTTATCAATTATTCAGGTGGAGCAAAGACTTAGAAGGTCCATCCCATTCTGAATTTTAATGCCGGTGATTGAGGCACTTGTTTACCCGCTAAAAAATCGTATAGCAACTGAAAATTCCCCTCACGCTTCTTTCCAATCTTGTATTTTTTTGTCAAACCTGCAAGCGCACTTTGCTGCCACACGTCAATATTTTTTATTTGTTCAAAACTGTTGAAACGTTGTAAGTAATTGTATTCAAAACCACCTGTGATCCAAATGCTGCCTTTTGCTTTTATATCTGCATAGCTTCTTAGTCCAACTCCCTCACTGGTAAATCTTATATGGTTAAAACCTTTTCCCCAACCAACCTTATAACTTGCACCTAACCCAAAAGTTTTTTTATCGCTTAATTTATATCCAAGTGTTAATGCTATATCACTCATTGCGGGAAGGAAAGATGAACCTTGCTGACTTTGAATATTAAACCCATATTCCAATCGTTGAATAAATTTTTTGGTCTTTTGATTATTAGGTTTAAAATCAGGCATGGTCATATCACTGCCACCACCGCCTAACTTATTTATCTTTTCTTTTAATACATTCATTTGAGTTTGTGCCTGTTGCATTTGCTGCTGCAAGTATTGTTGCGGATTTGCACCGGCTCCTGTTCCATTGCCGATTCTTTGGGTGATCATATTCTGAACAGAGGCTCTTGTTTGCAGCCCTGCCAATGCCTGTGGCGTACCATCATTGTCAGGCATGGGAAACAATTGCGAGAGATTGCTATTCTTTTTCCAGAAATTTTGAAAGGCTGGTATTTTATTTAAAAGCTCAAACGCCTTTGCTTCCATTTTATCAGGATCGCGCAGTATTGTTTTGTATTCTAACAATTGCTGCTGATAGTAATAAACAGTCTTATTCAGTTGTAATAATTCTTTCCCTAAACCAGTATTTTCCAAAGTATTTTTTAATTCTGATTCTCTTTCGCGAATAAAGTCCTGTATTTCACTTGCCTGTTGTAATCTTCCCTGAAGTTCATTTAACTGCTGGCTTCCATTTTGAATTACTTTCAATTTATCTGAAGAAATAGAGGAAAGATTTAAATTGGATTGATTTAAAAATTTAAACACAGTATTGACACTATCAAAACCTGGGATATATTCTCTTAATTTATCACTGGTTTTACTAGCTAATGATTGAAGTTTGGTTTGCAGTTCTTTATATTTTGCCTGTGATTCCTCAAATAATTGTTTCGCTTTTGTACTATCAATTCCTTGCAATTTCTTTTGCAGCTTCGCTTCCTTTTGCTGCATATGTTTCAACACCTTCTCATTTTGCTTTTGTATTGTGTTGGTAAGCTTACTGTATTTATCGTCAATATGCTTTAGTGATTTTGTTGAAATATTATCAAGAGACTGAAGAGGATTTTGCTGCTGCGATTGTAATACAGAAACACTATCTTGATTTTGAGAAATGGATGTATTACAATATATGACAAGACATAATATAGTCATGCTTAACCTCATGCAGGGTTTAGTTTTAGTTTTTTAATTGGGTTGAATTGCAGAGGCAGCGTTTCTAAAAAGATATGATACTACTTCTAAAGTAGAAGTTTCTTTTCTATAAAAAAAATTTTTTTGTAAACTTTTTTTTATTTATCAAATTACCAATTGAAAAAATTTCTTAAGTCAATACGATGAAAATTTTTCAAAGAGGGTACATATTGATGATAAAGATGGCAAATTTTCTTTTAAAATAATTGCGTATAAATACTGATTTTTATTTTTAAAAAATGTATAAAGGAAAATACAGTATGTACAAATACGGCTTGCCTGAATACCAAAAGGCTTATTAACAAAGTTAGCATAATAAAAAGGTTATTGGTGAGCAACACCAACAGCGGCAATCAAACCTTAACCACAACAAGACAAAACAATAGATAGTCTTCTTCGTACCATGTTCGTACCACCTTCGTATCATATTCGAACATAGGTTATTTTACCCCTTTTTTTGCTTTGATACATCGGGTAGATAAAGTTATACCACCAGGCCCCGGGCAACGGACATGGTATGAAGTAAACAATAACAAGGTATGAACACGGTATGGATAAAAAATAGCTTTATCTGTAAGTTGGGACACTGCGGCACTGATATTATAAAAGCTCATCTATTTTTTCTAACCCACGCTGTTCGAAGTGTTCCGCAGGGCACTTCGAACTAAAGATAATAGCCAGTCTATGACTGGAATTTAATAACCGCCTATTGCCACTCTTTGTATCCATTTGTGCCCACTACTTATGTCTATTTGTGCCCATTCTTCGTGTCCACTTTTGGGGCTCGATATTTCTTTTGGAAATAGACAGAAGACTGTTTGATGCTACTTAGCAGCTCGCAAATTAATGAATGGATAAAAAATGCACCGCGAATGACTTTAAGAAATAATAAAGTCTCAAGTGAGGAATTACAGTTGCATTTAATTAATTTTCGGTTATGTGATGAAACAATACTTTATATCGGCAAAGTAGAAAAACAATTCCTATCGATACGATTAGATCAATTTTTTTATTACAAAATAGGGAGAAGAAGTCCACATAAAGGCGGCTACTGGTTAAAATGTCTCGACAACTTAAATCAATTATATGTTCATTTAATTCCTACAAATAATTCACATGATATTGAAGAACGGATGCTTCAATCCTTTATGAATAATGTTTCTAAAGTTTCACGAATGAGATTAATTGATAAAGAACTGCCATTGCCTTTTGCTAATTTACAGTTGCGTCCTGGAATGATTAAAAAGCATGGTTTGCAAAACCATTATTCATGAGAAATAAAAATTGTAACAAAGGTTCCCTCCTTTCCCTTCTCCGCAATGTCTCCCCAACAGCTTTGTGTGGTGGCTCTGTGTAAAGCTTTTGTGCGGCTGGGTGCAAACGGCAACATTTTCTTTTGCAGTCGCTCAGAAATTTGAAGTATTGCAAACAAATTACCCTAACTATCAAAACAAGTTTGTAGTGATAATTCAAGCATGCCCAGAACAAGGCGGCATAGACTTTTTTAAAGCCAACAGTATCTACAAAATGCTAACGACAAGGACTAGTTCTCCGCATTACGGATTTGTGATACAGAATATTTACAGCACAGAAGATATTCCACATTTTTTTGACTATACCGTCCCAAATTTATTCCACCAATTGTCCAACAAATGGTATATCATTTGCTGTGCTTATAAAATATTTACTACTACCAGTAAATCTTTCAGTAGTCAAGAAAACACGCTCAACAACTTGAGTGTTTTTTCTCTAAACGTAAAGTTTTAAATGCTATGCTAGATAATCCAGACAAACCGGGACCTCCTGATTTTAGAAGAGTTAACATCCATGAAGAGCATGAACTTAATTATTGGACAAAAGAACTTGGTGTATCAAAAGAAGAATTAATAAAAGCTGTAGATGCTGTTGGCACTTCAGCAGAGGAAGTAAAGAAGTATCTCAAAAAATAACACTCATTAGATCTGATGTTTCTTTATCCACTCCTCACCCTTATACCTTTCCCAATTCAATTTAAAATCATTCATCAGAGCTTCGGGTGTTTCCCCATAGCCACCGATTCCACTGGCTAAATCAGGGCCATATAAAATAAACCATGAACCCTCATCACGCATCACTTTTAAATTCTGCCGTGAATAACCTGGTTGCTGCTCTACAAACTCTTGTGCTTCCCGATACAGTTCTTCCTTTTGTAATTATTTTTGCCTTCACAAATGCCATTATGATGGAAAGATGGTGGTCGGCTTGAGCAGGAAGTTGGTGCGGGCAATAACGAAAAGACCTGGTACCAAATTCAGCAGGAAGACTTTGATGAAATCAACAATGATATATTAGGATTGAAGAAAGCAATGTCCTCAAAAGGTGCTGCTGATGGGTAATATGGAATGCTTCTCTAAAATCTTATAATCACTTTTTTATTTGCATTTAAATATGGGTATAAAAATTCTTGTGTATATCATATTTGATATACATTTGTCAATCAAATGGTATACTATTAGTATACTAATGGTAAAAGCAAAGAGCCGGGACCTTACCCACAGCTCCTTTAATACTCCATCAACGAAAAAGATCAATGATGGATTTGACCAGTTTTAATGCTAAAACTACTTGATGCAAATGTTCCAACCATTTGCATCGTTTTTTTGGGTTTGCCATTGTTCCTGGCGTTTGTTGCCAGTATCTTCAAAATCTCTTTCGGTACTCATCAAATATAATTGTATTAATTTGAAAATTTTACAGAAGAATTATCCACAATTTTGTATAACTCGTCTGAAAGAATCTCTGACTCACAGATCCCTAAACTTCAAATCCGCACAATCAATAAAGTATGCGCCCAGCTTTCGATTATACCGCTCTGTTATTGCAGAACTGCTATACCTGTCCCCTCCTTCGCAATGTCTCCTAAAAGCTTGGTGTATGGACTAGGGGACATTGCGGCACTGATATTATAAAAGCTCATCTATTTTTTCTAACTTTCACGCATGCACCTGCTATCTGTTTTTTGAGGCTTCATATATTTTATAGCCTGGACTATAATTCTTTTACTTACTAAAAAATCTGAAAAATAAAATTTAGGGAATAACCTAATGAAAATAAATTTTTAAACCGACAACTACATGAAAAAATCTCAAACCGAATTTTCATCCAGCCGCAGAGAGGCCATGAAAATGCTTGCATTGGGTTCAACAGCAGGTCTTTTCGGACTCGCAGGAAGTCCCTTTGCAAATGCGCAAAAGCCGCAAACTCCCAATGGTTATAAAGCCGGTATGCCTCCTGTAAAAATCAGAAGCGTTAAGGCCATTGCAACCGCACCTGAAGGCAGTAA
>Ga0137372_10002435_pt1 | contig 17998 bp, 19 predicted proteins | sample SagtaG_6_FD_104911 | JGI IMG/M metagenome (GOLD analysis project Ga0137372, IMG submission 104911) | Vadose zone soil microbial communities from Sagehorn Ranch, Mendocino, California, USA - Sage1_R_60_16 metaG | ecosystem: Environmental > Terrestrial > Soil > Vadose zone | place: USA...
TAACCCCTGCAGGAACCCGCTAAGTCAGAAATTCCCTGCGCCCGCATTGAGTCGCTTTACGATGGCGATTATAACATAGCGCCTGACGATACAAGCACCGTAACCTTTCCGCCAGAAGGTCCATATATACGTCATTATCGTAAGTTCGACAGGAGAGGTGCGTCGTCGTATCATGTGAGGCTTTTTGGTTAGACCAAACTGCCTACCCAGGCCTTGGCTGAACATTGACGATTCCAATGCCGATGAATGTTTTTTGCCAATGACTAGCAAGGGACAGATTCTCAGAGTTGATCCGGCGGCGGGAATTGCCGGAGGCGAAGTGGTGATTGATTGCACCGGTTTTGACACCAGTGAGCCAGGCAGGTGCGCTGTCTGGTTCCATGACGAGAAGGCCTCTACCGTTGCCCTGAGTTCGAAGCGTGTTCTGGCAATCGTACCGGAACTCAAGGAGAGCGGAAATGTTAAGTTGACGCTCGAAAGCTCGGCAGGTCGTACTCCCGACGCCGGCTTGATCGTAGGTAGGAAACTTGCGGAAGACCTACACCCGGTGGCCAGCCCCGCTTTTGATCCGGATGATGGTGCTCTATTTGTAACTCGTTCTGGTCCGCGGGGCGAGCAGTTGCCTGTGACCCTGTTTCGCATCTCCACTAACGGTGAGGTCATTGAATTCTCAGGCGATATCACAAATCCAACTGGGATTGCTTTTGACCGAGACGGCCAGATGTTCGTTTCGAGCCGAATGGATGGCACCGTCTACCGCATCACTCCCTTCAAAGAGGCGTTACCCTTTGCAAAGAACCTCGGCATAGCCACCGGCCTGGCTTTTGATCGGGCAGGCACAATGTATGTAGGTGATCGTACGGGAACGATCTACAAAGTAAATGGTATCGGGGAAGAGCAGGCGTGGGTTCAGCTTGAGCCTTCAGTTTCCGCCTATCATCTTGCTTTTGGCGCTGACGACGCGCTCTACGTAACAGGTCCTACGGTAACCAGCTTCGATTCCATTGTTCGGATAGATCAGAATGGCGAGGTAGGCGTCTTCTACAAAGGTCTGGGGCGGCCGCAGGGTCTTGCTTTTGATGCCGAGGGCAGTCTTTATGTCGCAGCTTCACTGCGCGGGCGCCGCGGGATAGTCCGCATCTCGAGAGATGGCGCGCAGGCCGACCTGGTGGTCGCCGGCATGAATCTTGTGGGACTGGCGTTTAGCTCGCTGGGCGATCTCATTGTTGCATCAAATGACTCAGTCTATAGTCTGCCGCTGGGCCTTGGCGGCGCACTTCTAAAATGATCCCTAGCCGGATTTTTATTCATTTTCACGCCAGAGGACGTGGAAATACCGATTTTTGACACGTCCGAAGGGCCATGTTAGTGTGAGCCAAATGCACCAATCATTATTTACAGCGCTGACTAGCTAATGGGTATTGACAGCAATTCCATAGCCCAATTCATCCTGTACATGGTTGCGCTCGTTTTTTCGTTGTCGGTACACGAGTCGGCTCACGCCTGGATGTCGAATCGCTTTGGCGATGATCTCGCTCGCCTCCAGGGGCGTATAAGTCTCAATCCAGTAACCCACGTGGATCCAATTGGCACTCTTCTCTTCCCAGCTATCTCGTTTTTTACAGGTGCGCCGCTCATTGGTTGGGCGCGTCCCACTCCGGTGAATCCGCTAAAATGGCGTAACAAGCGAGTCGCAAACTTCTGGGTGTCCGCGGCTGGAGCGATCAGCAACTTCATCATTGCCATTATTGCCGGTTTGACGATTAGAGCCCTCTATTCCTTTGGTGTGATTGACTATAATCTGACCCCAGTCAACACAGATTCTACTGTTGCGACTGGTGCGGTTGAGTTAATTGTCGTGTTCTTTATTCTGAACGTAGCTCTCGGAGTCTTCAACTTACTTCCCATCCCGCCTCTCGATGGGAGCAAGGTGCTGGCCAGCATATTGCCCGACACGTTTGAGCCGGCAATTGAAGCGCTGGAAAGGTTTGGCTTTTTGCTGTTGTTCATCGCAGTGTTTACAGGGGTTTTGGGAGTGGTTTTTAGAATTGTAATGCCGATTGCGTGGGCTCTGGTCTTCTTGGGCACTTGATCAAAGGAATGAAGAGAATTTTTTCCGGCGCACAGCCGACGGGCAACGTTCACCTGGGAAATTATTTAGGCGCATTGCGCAACTGGGTGGCGTTGCAGCAGGAGTATGAAAGCTTCTTCTGCATTGTAAACCTCCACGCCATCACTCTCCCGCAAGATCCCAGAATACTCGCGGAGAAGACCAGAGAGCTCGCACGTATCTACCTGGCCGTGGGAATCGATCCTGACATCTCGACAATCTTTGTGCAGTCGGACGTTTCCGAACACGCCGAGTTGACGTGGATTCTCAACTGTATCGCGCGAATGTCTGAACTTGAACGCATGACACAGTTTAAGGACAAAGCACGCAAACAGCGCGAGAATGTCGCCGTCGGTTTGTTCGACTACCCCGTGTTGATGGCCTCCGACATCCTGCTGTACCAGACCGATCTTGTACCTGTTGGCGAAGATCAGAAGCAACATCTCGAATTGACCCGCGATCTGGCAATACGATTCAACCGCGACTATGGTGAAACGTTTCGCGTGCCTGAACCTTACATTCCCAAGCTTGGTGCCCGCATAATGTCACTCTCTGACCCCTCGAAAAAAATGTCGAAGTCAGACGATGATCCAAACGGTTGCGTGATGTTGCTTGATGATGCGGATACTGTTGGGCGCAAGTTCAAACGCGCCGTCACTGACTCGGGGACTGAGATTCGATTCAACGAATCACGTCCGGCAATTACGAATCTGCTGACGATCTACCAACTGCTGACGGGAGAGCAACCTGAAGCAATTGAGGCGCACTTTTCCGGCAAGGGTTATGCTCATCTGAAACAGGATTTAGCTGAGATCACAATTCAGTTCTTGCAGCCATTTCAAGAGCGGGTACGCGGGATCAGCGATGAAGAACTAAATCGCATACTTGAACGGGGAAGGGATAAGGCGCGCAAGATTGCCGCCAGAACCTTCAAGCAGGTCCGGGCGGGAATGGGAATTGTGGGCGCGAGTGGTCCGGAAGGCAGCAAGTGATGGATGAAACACCGGAAGTCACATTGTCGGAACCAGGTGAGCAGACGACGCACACTACGTTGAATGTGGCGGGGTCGCTCCCGGAGCTCGTTCCTGACAGCAACTCGGACGAGCTCAAGATCGTCATGGGAGAGTTTGAGGGCCCATTGGATCTTTTACTGCATCTGATCCGTCAGGAGCAGGTGAGTATTTACGACATCCCCGTAGCGCGCATCACCGATGAGTACTTGCGTTACGTGCACTTGCTGCAAGAGTTGGATATCGCCGTGGCCGGTGATTTTTTAGTGATGGCAGCAACGCTGATAGAACTCAAGACAAGGATGCTGCTACCCCGCGACCCGTTTGCGGTGCAAGAAGCGGAAGAGGACCCGCGCCAGGATCTGGTCGACCAGCTGCTCGAGTATCAGAAATATAAAGCCGCGGCGCAGATGCTCTGGTCCCGCGCTACTGTCGAGCGGGCAGTGTTCAAACGGGCTGAGCTGGAAACAGACAAGAATAATCCGGAAGTGGTGGTAGGCGTTTTTGATTTACTCAAAGTGTTTCAAGAAATTCTGACGCGGCACAAAGAAGAGGTATTGCTGGAAATCGAGCGTGAAGAAATCTCAATGGCGGACATGCTCGAGCGACTGAGGAACATGGTTATGTCCACCGGAGAATTAAACCTTCGCATATTCTTCGAACGAGCACGTTCGCGCCGGGAGTTGGTGCTCGCGTTTCTTTCGGTGCTCGAGCTGGTAAGGACCACGGAGATCCGGTTGTTTCAGCAAGAGACGTTTGGCGACATTCTGGCCCGCGTTGCGAGTTAGCGTTATATGGAATCTGAGCAGAGAGTCAGAGAAAAAGACGAAGTGACGGAATCAACCGAACAGGTAGAGGACGAGGATAGATACGAGCTCGATACGGCTGCCGGCGACACAGGTGAAGAACTGAGCGCTGCTGACGAAGCCTCTCATGAGGCCGAAGATGACGTGGACTCCTTCCCTCATACTGTGCAGAGCGCGCCGGAAAGAATGGCGATTATCGAAGCGCTGATCTATGTTGCCGATGAACCCCTAAGCGCGAAGTCGATCGCGGAAGTGCTGAAAGAAGACATCGGGGTAATTGAAGAGGCCGTTTCCCGTTTGGCCAAAGAGTTTAACGAACGTGCCAGCGGCTTGCACCTGCGGGAGGTCGCGGGCGGCTGGCAGTTTTCTACGCGACCCGAGTATCACGAGCACGTCCGCGCTTTCTTGAAGTCGCGGCCCAGCGCCAAGCTGTCGCTAGCCTCTCTCGAGACACTGGCCGTGATCGCTTATAAACAACCAATCACTGTTCCCGAAATACTTGATATACGTGGCGTGCAGTCACCTTCGTCGATCAAAACCCTGCTTGACAAGAAGTTGATCGTTGCGAAAGGCCGGAAAGAGACTGTAGGCCGGCCAATGATGTACGGCACATCGAAGGAGTTTCTAATCCAGTTTGGTTTGAAAGACCTTTCTGAGTTGCCCAGCATCGAAGACTTTGAGGATTTGGCAGGCGGAGTAGTGTAGAGGGAGGAGGCAGGAGCAGACGGAAGGTGGCAGTACGAAAGGGTTAGTGCCAATAGTGTCCTGGAGACATGGAAGAGCGTTTACAAAAACTTATTGCGGCGGCCGGAATTGCTTCGCGAAGGCATGCCGAAGAGTTGATCACGGCGGGTAACGTGACAGTGAATGGCCAGGTTATCACCGAACTGGGCACTAAAGCGGATGCCAAAAAGGACCATATCAAAGTTCGTGGGAAGCTCATAAATCCACTGATTGAGAAACGAGCGAAGGTATACGTTCTGCTAAACAAACCGAGGGGCTATCTGTCGAGCGTTTCAGACCCTGAAAACCGTCCCTTAGTAACCGAACTCTTGCCGCCATCTCTTGGCCGACTGCATCCGGTTGGCCGCTTGGATTTTAATACTGAAGGTCTTTTGCTGCTGACGAATGATGGGGATTTTACTAACTTCATTACTGCTGCCCGTAATCGCGTGGAAAAAGTTTATGAAGCCAAGGTAAAAGGGTTGCCGCCAGAACCTGCCCTGGAGCGGATTAGACGCGGAGTGGTGCTCGATGACGGTACAAGAACTGCTCCCGCCAGAGTTACAAAAGTCGCCGAAACTGGATCCAACACCTGGTTTGAGGTGATTCTCCATCAAGGGCGCAATCAGCAGATTAGACGCATGTTCGATCTGATTGGCCATTCGGTAGTGAAGTTGCGGCGCGCGCGAATCGGTTTTCTTCAGGATGACAATCTGAGGACGGCAGAATGGCGACTGCTTACGCCTTATGAGGCTCGCCGCCTGACCACAGTTGATCGACCGAAAAAGCAAGATAAAGGGACACGCGCCCGTGTCGCGAGTCACGGTTCGACTCGTCGGTGAGGTAGAATGTTTTAGGGCCGGGTAAGCTGGTATCTATTTGTCAGGCAGGCATTCTTGTCTGTCATTAATTGACAGGCAAGGATGCCTTTGTTGCGTGAATAGCTGATCTTGTTGAGAACGTTATGGAATTTGAACTAAGCGAAGAACAGCAACAAATCAAGATGAGCGTCCGCGAATTTGCCGAGGCAGAGATCGCACCGCATGTCATGGAGTGGGACGAAGCGCAACATTTCCCAATTGAACTTAAGCCAAAACTGGCCGAACTTGGTTTGATGGGAGTTATTTTTCCAGAAGATTATGGCGGCGCTGGAATGGGTTACGTCGAATACGCCACCATTATCGAAGAGTTATCGCGTGTTGACGGCTCTGTCGGAATTTCGGTGGCGGCCCACAACTCACTGTGCTCGAACCATATATATGTATTTGGGACGGAAGAACAGAAACAGAAGTATCTCGTCCCGCTGGCGCGCGGAGAGCATCTGGGAGCCTGGGGTTTGACCGAGCCAAGCGCTGGGTCTGACGCCTCTGGCACGAAGTCGACTGCAGTACGGCAGGACGGCGGGTGGTTGGTCAATGGCTCAAAGAACTTCATAACCCACGCAATTCATGCGGACACTTGTGTTGCAGTCGCATTGACGGATCGTTCCAAGGGCAGCAAAGGCATCACCACCTTTATCTTTGAAAAAGGCATGAAGGGGTTCTCTCCCTCAAAGAAGGAGAATAAGTTGGGCCTGCGCGCGTCGGAAACCGCCAGCGTTGTTTTTGAGGATTGTTATGTTCCGGACGAGAACCGTTTGGGTAATGAAGGTGACGGGTTCATAAACGCAATGGAGATCCTCGACGGAGGGCGAATCTCAATCGCCGCGCTCGCTGTGGGCATAGCACAGGGCGCTTACGAATCTGCCCTGCGTTACGCAAAGGAGCGACAGCAGTTTGGCAAGCCGATATCTGAGTTCCAGGCAATCCAGTTCAAGCTCGCAAACATGGCCACTCAAATCGACGCCGCCAGGTTGCTGATGTATCGTGCGGCATGTTTGAAAGATCGGAAGAAGAGGGTAACGAAGGAAGCTTCGATGGCTAAGTTATTTGCTTCCGAAATGAGTGTGAATGTCTGTGAGGAAGCCATACAAATTCACGGCGGATACGGCTATACGAAAGACTACCCACCCGAGAAATACTGGCGCGATTCCAAACTGTGCACGATCGGCGAGGGCACGTCCGAAATTCAACGCATGATCATTGCGCGAGAGATACTACGGCAGGCTGGATGATCTCACTGACTTGTCTGAGCTTTACTGTGAAGGGAACCTGCGCTCTCAGCAGGCCGTTTTTGATTCTTGGCCTCCCAAACCTTATTGGATAATGGTTAGCTGATGAAATCATTAGCCGATAATGCTTCACTCGGCGAGCGAGTCGCGACCGGGGACACGCGCGCGGTGGCGCGTGCCATCTCGAAGGTTGAAGATGGTTCTCAGGATGCGGCGCAGCTAATGAAGGAACTCTTCCCATATACCGGGCAAGGCCTTGTGATTGGAATAACTGGTGCTCCGGGTGCCGGAAAGTCGACGCTGGTCGATAAACTCGCGCTTCTTTACCGAGGCCGTGAGGATCGCGTAGGTATTGTTGCGGTTGACCCTTCGAGTCCGTTCTCTGGCGGCGCCATTCTCGGCGATCGCATACGGATGCAAGCCCTCGGCCTCGATCGGGGAGTCTTTATTCGTTCGATGGCAACTCGCGGTAACCTTGGCGGCCTTGCTCGAGCCACAGTCGATGCGGTTTCAATACTCGACGCCGCCGGATATTCAAAAGTGATCGTCGAAACTGTCGGTGTGGGCCAGGATGAAGTCGAGATTGTCAAAGCCGCTGACGTCTGTGTAGTTGTGCTTGTACCGGGAATGGGCGACGATATTCAGGCAATCAAGGCCGGCATCATGGAGATAGGTGACATCTTTGTGATCAATAAGGCGGACCGGGAAGGCGTTTATGCCACTGAGAAAGAGTTGGAAGCATTACTATCGCTTGCCAGCCGCGAGAATGGCTGGGAGCCGCCAATCATCAAGACAATTGCCACCGAGAACAAGGGTGTCGTTGAGTTGGCAGCAGCTGTGCAGGGTTATCGTGACTTCCATTTTCAGACCGATCTGGGCAATAAGCGACGGCGGGCGATAGCCCGGTGGCGAATACTCGAGCTTTTGCGGGAAAAGCTGGTCTCGCGAACCCTGGCTTCTGATTCAGCATCTGAGAAACTCGACCGTCTGGCGGATGAGGTTGCCAGGCGACAGCGAGATCCTTATTCTGCAGTAGAAGAACTGATGAGTCAGAAGTCAGTGGTCAGTAGTCAGTAGTCAGTGGTTAATAGTCAGTGGTGAGTAGTCAGTGGTTAATAGTCAGTAGTCAGTGGTCTGTAAGTGCTTGAAGACAACTAACAACTGACTACGAACAATTGACAACTGACCAACGTACAAACATGAAAATCGACCACATCGGTATTGCAACACGCCACCTCGAGGAAGCGACTGCGATCTGGCGCGATGCTTTGGGCCTGGAGGTGGATTCGACGGAGAAGATCGCCGAGCAGGGGGTTCGCATCGCCCTGCTTCCGATAGGTGAAACGCATATTGAACTACTCGAGCCTTTGGGGCAGGACTCGCCCGTGGGTAAGTTTCTTGAGAAGCGTGGACCCGGCCTTCATCATATCGCCGTCCGGGTAAATGACATTCGCGGGGCGCTGGCACAACTGAAAAAAAAGGGCGCACGCTTAATTGATGAAACGCCGCGCATGGGAGCCGGCGGCTGTCTGGTAGCTTTTATTCATCCATCATCAGTTAATGGCGTGCTGCTGGAATTGGTGCAGCACCCCTAGGCTTTAGTTCTAATTAATCGAAAGGAAAGTATTTTGACATCAACAACAAAAGCTTGGATTGCGGCGGCCGTCGCAGTTGTTTTTTCAATCGGATTGATTACGTGGCAGGTTAAGGCCCGGCGCGCAGACGCTGTTAACCTGACAGGGGACGATATGGCCCTCGTCGCCGAAGACCAGCCACCTCAGTTTCGTACCCGTCTCGCTTCGGACGAAGCGGCCCGCAAAGATTTTGCAGAAAACCTTCGCAGCCTGCTCGCCGTGGCCGAAGAGGCACGCGTTAAGGGAGTTGCGAACAAGCCCGACATTAAACGACAGCTTGATCTAGTGCGAGCTGTGGTTATAGCTGAAAATTTCTTCAAGTCGCAGGGAGCCCCAGCCGGAGCGCCGAATGTTTCAGATCAGGAAGTAGAAGAGTTTTTCAAGCAGCCTGGTAACACCGAAAAGTTCGATCAATTCATAAACGACGCCAAGGCAAAGAATCCGCAATTGGCGAGTGGGCAGATACCGGACGAACAGATCAAGCAGGTGCGACGTCAACTAGGTCAGGTGCTGATCGGTGAGCGTAAGGGAATTGCAGCGGGCGTTAACAAACAGCGTGTTGTGGAATTGCAAATCATGCTTGAGCAGGCCCGCATACTTGCCCAAACGTACGCACAGGAGCAATTAGCTGAAAAGATGAAGGCAACTGATCAAGAGATTGATGCCTACGTGGGCCAGCATCCGGAGCTTGACCTAAAACACAACCGTGGTAAGGCAGAAGAAGTTTTGAAGCGGGTGCGTGCTGGTGAAGATTTTGCGAAGCTGGCGCAAGAGTTTTCAACCGATCCCGGAAGCAAAGTAAAAGGTGGTGACCTCGGATGGTTTGGGCACGGCCAGATGGTGCCGGAGTTCGAAAAGGCTGCATTTGCGCTGAAGCCCGGCGAGGTCAGCGACATCGTGGAAAGCAAATTTGGTTACCACATCATCAAACTCGAGGAACGTCGAGCGACGGACCAGGAAGGTAAACCCGCCGAGCAGGTGCATGCACGTCATATTTTGATTGGCGAAGGTGAACAGGCTGACAATCCATTTGGCGGCCCTCCCAAAAGCGGGCGCGATAAAGCGCGAGCGGCGGTAGAACAAGAGAAACAGAAGAAGGTCCTGGAGGAGATCGTAAAGCGCTCACATGTTGTAGTCGCGGATAACTTTCAGGTAAAGATGCCGGAGGCGCAACAGCAGCCCGCAATGCCTCCCGGATTTTCTCCCGATGAGCATCCTGCCGGCGAGGCGAATCCAGCAGAGCCAACCAAGGGGAAAGAGAAAGCGAAGCCCGCAGACTCCAAGCCGCACAAGAAATGAAGGCGTCGAGGCATTAAGAACTGGGTTTTTGTCGTCTCGTAGAGTCTCCGTGTCTCCGCGGTGATTAATGGGAGAAATCGTTTCACCACGGCGGCACGGAGTTTCACTGGAGATAGTCAGGTCAGTAGACGAGGCGAAATCGAAATGCAGTTTGGCGATTACCGCGTCGAAGTTGTTCCCGACACCGAATTTCGCCTGGATGGTGGGGCGATGTTTGGTGTCGTTCCGCGCAATCTATGGGCGAAAGTCTGCCAACCCGATGATCAGAACCGCATTCGCTTAAATACGAATTGCCTATTTCTCGACACAGGCGCTGAAAGAATACTGATCGAAACGGGCATGGGCGAGAAGTGGTCTGCCCGGCAGAACGTCATGTATGGCATTGCGCGGGAACGACAACTGGTGGATTCCTTGCGCTCGATCGCAGGTATTGAGCCTAAAGACGTCACAATAGTCATAAATACTCATTTGCACTTTGATCACGCCGGCGGAAACACAATGCTCTCGGAGGGCGGTAAACCTATGCCCACTTTTCCCCGTGCCAGGTATTTTGTTTCCAGGGCGGAGTTTGAGCATGCTGAGGACCCGACCGAGCGCGACCGGGCGAGCTACCTGCCGGAGAATTGGCGGCCGCTGAAAGAGAGTGGGCAATTAGAATTAAAGGAACCAAGCTACGAGGTTGTATCGGGTCTGCGCATGGAAACACACTCCGGTCACAACCGCACGATGCAGTGTTGGCGTTTGGAACGGGGCGGGCGAACGCTGTTTGGCTTTGCTGATCTGGTGCCCATGCGCGCGCACGTAAAGTTTCCCTGGATCATGGGATACGATCTCTTCCCAGTGGAGACGCTGGCGGCGAAGAAGCGACTACTGCCACAAGCGGCGCGCGAAGGCTGGCTTTGTCTGTTCTATCATGATCCCGACGAGCCTCTGTGCCGGCTGGTTGAGGCAGACGGTAAGCTCGCCCCGGTTAGCGTGAAGATATAGGTCATTCAAGAGAGGCTCGACACGGCGCGAGAGATGGGACGGCCTATTCCAGAACCAAAAGGACGACTGCTTTACGCATAGCTCATGACGACAGCGCAAATTGGTATCATCGGCGGCAGTGGCCTCTACCAGATGCCGGAACTTAAGGACGTCGAGGAAGTCAAAGTCGATACACCCTTCGGCAGTCCGTCCGATGCGTTCATTATCGGGACTTTGCAACAACAACGAGTCGCATTTCTTCCGCGACACGGCCGAGGACACCGCTTCACGCCCACAGAGGTGCCCTTTCGGGCAAACATTTATGGAATGAAGCTATTGGGTGTGGAGCGCATACTGTCGGCTTCCGCGGTGGGGTCGTTGCAAGAGCAGTACGCTCCTCTCGACATGGTGATACCTGATCAGTTTTTCGATCGCACCAGAGCCAGGGTTCGCGAATCGACCTTCTTCGGTGACGGCATCGTAGCGCATGTTTCATTTGCGCATCCTGTCTGTGGCGATTTAGGTAACGTGGTTCAGGAATCATGCGAAGCTGCGAACGTTAAGGTGCATCGAGGAGGAACGTATCTCTGCATGGAGGGGCCTGCGTTTTCCACGAAAGCCGAGTCAAAGGTATATCGCTCATGGGGCATGGACGTGATAGGCATGACCAATTTGCAGGAAGCAAAGCTCGCACGCGAAGCGGAAATCTGTTATGCGACGCTCGCTCTGGTCACCGACTACGATTGCTGGCATGCGGCCCACGACGCAGTAAGCGTCGACACTGTGATTGAGTATCTAAACAAGAATGTTCGCAATGCCCAGATCATAATGAAAGAGGCTGTCGGGCGACTTGGTCAGAGTCCGCGCGACTGCGATTGCGGGTCGGCACTGAAGCACGCAATCTTTACTGCGCCTGACCTCTGGCCGGCGGAGACCAGGAAGAGGCTCGCAGCAATCCTAAAAAAGTACGAGGCGTCGTGACCGGCAACAAAGTCTTACAGCAGTCTGCCACTACATCAAATCTGGCCTGGTGGTGCCCGGGGAAATTGTCGAAGATCAGTTGAGAGGTACGCTATGAGAAAGAGTAGTTTGCTAACAGTTCTCCTATTCGCGTTTATCTTTTACGCGCCAGCCGTTTACGCGCAAGGCGGAGCTAAAGCGGGTCAAGATCCATCTACCATCCGCGACCCTGATCTCGAAAAGGACTCGTTGCACAGTCTCGAAGTGGCGCGGCACTATTTTAAGTTGCGCAAAGCCTATGTCGCAGCGTTACAGCGTTGCGAGGAGATCATCGCCGGTAATCCACATTTTGCGAGTATTGATGAAGTTCTGTTTATGGCCGGTGAGAGTTCTCGTGCTTTGGCAGAGAACAAAGGCAAGCAGTCGTCATCTTTGTACGTGATTTTCGATGGCAATAATAAGCGAACTTTAAAACCGGAGGAGTTCCGGGACCTCGCACGCGAGTATCTGTCGCGACTGCTGAACGAGTACCCGCAAAGCAAGTTTCGTAGCCAGTCTGAAGAGGATTTGCGCGCTCTGGGTGGACCGCCTAAGCCAAAGACGGAAGGTGGTAAGCAGTAACGGCCCGTAGTAAACCGTATTGGCATTGAGAGGAGAGGCGAGAAACGCTGAGTATCCAGGAGTAGAAACGCTTCAAAGTCTTCCAGGGGGCGATATTACATGTCATTGTTAGTGGTTGGCTCGGTGGCGTTTGATGCCGTCGAAACGCCGTTTGGTAAGTGCGAAAAGATGCTGGGTGGTTCCACCTCGCATTTCTCGATCGCAGCGAGTTTTTACACCGATGTACGGATCGTCGGGGTCGTCGGTGGCGACTTCAGCGAGGCAGAGCAAAAGGTGTTTGATAGCCATAAGATTGACACGACTGATCTCGAACGGATTCCTGATGGTAAGACGTTCTTTTGGCGTGGACGTTACGATTACGACTTGAACGTTGCCCACACCCTCGACACGCAGCTGAATGTCTTTGCCGACTTCAAGCCCAAACTGTCCGACGAATCAAAAAAAGCGCGGCTCGTTTTTCTAGGCAACATCCAGCCTGATCTTCAGCGTGAAGTGCGCGAGCAAGTGCCGGACGCGGAACTGGTAGCCCTGGACACGATGAACCTCTGGATAGAAATTGCGCGAGAGTCGTTGCTGCGCACAATAAAAGCAGTTGATGTGGTGATCATCAACGACGCTGAGGTGCGGCAACTCACCAGTATCCCCAATCTTATTAAGGCGGCCAGAACTGTTCTTTCGTGGGGGCCGAAGGCGCTCATTGTCAAGCGTGGCGAATATGGCGCAGCCTTGTTTACGCCTGAGAATTACTTTGCGATCCCGGCGTATCCACTGGAATCCGTTTTTGATCCTACGGGAGCCGGCGACACTTTTGCGGGTGGTTTTATGGGTTACTTATCAAGCCAGGAGGCGCTAAATGAGGCTGCCATGAGACGCGCAATGATTTTCGGTTCGGTAATGGCTTCTTTTAACGTTGAGGAGTTTGGCACAGCACGAGTGCGACGTTTGACACACGAAGAGATTAATACACGGTTTCGGGCCTTCAAGCAGATGACCCATTTTGAAGAGATTCCGTTCATTCGAGTGGCGACCTGATGAGTGATGAGTGATGAGTAATGAGTGTCGGCCGAGGCCAGTAGATTCTTAGTGACAAGAGACCTCTAAGACTCTATCTTGTCACTGACTACTAATTACTGACTACTGACCACTGACCATTTATAACTTATCAGGGGACCTTATGTTCTGTCCTGTTTGCGAGTCTGAGTACCAATCCGGCGTGAAGCGTTGTCCTGACGATAACTCAGAGCTTGTGCCGCGACTTGATTCGACTACCACCGTGCACGATCACAGTGAGGCACGCTTTGTGAAACTTCACAGTATGGGCTCGCCGGTCGAGGCCGAGATGGTTAACGATATCCTAAGGCAGAACGGAATCCGCTCTGTCGTGCAATCGGGCGGTGCAGATGCTCTTTCACCGTTGCTCTCAAGCACTTCGCCGGGCGCTGTTATTCTGGTTGACGAACGCGATTTCGACCGTGCGTTGGAACTCTACAGCGCTTTCTTTGGGAGCGATACGACGCCTCTTACGGGAGCTGTAGAGGAGGATGAAGAAAACGGAGAACGGGAGAAGGGGTGAAGGGGCGACACGGATGGCGCCACCCAATCAGGTTTTCTCATCGGTTCTATCGATCTCCCTCGGCGTATTGGAATCTTGGCGGTTGATTAGGTAGTACCAAGTAGTGACAGCAGAATCATCAGAAGCAATCGTGGTTTTGATGAGCGCCGCTAATGGAGAAGAGGCGGCGCGGTTAGCAGACATGCTGGTGGGAGCTCACCTCGCTGCGTGCGTCCAGATCCTACCAGAGATGGAATCGGTTTACCGCTGGAAAGGCAAGATCGAACGCCAGGCCGAAATTCTTGTGATCGCCAAAACCGTGCGATCAAAGTTTACAGAAATGGAGCGTGAAGTACGGGCGTTGCACACCTACGAGACCCCTGAAATCATTGCATTGCCTATCACGGGCGGGTCAGAACCTTACCTTGAATGGCTCTTAACGAGTCTCGCTCCCCAGAGCTAAAAAATAATTTGCCATCATTTTGAGTCAGACGACATGTTTGCACTGCTTCACAAAGACCCGAGTGGAAGCCCCATTCTAACGCTCTTCCAGCACTCGGTATTCGTCTGAGATGCTCCTGTCTAACACGCGCAAGGAGCTTTGGCTATCGATGACAATCTGAACGACTTCCGCTGGTGAATCCGTTAGATGAAGTAGCTTCAGATCCTGCTCAGAGACCTTTCCTTCTTTCAGTGCGACATCGCTAATCCACGTCAAAAGTCCGTTCCAGTACTGCGAACCGAAGAGGACCACGGGGAAGTTGCGGATTTTGCGAGTTTGAATCAGAGTGAGCGCCTCAAAAAGTTCATCAAGAGTGCCAAAGCCACCCGGAAAAATGATGAAGCCCAGGCTGTATTTGACGAACATCATCTTGCGGACAAAGAAATAACGAAACTTCAGAGACCGCGTTAAATAAGGGTTGGCCCCTTGTTCGAATGGGAGCTCGATGTTGCAGCCGATTGAGAGTCCGCCCGCTTCAAATGCTCCGCGATTGGCTCCTTCCATGATACCGGGACCGCCTCCGGTGATGACGGCGAACCCCTTATTCGTAAGCAGCGCTGCTGTTTCTTGTGCGGCTTTGTAGTATGCGTCATCGGGTTTAGAGCGGGCTGAACCAAAAATTGAGATGCCCCGCGTGAGACTTGCAAGCTCATCAAAACCTTCCACAAACTCACCCATAATACGAAACACACGCCAGGTGTCCGTGTGAGTGAACTCATCGGTTCGCGGACTCTCAAGAAGTTGTTCATCCTGTGTGGTGTGCGCTTTACGTCGTTCTACTTCAAAGGGTTTATCCATCGCGCGTTCCTCAGATGCCCATGATGTTATAGCCGCAGTCCACGTAGATGACTTCGCCGGTGATTCCGGAAGACAGAGGACTACACAAAAAGAGCGCCGTATCGCCCACTTCGCGTGGCGCCACATTGCGTCGCAGGGGAGAGCGCTCTGCATGATGCTTCATCATCGTCGTAAAATCGGCAACGCCGCGGGCGGATAGAGTTTGAATCGGACCAGCACTGATGGCGTTGATGCGAATATTGCGCGGTCCAAGATCGTTAGCCAGGTAGCGGGTGCTCGCTTCCAGGGCCGCCTTGGCTACTCCCATAACATTGTAGCCGGCAACGACTTTTTCGGCGCCGTAATAAGTCATCGAAACTATACTACCGCCTTCTGTCATCAAAGGAACTGCCCCGCGGGCGAGCTGAGCAAGTGAGTACGAGCTAATTTCCAGCGCCGTAAGAAATGCCTCCCGGCTGGTGGCCAGATATTCGCCCTCGAGCGCTTCGCGCGGGGCGTAAGCGATGCTGTGAATAAGAAAGTCCAGTCGCCCAAACTCTTTGCCGATAAGCCGAAAGGCTTCATCAACCTCTTCCTGCTTCGTCACGTCGCAAGGAACAAGCAGCGAGTCGGGCATTGCGCCATTGGTGAGACCCTCAACATTCTCTTTTAGCCGGTCGCCCTGGTAAGCAAAAGCAAGACGTGCTCCTGCATTATGGAGGGATAGTGCGGTCGCCCAGGCAATTGATCGTTTGTTGGCTACACCAAAAATTATTCCGAGTTTGGCTTTTAGCATTGATACTGAAGTCCAAAGTCCAATGTCCAAAGTCCAATGTCTAGTATCCAAGTCCAAGATCGAATTTATTGGAATTTGGACGTTGGATATTGGACGTTGGACATTGGACGGGTTACGCTGCAGCGCTTTCAGGCTTGTCCGTCATCAATTCCTTATACTCACCACTCTCGACCCACTTGAGAATCTCCGAGACGCGCCAGACCGGGAATGGATGGCTCAAACCGGAGGTGATCACGTCTGCCCAGAAACGATCGAGAGCCTTATCGTCGTAGTTTTTCTCGAAATCGCGAGCCTGGGCGAGAAACAGCTCATAATCCACTTTAGACGCAAACGTTCCGCCGGCTAGCTTCATCATGGTCCGGCCAATTACGTTTGCGTCTTGCGTGACAAGAAGCGCCGCGCGATCACACGAAAGTTCTGCGCGGCGTGCCCATGCCAGTAATGCCGTCCGCATGGTTACTGTCAGAATCTCCTTGACGATACCTGTTAATGGTGACGCGAGGACGGCTGTCTTCGCGAGGTATTCGATTAGGCGCGCCGCCGTTAGATTTAGCACATGCTCCGCGTGGATATGGCCTACTTCGTGGGCCACGACCGCGAGGACCTCTTCGTCAGTAAGACGTTCGATGAGCTGCGAATAAAGTACGATCACCGGTCGCTCAACTCCACCCGTGAAGGCGTTCGCTACCGGATTCTGTTGCACAAAAAGATCGGGCATGTCCACGCCGAGCGTGGTGCAGGCTATCTGCAGCTTCGCATAGAGGTCAGGACACTGGTGCGATGTAACTTTCACTGCGCTCGCGGTAAAGATTACTCGAATGGCAGATTCCCCTGTCACAACCAGAAGTCTCTTCAAGGCGGAATCAATTCCGGGAATGGCTTTCAATGCGGCAAGCGCTCGTCTGTCTGCAGGGTGGATGTATTGTTCCTTGTCCAGGTTGGCAAACTTCTTGTGTCGCTCTTCCGAAAGGGGAAGGCGACAGCGGCCGCAACGGGGCTCGCTGACGCCTGGCCTGGTTTGGTTACGCTGACCGCAGTAACGGCAGCGGACAAACTCTGTTGCTTCAAGGCCTGAATCTGAATTTGCCATGTTTACCTCAGCAGGACTCGTGACTGGTCTCAGTGAACGCAGTATCGTTCATGGGACGATCCTGTAGCAAGTTCCAAAGCTACATCTCTTGCCATCGTTACATCGAATAGTGACTTCAAGCGTGTAGGTGGCACTTCCGCGCGTGGGGAGACTGCTAATGTTTGAAGTGGCGAATGCCGGTGAAGACCATTGCAAGTCCATGTTCATCAGTGGCGGCAATAACCTCGGCATCGCGCAGGGAACCACCGGGCTGAATCACGGCAGTGATTCCATGCTTCGCAGCTTCGTCAATCCCATCGCGAAAGGGAAAAAAGGCATCCGACGCGAGTACCGAACCCTTGATGGGTAATTGGGCACGCATTGCTGCAAGCTTCACAGAATCAACGCGCGACATCTGCCCGGCACCCACTCCAACAGTCTGCCCGTCGCGAGCATAAACTATTGCATTTGACTTCGTGTGTTTGCAGACCGTCCAGGCGAACAGCAGCGCTCGAATCTCTTCGTCGGTTGGCTGGCGATTGCTAACGACTTTGAGATCTTCCCGCCCGAGCTTATCAGTGTCGCGCGTTTGCACCAGCATGCCCCCACTAATCTGTCTATACTCGAGTCCGCCAACAGTGTTCGGCACACCTGCACTTAAGATGCGCAAATTCTTTTTTGCGCGAAGAATCGTGAGGGCCTCAGCGTCATACTCCGGGGCGATTACGACCTCAGTGAATATTTCCGTCACCGCTTTTGCTGCTCGCCCATCAACTGGACGATTAAACGCGACGATTCCCCCGAATCCCGAGACGGGGTCAGTTGCGAGCGCTTTGCGATAAGCCTCTTCAGCATTTTCTCCCAGCCCCACACCCGCCGGGTTTGTGTGCTTGATAATCGCGCAGGATAGTTCGTCAAAATCGCACACGAGCTGCCAGGCAGCATCGGCATCGACGTAGTTGTTGAATGACATCTCCTTACCACTGAGCAGTTCGGCCTGGGCGACACCATTGGCCCCGCCGGTGAAGTAAAGCGCGGCCTGTTGATGTGGATTCTCGCCGTA
>Ga0137372_10002436_pt1 | contig 17994 bp, 13 predicted proteins | sample SagtaG_6_FD_104911 | JGI IMG/M metagenome (GOLD analysis project Ga0137372, IMG submission 104911) | Vadose zone soil microbial communities from Sagehorn Ranch, Mendocino, California, USA - Sage1_R_60_16 metaG | ecosystem: Environmental > Terrestrial > Soil > Vadose zone | place: USA...
CCGCAGCGCCCGCATCGTCCGGAACTTCACCATGGTGAAGGGCTCGCCGCGGAGGCCGGGGCGCACGTGCCGGAAGAAGATCGGCCGGCCCTGCGCCACCAGGATCGCGACGGCCGTGAGCGCGAGCAGCGGCGCGAGGAGGACGAGCCCCGCGCCCGCGCCGAGCACGTCGATGCCCCGCTTCGCGGCGAGCGCGACCCTGCGCCGGGTGCCCATGGCCCGCGTCACGCCTTCACGAGCCGCCGCGGACCCGTCTCGCCCTGCGTCGTCAGGGAGGCGATCAGGTTGCGCGTGTCGACGACCAGCTGCGCGCCGCGGTAGAGCGACCGGTCCTTGAACGCGTCGTGGGCCGTGGCGACGAGGAGGGCGTCGTACGTCGCGAACACCTCCGGCGAGCACGGAACGGACGAGAGCCCGAGGTCGTGCTTGCGTCCCTTGCGCGTGGTGGGGAAGAACGGATCGCAGTAGTCGACGCGGGCGCCGCGCGCCTTGAGCAGCTCCAGGATCTCGTACGACGGGGATTCGCGGTCGTCGTCGATGTTGGCCTTGTAGGCGAGGCCGAGCAGGAGGACGCGCGAGCCCTTGAGCGCCTTGCCGTCCTCGTTGAGCGCGTCGGCGACCTTGTCCACGACGCGCTCGGGCATGCGCGTGTTGATCTCGCCCGCGAGCTCGATGAAGCGCGCCCACGTCCCGTGCTCGGCCGCCTTCCACGAGAGGTAGAAGGGATCGAGCGGGATGCAGTGCCCGCCGAGCCCCGGCCCCGGGTAGAACGGCATGAAGCCGAAGGGCTTCGTCTCGGCGGCGCGGATGACCTCCCACACGTCGATGTCCATGCGCTCGAAGATCATCTTCAGCTCGTTCACGAGCGCGATGTTCACCGACCGGAAGACGTTCTCGAGCAGCTTGGCGCTCTCGGCGACGCGCGCGCTCGACACCGGGACGACCTTCTCGAGCCCCGCCGCGTAGAGCGCCGCCGCCGCCTCCGTCGACGCGGGGTTCACGCCCCCCACGACCTTCGGGATCGTCTTGGTGGTGAAGTTCTTGCGGCCCGGGTCCTCGCGCTCCGGCGAGAAGGCGAGGAGGAAGTCCTCCGGACAGTCGAGCCCGCTCTCCTTCAGGATGGGCAGCACCTCCTCGTCGGTCGTCCCCGGGTACGTCGTCGACTCGAGGACGATGAGCTGCCCGCGGCGCAGCCGCTTCGAGATCTCGCGCGCGGTGGCCAGGATCGACGAGTTGTCGGGCTCGCGGTGCGGCCCGAGCGGCGTCGGGACGCAGATGAGCACCGCGTCGCACTCCGTGATGAGATCGAAGTCGGTCGTCGCCGTGTACTCCCCGCTCGCGACGGCCGCAGCGACGCGCTCCGGGCCGATGTGCCTGATGTACGACTCGCCCCGGCGGAGCGCATCGATCTTGCGGGCATCGAGATCGAAGCCCACGACGGGGAAGCCCGCCTCGCGGAACAAGAGCGCGAGCGGCAGCCCCACGTACCCTTGCCCGATGACGCCGATCCGGGCCGATCGGGACTGGATGCGCGAATGGAGTTCGATGGCCATGAAGCCTCGCTCGCCGGCCGCGTGTCACTGCGGGTCGCGGCATGACGAGAGTACGCATCGACGCAATCGCGGCCACGGCCCTCCTTGGCAATGCACCTCCCGTTCCCGATGGGGCTCAACACGATTGTCAGGTCGATTGTCCGAGGGAGCGAGGACATCGTGTCGGCGCTCGAGACGCCGGCCGCCCGGTGCGGCAGGAGAGACGAGGGCGAGACGTGTCCGTGATCATGCGAGAGCCACACCACAGCATCAACGGGCGGCGATGTATGAGCGCACCGGCGTCGTTCCGGTGGCGGGGCGACCCCTTGTCGGTCCCAAGCCCGGCGCCTCTCCGGCCCGCGGCCGCACACGCGGCGCGCTCGCTGCGCGTGCTCCAGCTCATCCCGACGCTGACCGTGGGGGGCGCGGAGCGCGTCGTCGCGCTGCTCGCTCGCCACCTGTGCCGATCGGGGCACACCGTGGGCGTGGTTTCGATGTACGACTCGTTCCAGACGTGGATCGAGGCGGAGCTCCGGGCGGACGGCGTTCCGCTGTTCTTCCTGGGGAAGCGGCCCGGCCTCGACCTTCGGATGGTGGCGCGCATCAGGCGGACGCTCGCTCGGTTTCGCCCCGATGTGGTCCACACGCACATGTACGCGCTGCAGTATGCGCTCCCAGCGCTGGCCTCGAGGCGGTACCGCGTCGTCCACACGCTCCACAATCTTGCGGAGCGCGAGGCGCATCGACCGGGCCGTCTCCTGCAGCACGTCGCGTTCAGGATGGGGGTCGTGCCCGTCGCGATCGGCGCGGCGGTCGCAGAGAGCATGCGCAGGGTGTATCGACTCTCGCCGCGCAACACGATCCTGAACGGCATCCCCGTCTCGGAGTATGCGCCCCCAGCCGGTGCGCGCGACCAGCTCCGGGCGTCGCTCGACGTCCCGGCGGACGCGCCGACGTTCATCAGCGTGGGTCGGCTCGAGCCGCAGAAGAACACCGGCGTGCTCATCCGGGCGTTCGCGTCCGTGCCGCTCCGCTCAACCGCGGCCCATCTCCTCCTGGCCGGCGACGGCCCGCTCCGAGGCGAGCTGGAGCGGCAGGCGCGCGACCTCGGGGTGCTCCATCGCGTGCGCTTCCTCGGGGTGCGGACCGACGTGCCGTCCCTGCTCGCAGCCGCCGACGTCTTCGTGCTCGCCTCGCGCTACGAGGGCAATCCCCTCACGATCATGGAGGCCATGGCGGCGGGGAAGCCAGTCATCGCGACCGCCGTCGGTTGCGTCCCGGAGCTGGTGGTGGAGGGTGCCGGGGTGCTCGTCGCGCCGGATGACCACGGCGCGCTCGAGCGCGAGATGGTCGAGCTCGCGCGCGACCTCGCCCTCGCGCGAGCTCGCGGTGCGGCCGCGGCGCACATCGCGCACGCCCGGTTCGACGCGGCGGTCATGGCGCGTGCGTATGAGCAGCTGTACGCGGAAGGGGCGGACGATGCGGCAATCGCCAGCCTATGAGGCGCTGAAGCTGACGTTGCGCAACGAACCGAGGACGTGGCTCGTCACGGGCGCCGCCGGTTTCATTGGATCGCACCTCGTCGAGCAGCTCCTGCGGCTCGAGCAGCGCGTGGTCGGGCTCGACAACTTCGCGACCGGGAAGGAGCAGAACCTCGCCGAGGTACGCGCCGTCGTCGGGCCGGAACGAGCCGCCCGGTTCCGGTTCATCCAGGGCGATATCCGCGATCCCGCCGCGTGCGCCCGGGCGTGCGTCGGTGTCGACCTGGTGCTCCACCAGGCGGCGCTGGGCTCGGTACCGCGGTCGATTGAGGATCCGTTCCGGTCACACGACACCAACGTCACGGGATTCCTGCGCGTGCTCATGGCGGCGCGCGCCGCCGCCGTCCGGCGCGTCGTCTACGCGAGCTCGAGCTCGGTATACGGGGACCACCCCGCGTTGCCGAAGGTGGAGGATATCGTCGGCCGGCAGCTCTCGCCCTACGCGGCGACGAAGTACGCCGACGAGCTGTACGCGCTCGTGTTCGGAAAGTGCTACGGCATCGAGCTGCTCGGGCTTCGCTACTTCAACGTGTTCGGACCGAGGCAGGATCCGGATGGTCCGTACGCCGCCGTCATTCCGCAGTGGTTTGCGGGGCTGTTCGAAGACCGCGAGGTCGCGATCAACGGAGACGGCGAGACGAGCCGCGACTTCTGCTTCGTCGAGAACGTGGTCCAGGCGAACCTGCTCGCCGCCACCACGAGGAACCCGGACGCGCTCGGGGGGGTCTTCAACATCGCGTGCGGCGAGCGCACGACGCTGAATGAGTTGTTCGCGCGCATCCGCGAGGAGGTGGCCAGGGTCCGCCCCGGCGCCGAACGGGCGTCCCCCGTGTACCGTGCCTTCCGCGCGGGCGACGTGCGGCACTCGCTCGCGGCCACGGACAAGGCGCGCGAGATGCTCTCCTATGCGCCGACGCACTCCGTACACGACGGCCTCGCCCACACGGGCGCCTGGTACGCCTCGGCCGCGCAGCGGGCGCCGGTGGCCCCGGTGTGCCAGGAGGCGCTGCCATGATCGCCATCGACTGCGGCACCCCGGGCTCGGAGGGCCTCGAGGAGCGCCCGGCGGCGGCGTGGCCCGTCCGCATGCTGCTAGCGCTGTTCGCTTTCGCGGTCGCCATCGACGTCACCCTCGCGACGCGCCTCGGGAGCGGCGGCGCGGCGTCGCTCGTCGCCTCCGCCGTGCTCGGGGCGCCGCTCGTCCTCGCCGCGCTCTGGCACCTCGCGAAGGACGGCCGCCTGCGCGGCCTGCCCCCGCCGCTCGTCGCGCTCGTCGCGTTCGTCGGTTGGTCCGCGCTGAGCATATGCTGGGCTTCCGCGGACCAGGACGTCATCACGCGCTCCATCACGAACGCGCAGCTCCTAGCGTTCGTGTGGCTGGGCTGGCAGACCGTGCGCACGAAGCGCGAGGTGTGCGCCGTGCTGGCCGGCTTCGTCGCGGGCTGCATGCTCATCGTCGCGCTCACCTGGCGGGCCTACGCTGCGGACGAGTTCGTCACGTACGGAAGGTATGCCGCCGAGGGCTTCGACCCGAACGACATGGGCGTCTACGTGGCGCTCGGCATTCCGATGGCCGCGTACCTGGCGCTCGCCGGCGGACGCAGCGGCGACCTGCTCGCGCTGCTCTACCTGCCGGTGGCCATGACCGGGATCGCGCTCAGCGGATCCCGCACCGGGCTGCTCACCGGAAGCGTCGCGGCCGCCGCGGTCGTGGTCTGGGTTGCCCTGCGCAGCCGTTTTGCGATGGTGCTCACGCTCGCGCTCGTCGCGGGCGGGATCACCATCGTGGCGGTGTCCGTGCCCGCGGGCACCCTGGAACGCCTCTTCAGCGTCGAGACGGAGGTCGCTGGGGGGACCATCGGCGACCGGACGGACGTCTGGCGCGGCGGCTTCGAGTTGTTCGCGGCTCACCCGGTCGTCGGCGTCGGCGCGGGCGGGTTTGCCACCGCGATCATCCCGGCCGTGCGCATGCGCATCGTCGCGCACTCGACGCCGCTCTCTATCGCGGTCGAGCTCGGGGCGGTCGGCCTGCTCCTCTTCTTCGGCGCGCTCGCGCTCGTCGCCACGGGCGTCCTGCGCCGCGGAGTCGACGAACGGGCGCTGGCGTGGATCCTGGTCCTGACCTGGTGCGTGGGGACCGCGACGCTCACCTGGGAGTTCCGCAAGCCCACGTGGTTCGTCTTCCTCCTCGGCGCGGTGCTGGGTGGCCTCCCGCCCGGACCGCGGCGCACCTGATCGATGGCGGTCGGGAGCGAGGCGACCATGGCCGCGCGCCGGATGGGGAGCAACGTCCGGTGGACGCTCCTCGGCAATGTCGTCTACGCGGTTGGGCAGTGGATTCAGCTCGTCATCTTCGCCCGACTCGGTGGCGCGGCCGCGGTCGGCGCCTACGCGTTCACGCTCGCCCTGACTGCCCCGGTGATGATGCTCGCGAACCTGCAGCTCAGGATGCTGCTCGCGAGCGACGCGCGTGGTGCCTACGCCTTCCGCGAGTACCGCCGCCTGCGCCTCGCCACGACGCTCGCCGCGCTCCTCGCGGTCGCGCTCATCGCGAGCCTCACCGCCGACGGACGCGGCCACTGGCGGGTGCTCGTCCCGGTCTGCGCGATGCGAGCCGCCTACGAGATGGGCGACGTCTACTACGGGCTCTGGCAGCAGCACCAGCGCATGCGCGTCATCGGCGTGGGACTCGTCCTCAACACGGTGAGCTCGCTCGCGTTCATGGCGCTCGCGGCCGCGCTCGGCGGCGGCGCTCCGGGGGCTGCGGCGGGCGCGGCGCTCGGCGCCTGCGCCTCGTTCGCGTTCGTCCACCATCGCACGGCGGCCGACGCGGACCTCCGGCGGAGCGTAGCGGCGGGTGCTGATCACGTCGAGTGGCGTCGTATCGGGCGGCTCGCTCTCGAGGGCGCTCCTTTGGGCGTCATCATCCTGCTCGGGTCGCTCCAGCAGAACATTCCGCGTTACTTCATCCAGGCGCACTCGGGCGAGGCGGCGCTCGGGCTGTTCGCCGCGGCGAGCCAGCTCACCGCGGCGGGAACGACGGTCATCGGCGCGCTCGGAGGCGCCGCGACGCCGCGGCTCGCGCGCCTGTGCGCCGCTGGCCAGGCGGGGGCGTTCCGGGCGCTGACGCGCAAGCTCGTCGCCGCGGCGGCGCTGCTCGGGCTCCTCGGCGTCGCCCTCTCGGCGCTCGTCGGGCGCGAGGTCCTGGTCGTTCTGTTCCGGCCCGAGTTCGGGGCCGCCGCGCGCGTCCTCGTCATCCTGAGCGTCGGCGCCGGGCTCGGCTTCGTGGCGACGCTGCTCGGGTACGCGCTCACGGCAGCGCGTGTCATCGCCGTCCAGCCGGTGACGCTCGCCGTGGCGCTCATCGCACTCGTCGCGTGCTGCTCGATACTGGTGCCGGGCCAAGGCGCGGCCGGGGCCGCCTGGGCCCTCGTCGCCGCGTCTGCGGTGCAGGCGATCTGCAATGCCGCTGCGCTGCACCGCTCCAGGATCGAAGCCGGCGCGCCGAACCCCGCGGTCGAGGTCGCCTGAGAGAGAGCGCGTCAGGGGTTGTCGACGGGGCGCTCCGGGTGGGCGGCGATCCTGTTGCCGATCGCCTTGCGGACCCTCTGGAGCGCGTCCGTGTCAGTGCTGTAGTCGCTGTAGTCGGTGCCGCCGAGGCCCTCGACCAGCGCCCTGCAGGACACGGCATGGCCCGGGCAAGCGCCCGACGCGTATGCAGCGCCTCCGCCGAGGGTCTTCAGGATCCGGATGAACTCGTAATCCTCGATGCCGTCGCGGAAGAACTTGAGCCGCAGGTGCGGCACTGGCGTGCGGCCGAGGCCGACCGGTGCGCCGGGGTAGATGAACTGGCTATCGCCGTTCATGGGGCAGCTCTTCGCGCTCGGCGGCGAGGGGCACAGTTCCACGCCGCTCACCCACGGGTCATCGCTGGCCTCGGCGAGCGTCCAGTACTCCGAGATCCACGCTCCGGAGATCCGGAGCGCCTGGGCGATGAACCCCAGCCGGTAGGACACCGGCGAGTAGTCGAGCTGCCACTTAGGCCCCCACGAGTCGCCGAGCCAGATGTTGTACGTCCAGATCTCGCTGCCCGCGGCGAGCACCTGGCTCACGACGTCGGGCGCGCCCGGCGCGCGGAGCAGATTCTTCGGGCTCTCGCGGAAGAGCTGCTCGGGCCCGGCGACGAAGATGTCGACGGCGGGGGGCCCGCTCCCGTCCTCGTTGCTGTAGGCGAGCTCGGCGATCGGGTTCACGGTGGACTGGACCTTGGCGCGGGTCGCGTGGACGACGCGCGCGCCGGCCCGGATCGCGCCGTACATCGACCCTTGGCAGCGCGCCTGCTCCTCTTTCCAGAGCTCGTCGCCATCCGCGATGTAGACGCCCACGCTGGGCGGGACGAGGCGGCTCGCGATCCAATCCTCGATCTCCGACGCGGTCGGGTAGGGCGTGCGCCGCGAGCACGCGCCGAGGGAGACGCCCGGCCAGAAGCCGGCGGCCGTGACGTTGGGCACGCCCCATTTCCGCCTCAGGTCCCACGGGCGGGATCCGCCGTCTTCGAACATCCCGTAGTGGAGCGAGCTCACCTTGTGCTTGGCGAGATAGTCCTGCTCCGCGACGACCCACCCGTGCCCGCCCGGCCGGGGCGACGTGTTGGACCCGAAGCCCGTCTTGAACGACGGGGAGCTCGGGAGCTCGAAGTCCCACACGTCGAGCACGACCGGGATGCGCGCCATGCCCGTGTTCGCCGCGACGGTCACGGAACCGGTGTAGCGGCCGCCGGGATGGCGCGAGGAGCCGCGTGGGACCGTGACTTCGATCCAGAGCTCCTGGTTGCACGGCCCGCCGCACGCGACGTTCGAGACCACCATCGAAGGCGCGCCCTTTCCGCACCCATTCCCGTCCACCGCACACCGGTTCGAGGTGCCGGCGTCGCCCGGGCACGGTGGCGCCGATCCGTCGGAGCACTTCTTGTACGGGATGAGACCGTCGGGGATGTAGCAGGGCGGGGCGCCGAAGGGCCTCCCCGGTCCGCACATCGAGCCCATCCCGGGATCGGCGAGCGTTCCGCGCCCGGCCGGCCCGTGCTCCCTCGTCGGTCGGTAATGGGTTATCGCGTGCCGGCCCGGCCCCGTCGGCCTGGAGATGCGTTGATATATCGCGCGGTACGCCTCGACGTGATTCGCGGGGATGCTCTTCCCGTCGCACGCGCCCGACGTGCAGGTGAGGGCGGACACCTCGACCGAGAGGCTCGTGATGGGAGTGCTCCTCGGGGCCTTGACGACGATGGCAAAGCCCTCTACCTCGCCGCGCGCGGCGTTCACGTGCGCCGTCGTCGCGCTCCCCGCGGGCGCGTCACGCGGCAAGCGCGCCATCGCGTCCGCGAGCGGCGGCGCGGTCCCGGGCACGGTGGGCACCCACGCCGTGAGCGCGCCGGCGCTCGGCGTCGCGATCGCGGCTGGTGCCGTCGCCCGGTCGCCGTGCGCGCGCAGCCGTGCTCCGGCCAGGACACATAGCGCAGCGACGAGATCGACTCCGATCGTCTTCATTTCGGTTCCCGCTGGTCGTCCCATGTGGCGCGACACCAGTCGGAGGGTCCGCGCCGCGCACGCTTCTCAAAACGCCGAACCCTGCCTACCTGTACGTGCGATGCTCGCACCGGTCAGGGTGGTGACCAGCCGATTGCTGTCCCTGGCGGTGAGCAGGGTGTACTCGATCGGTATTTACGCTGGCGCATCACCGCTTGCACTTGCGCCGCCGAACGTTCATCCAAACCCCGTCCTCACTCCAGAATGCGTCACGGACGCCGTCGCGACCACCGTCGCCGACCCTTTCATGATCCGCGTCGACGGCGTGTGGCACATGTTCTTCGAGGCGGTGAGCTGGACCGGGCGCTCGAAGAAGGGAGAGATCGCTCTCGCGACGAGCCGCGACGGGTTCCGGTGGGCCTACCGGAGGATCGTCCTCGCCGAGCCTTTCCACCTCTCGTACCCGTACGTCTTCCGGCACGGCTCCGACTTCTACATGGTCCCCGAGAGCCACCAGGCCGGCGCCGTCCGCCTCTACCGCGCGGAGCGGTTCCCGGACCGGTGGGTGCTCGACGCGACGCTTCTGAGCGGTCCGGTGCTCGCCGACACCTCCGTGTTCGAGCGAGACGGTCGCTGGTGGCTCCTCACCGAGACCAGCTACCGTCATGACACGCTGCGCCTGTTCTGTTCCCGCGGTCTGCGCGGGCCCTGGAGCGAGCATCCACGGAGCCCGATCATCACCGATGATCCTGGCAGCGCGCGCCCCGCAGGCAGGGTCCTCTCGGTGGCCGCCCGCGTAATCAGATACACACAGGTATGCCAGCCGGTGTACGGCACGAGCGTCCGCGCATTCGAGATCACCTCGCTGACGGAACGTGATTACCGGGAGACCCCGTTCCCGAACAGTCCGCTGCTGGCCGGCAGCGGCGGCGGGTGGAACCGATCTGGAATGCACCACGTCGACGCCCACGAGCTCGACGACGGCCAGTGGATCGCTTGCGTCGACGGCTGGTCGCGCAGGAGCCCACGCCAGCTGGTGGATTGGGCAGGCCGGCGCCAAGGATAGGCAGCGTGCCCTTCGCCGTACGATCGCTCGCAAGGCCCTGTCACGACGACGCACCAGCGGGGGCGGTGCCATCCGTGCTGCACGTCATCACCGGGCTCGGGGCAGGCGGCGCGGAGTCGATGCTGTACAAGCTTGTCTCGGCGTCGCGGGACGAGCTCGGGCACTCGGTCGTGTCGCTCACCGGAGCCGGCACGTTCGGCTGCAAGCTCGAGGCGGACGGCGTTCCGGTGGCGTGCCTCGGGATGCGTCCCGGGCAGCCCAGCGCGATCGCCGTCGCCCGACTCGCGCGCATCCTCCGGCGAGAGCGGCCAGATGTCATCCAGAGCTGGATGTACCACGCGAACTTGCTGGCCGGGGTGGCGGCGATCGGTTCGCGCATTCCGGTCGTGTGGGGCCTGCACCATACGGACGTGGATCCGCGACATGCAAAGCGGTTGACGCACTGGACCCGCCTGCTGTGCGCGCGCCTGTCCGCTGCACTTCCAGTGAGGATCGTGTGCTGTGCCGAGTCGGCGCGCGAGTCGCACGCGAGCCTCGGGTACCGCGCCGATCGGATGGTCGTCATCCCGAACGGCTTCGTCCTCGACCGGTTTTCGCCGGACGCGCACGCACGAGACCGCGTGCGGCAGGAGCTCTCGGTTCCGGCGGCAGCCTCCCTCGTGGGGCTCGTGGCACGCGTGCACCCGGACAAGGATCATGAGAACTTCTTCGCCGCAGCGAGCATCGTCGCGCAGGCGAACCGCGATGCGTTGTTCCTGCTCGCCGGTGACGGTGCCGTGCCGTCGAACCCGCTCCTGTCCTCATGGATCGATGCGCACGGGCTCCGCTCTCGCGTACGACTCCTCGGACCTCGGTCCGACGTCCCCCGCCTCCTCGCGGCGCTGGACGTACTTGCGTCCTCCTCCAGGAGCGAGGGGTTCCCGCAAGTCCTCGGCGAGGCGATGCTCTGCGGGGTCCCATGCGCCGCGACGGACTGCGGCGACTCGCGCGAAATCGTCGGACCGACGGGTAGGATCGTGCGGCCGCGAGATCCTGCCGCGCTTGCCGGAGCGATCTTGGACTTGCTCGCCCTCTCGCCCGGCGTGCGGGCCGCTATGGGATCTGCGGCCAGTCAGCGCATCGCGGAGAGGTACGACATCGTCGCGATCACGCGGCGCTACGTCGCTCTGTACGCGACCGTGCGCCGACGGCGGCCCTTCGCGTGAGCTCTTCTCAGTGGGCGAGGACCATCACGGAGAAGCCACCCAGGAGTCGAGGTGCCCAATCTGGTGCAATGGCATGAAGCGCGCGGCGAGGCCCGAGCGCGAGCCATGAGCGATACGAGCGAGGCAGGTCCACCGAGCGCGACGTATAGTGCCAATCCACGACTTCGTATCCAGTGTCGCTCAGCAGTGCGAATGCCGTGTCCTTCGTGAAGAAGTGCAGGTGTCCCACCGCCTCACGAGACCGTTCGGGCAAGTGCCGCAGTACCCCGAGCACGGACATCTCCAGCGGTATGTGCAGCACCTTGTGCGTCGCGACGCTTCTCAGGTCGCGCAGGAACTCGAAGCAATCCTCGACGTGCTCGAACACGTCCAGGGCGATGACGACGTCGAAGCGCGCGCCCAGCGCGAACAGGTCGCCGACGGCGAACGACAGGCGCGGCGAGGCCTTCGGTGAGGCGAGCCGAATGGCGTCGGGCGAGATGTCGAATCCGCTCAGCGTTGGCTCGGAAAGGGAGTCATGCAACGACCTGAGGACCGCGCCGGCGCCACATCCCACCTCTCCGACCGAACGCGGTCCCAGATGGTTGCGCTAGAGAATTCGCAGGACGTGCGACGCCTTCCACGCGGAGTCCTCTTCGTGCCATGTCGGGTTATTCGCAAAGTATCGACCCAACTCGTACATCCTGCCTTCTCGCAAATCAGCGGCGATCGTCATGACGCCTTCCGGTGTCCGCCAGGTGTCTGCGCGCGTCGGCTCGCGGGGCGGCTCAGGCGCGCTTGCTCGCGGATGCGACCTGCTCCTGGCCCAGGATGTCAATCGCCTTCGTCCGAACAAGGCCTTTGCGTGCGGGCTCCCCTTCGAGGCGGCGCCGCAAGGGTGACCGCACATTCGCCGGAGCACCCTGAAAGTGAAAATGGCGTCCTCCCGCGCCACGATCGCGGCACGAGAGGACGCCTTCCGGGTGCGGCAGCGATCGAGCTACTGGCCGTTCAGGTAATGCTCGAGGTTCGTGTAGCCGTCCGCCTGCACGACGTTTCCGTCGCTGGGGTCGTTCTTGTTGAGCCCGTGGGCATCTTCGTACGCGTCAGGAATGCCGTCTCCGTCCGTGTCGAGGCAGGGCGACCCCGCGTCCAGCGTCGGGAACCCGCCGACGTCCGTCTCGTACTGCAACGCGACATTCGTGGTGCCCGTGCCATTGCTGAACTCGGAGACGATCCGCGCGTCGACGGCATCCCGCGATGCCTGCCACGTGCCGTTGCAGTCGAGCTGCTGAGAGGCTCCGACGGTATTCAAGAACGTGCCGCCGCTCGCTGCCAGCGTCGTCGCGGACTGGACGGTGATGTCCACGCCCGCCTCGGGCGTCGAGAGCGGCGAGCTCCGCTGGAAGCTCGTCGAGAGCGGGCTCGACGCCTCACCCGCGCTCTCGTTCGCCGCGAGCGCCGTCAGGGTGGCCCAGTTGTCGGTGGCGGGGTTGTACGCGTTGTACGGGCCGGCGTTCCCGGTGATGTAGAGCGAGGGGGCGTACGACGTGTCGTTCCCGTCGTTCGTCGTCCAGGTGTGGATCTCGTGCCCCGGAGAGCCGTTCATCGGCCCCGGCTTGAAGTAGTTGCCGATGATGTCCTTCTGGCCCTTCGTCCTTATCGCGTAGTAGTGCCAGTTGTACACGATGTTGTTCACCAGCCGGCCGCTCTTGATCGTGTGGAGAGGCGTGCGGTGGTCCGAGCCTGCGAACATGTTGTGGTGGAAGTCGACATCCGTCGAGGCATCCGCGACCGTGGAATCCGCGCCGGAGACGTTGACGGCGACCGTTCCCGTCGCGCCCGGCTGGAGCAGCGGCTCTGCGATGATGTTCCAGGAGAACGTGATGTCCTTGTTGTACCCGCCCGCCGTCGCGTAGACGCCGATGTCGTCCCACATCCCCCAGTAGATCGAGCAGTGGTCGATCACGATGTTGTACTGGCCGCCGGACTGGATCACGATCGTGTTCGCGTAGTTCGAGTTCGCGATGTACCCGAGGCGGAGCTTCACGAAGCGGATGACGACATCGTGAGTCTCGATCCTGACCATGTCGACATTGAAATATGCAGTGCCGCCTGACTTCGCGGACAGCTCGATGCCACCGCCCGGCGCCGTCTGTCCGGCGATGGTCAGATATGGGTTCCTGATGTCGAGCTGAGAGTGAAGCGCGATGTGCCCGCCCGTCGTGAACACGCAGGTGCGCGGGCCGCTCGCCTCGACGCAGGCGCGCAATGACCCTGGACCCGAGTCGTTGAGGTTCGTCACCTTGTAGAGCGTGCCGCCGCGCCCGCCCCGCGAGAGCGAGCCGCCGCCCTGCGCACCGGGGAACGCCGCCGCGACGCCCGGCGTCGGGCTCGGCGTGGGGGCCGGCGTTCCCGTCACGGTGACCGTGGCGCCGTCGCTCTTCGTCGTATCGACCGCGCTCGTCACGATGACGTGGTACGTCCCGGCCGTCTCTGGCGCCGTGTACACGCCCGCGCTGGTCACCGTGCCGCCCGCGGCCTCCTCGACCGACCACGTGAGGGCGGTGCTCGACGCGCCGTTGACGGTCGCGCTGAACGTGACCGACTGACCAGCCGCGAGCGTCGCGGCGCTCGGAGCGATCATGACGACGGTGCTCGCGCGCTTCTTGACGTGGACCTGGGCGGCCTGGCTCAGCGGGGCCGCCCTGAGGGACGCGACGACGTGGTAGTCGCCTTCGACCAGCGGCGCGGTGTAGTGGCCCACGCCGTCGATGGTGCCGCCTGCCGCTTCGAGGACCGTCCAGACGACGGGGTTCTGCGATCCGGTGACGAGCGCGTCGAACTTGGCGGCGTCGCCCGGCGACACGTCGATCGACGTCGGCTGGATCTGGATATCCTGCGAGCTGGATGCCGAGCCGCCCGAGCTCCGGCTGCATGCGACGAGGTCCGTCAGGGCCAGAACCGCCAGCCCGAGAACCGCGGCACGAAGGGTCGTTGTCATTTGCAGGGGTTCCCTTTCGGTAGGGCGGGCGATTGGGGCTCACCCGCCGTCTCGCTCGGCTGTACCCTTGATCGGTGTCACTCGATCGCGGGACTACGAGCAGGGATAGGGAAGCACGCCTCCCTGGGTGCTGAGAACCCCCTCGCTTGCACGAAAGGTGGGAAAGACGGCGTACATTCAGCATGTTGGCGCTGAATGACGCAGCGATTCAGGAATCAGGAGAGATGCGACCGCACGCCGCAGGGAGGGCGCAAGCGGATGATCAGACGGCGGAGTTCAGAGGCCGACAACGAGCGCCAGCTCGGCTGGCTACATGGCAAGTGGCCGTACGAGTGGTACCCGCCCCACCTGCTTACGAGAACCCAACAGGGGCGCCGCGGATCGTCATGACCGCCGTCAACCGGCGGCGACCCGGCGGCGCCGCAGCCTCACGCGGCGTTCGCGCAGACCGCCGCCGCGGCAGGCTGCGGAACGTCGAGCGGATGCGCGCAGCGGTACGCGGGGAAGAAGCCCGCCCTGGGCGGCGGCGCGCCGTGGTGCGCGCACCACGCGCGGACGAGCGCTTCGTACGCATCGCGATCGCGGACGCGCTTGTACACCTTGAACCGAGCACGCAGCGGCGAGAACCCGGCCTTGAAGCGGAAGACCCCGTCGCCCGGCTCGTGCCCGCCGCCGCACAGCATGCGCTTCTTCCCGGCGCGGGCCGCCCACTGGATCGTGTCGTAGTGATAGGCGTTCACGGGCCGCACGGCGGAGAACTCCATGTCGACCGCTGACAAGTGCCAGTAGATGTCGTGCGCGTCGTGCAGGTAGAGACCGCCCGCGACGACCCGGCCCTGGTACTCGGCGAGGACGAAGAACGAGCGCTCGGGCAGCGTCTCGAAGAACGCGAGGAAGTACTCGGGAGCGAAGTAGTACCTGCCGTGCGCCACGCGGCGCTGCATCGTGCTCGTGTAGACCCGGTGGAACTCGAGCACGTCATCGCGCGACGTGGCGCGGCGCACCTGGACGCCGGCCTTCTGCGCCTGCCTCGTCTGGCGCCGCGCGTCGCTGGAGAGCGCCTTCATCCAGAGGTCGTCCCCGAGGGCGAGGTCGACGAAGACAATCTCGCGGTCCACCTCGACGCAGTTGGCGTCGAGGAGCGGGTCGTTCGCCTGCCACGGGTTCAGGTGCGCGAACTCGGCCACGACCGCGAGCTCGCGCCAGGTGGTTTCGACGATCTCCGTGAACGCGGCGCGCGCGGCGTCGCCCGCGCTGTCGTCGTGCCGGACCCAGAGCGGCCCGGTGTACTCCGGCGTCATGGTATCGAAGCGCCCTTTGCCGGCGGCCGCGGCGAAGGGCAGCGCCTGGATGGGCCGGAGCAGGAACGGGTACGCGATGCGCGAGCCGGCCGCCTCGACGACGAGGAGCCGGGCGGCGTGTCCGGCGTGGGCCTCGAGGATGCGCGCGTACTCGACGCTGCCCATCACGCAGGCGTCGGCGGGCAGCGCGGCTCGCCAGCGCTGGGGGTCGTTCGTCGTGAGCAGGTCGTCTCGTACCATGGGGACCTCGCAGCGGCCGGGCGTCAGGCTGCAGGGCGGAACCGCTCGACGAGACGTCGGACGGCGCCGCCGGGCATGCGCCTCGCGCAGCCGAGGACGTACTCGTACCATTGGTCACCGTATGGCACGTAGCTGCGCACGGCATGTCCATCGCGGACGAGCTCGTCCTGCAGCTCCTCGCGCACGCCGTAGAGCATCTGGAGCTCGAACGAGCCCTGTGGGATCCCGGCCTCGGCGGCGACGCGGCGCGCCCGCTGGATGGCGCCCGGGTCATGGGTCGCGACGGCCGGGCGATGCCCCCGCCGGAGCAGGACCTCCAGGTCCCGCTCGAAGGCCGCGTCGATCTCGGCCTTCTTGCGGTAGACGGCCTCGGCAGGCTCCCAGTAGCCGCCCTTGACGAGGCGGATGCGCGCCCCCGCCGCGACGAGCGTCTCCAGATCGGCCTGGTTCCGGCGGAGGTACGACTGGAGGACGATTCCGACGGCGTCGCCATGGACCCGCCGCGCCTCGTCGTAGAGCGCGAGGATCCGGCTCGTGTACGCGGACTCCTCCATGTCGAGGCGGACGAAGCCCTGGAGCTCGCGCGCCGCGTCGAGCACACGGCGCAGCAGGACGCGGCAGAGCTCCAGGTCGAGGTCGAGCCCGAGCTGGGTGAGCTTCACGGAGACATTGGGCTCGAGCCGCTCGGCGTGCAGGCGGCGCAGTGCCGCGATCGCCGCATCGGCGCCGGCGCGCGCCGCGGCGTCGCGACGGACGTGCGTGCCGACGTGGTGGAGCGTCACCCCGATGCCACGCGCGGCCAGCGCCCGCGCCGCCGCGACCCCCGCGTCCAGGCTCTCCCCCGCGACGAAGCGCCACGCGAGGTCGCGCACGCCGGGCGTGCTCATCGCGGCCTTGCGGAGCCAGGGCTGCCTCGCGAACGACGAGAGCTGCTGCCGGAGCATGGCGATCCCCATTCACCGTGCGTCGCGGAGGCGCGACGTCCGCGCGGTCGACCCGCGCGCACGCTGGGGGATATGCACCGCCGGGCGCGCCGGTAACTGATCGCACCCGGAGTTCCATCGTGCCTTCGTGGGTCGAGCCGCGCTCGAGAGTGAGCCGGCGCGGCGCCTTCACGCCCGGTACGCGGGGAAGAACCCTGCCCGTGGCGTCCACGGCGCGCCGGTGCGCTCCGCGAAGGCGGCGCGGTCGCGCGCGAGCTCGTCACAGCCGGCGCCGTCGTGGACCATCGACGCGACCTTGAACGGGACCTCGCCCGCGCGGGCGTATCCGCGCTTGTAGCGGAGGAGCCCGTCGTTCGGCTGGTAGCCGCCGCCGAGGACGTAGCTCTTCTTGCCCTCCGCGATGGCCCACATTGCGACGTGGTGCTTCAGGAGGTAGTTCGGCCCGAGCGGATAGGCCTCGGGGCGCGTGCCGCCGAGGAAGTAGTAGACGTGCTCCACGGAGCACAGGACGAGGTCGGAGGAGACGACCTCTCCGCCCGAGAGCGTGTGGAAGAAGACGTGCTGGTCGCGCAGCCGCTCCCTGATGGCCTCGAAGAACGACCGCGGAAAGAAGTACCACTCGTCCGCGTCATGCCGGCGCATCGTCTCCGCGTAGATGTCCACGAAGGCGTCGAGGCGCGCGCCCTCGCGATCGACCTCGACGGTGAGCCCGGCGCGCTCCGCCACCTGCACCCACTTCCGGACGCGCGACTCGTAGCCGCGCCAGAGGGCGTCGGCCCCGCCGGCGAGCGGCACCACGACGTTGGGGGCGCGCACCTCGACGTGCCCCGGGACGAGGCCCACCTGGTCGGGGAAGAGCGACAGACGCGCGAAGGTGGAGACGATGCGCTCGTCGTGGCAATAGGCGGCGTAGCTCAGCCAGAACGCGGTGTCCTGGCGGCCCGAGCCCCAGGCGAAGGGTCCGCCGTAGCCGTACGGCGTGATCGCGTCCCAGCGCTCCTCGCCGGGGCGCGCCCACGGCTCGGCCGCGAGCGGCCGCAGCACGAGCGGGAAGAGGATGCCGCCTGCCTCGCCGTCGCCGGCGACGCAGACGACGCGGTCGCACGGGCGGGCGAAGAGCCGTGCGTATTCCGGGTGCGCCGTCACCTCGCGCGCCGGCCAGCGGCGCCACAGCGCGAGCCACGCGGCGAGGTCGTCCGCTGACGCCGCGGCGAGAACGCGGAACTCGAGCTCCGGGGCATCGTGGCGAACGGCGCGCCGGCTGGGCGCGCCGAGCTCTGCCTCGCCAGGAGGAACCTGCCGCATCACCCCACCCCCGTCCGCGGCGCAGCGCCGCGCGACCCCGCCGAAATCTGCGGAGCGTGCACCACCCGCGCAAACGGCGCGCCTTCCGGGGCGGTCCGGCCGTGACGGCGGCACACCGGACAGGTGGGGGCGTAGGCAGTCCCGGGGAGCGGCATCATCGTGGGCGGCGGCGGCGCGTGGATGCCGCGGCCGGATCCAGGGCATCAGGCGCGGGCGAGCGGGGTCGGGACGGATGACGGAGGCGAGGCGGAGCGAGCCGGACGGGCGGGGGATCCGCGCCGACTACCACTTTCACACCGCGTTCTCCTACGACTCGAGGACGACCCCGGAGGCGGTCCTGGAGAGGGCGCTC
>Ga0137372_10002438_pt1 | contig 17987 bp, 17 predicted proteins | sample SagtaG_6_FD_104911 | JGI IMG/M metagenome (GOLD analysis project Ga0137372, IMG submission 104911) | Vadose zone soil microbial communities from Sagehorn Ranch, Mendocino, California, USA - Sage1_R_60_16 metaG | ecosystem: Environmental > Terrestrial > Soil > Vadose zone | place: USA...
CCGCGGTCTTGGGCTGCTGCGCTTCCGTGGATTCCTTCGGCTTGCGCCCGAACGAGATCTCCTTCTTCCAGATCGATTCGCCCATCGCTAGCTCCCGGCCACGCGGAGGCCCGCGGCCAACGGCGGCGGCTCCTCACCCGGCAGATTGACGGGGACACCTGCCCGCTCGAGCAAGCCGATCAGCTGCGCCGGGCGGCTCGAGCGCGAGAGCGCGTCCTCGAGCTTGACGACGTTGCGCTGGTAGAGGTCGGCGAGCGCCTGCTCCATCGTCTGCATCCCCCGCGACGTGTTGGTCTGCATGACGGAGTAGATCTGCTCGACCTTCCCCTGCCGGATCAGATTCCGGACGGCGTCGTCGGGAAGCAGCACCTCGAGCGCCGGAACGCGGCCGACGCCGTCCGCGGTCGGGATCAGTGTCTGCGTGACGACGCCCTGGAGCGAGTTGGCGATCATGATCCGCACCTGCTCCTGCTGCTCGGGCGGGAAGACGTCGATGATTCGGTCGATCGTCGAGGGCGCGCTCTGCGTGTGCAGCGTCCCGAAGACGAGATGGCCGGTCTCGGCGGCGGTCAGCGCCGTCGAGATCGTCTCGAGGTCGCGCATCTCGCCGACGAGGATCACGTCCGGGTCCTGGCGGAGCGCGGCGCGAAGGGCCTCGGCGAACGTCGTCGCGTCAGGGCCGATCTCGCGCTGGTTGACGATGCACTTCTTGTGCCGGTGCAGGAACTCGATCGGGTCCTCGATCGTGAGGATGTGCTCTGCCCGGTTCCGGTTGATCTCGTCGATCAGCGCAGCGAGGGTCGTCGACTTACCCGAGCCGGTCGGCCCGGTGATGAGGACGATCCCGCGCGGCTTCTCCGCGAGCTGGTGCAGCGTCGGCGGGATACCGAGCTCCTCGAGCGTCTTCAGCTCGTCCGGGATCATCCGGAACGCCGCGCCGACGGTCTCCTTCTGGAAGTAGACGTTGACGCGGAAGCGCGCGAGGCCGGGGACGGAGTGTGAGAAGTCGAGCTGGCGCTTGATCTCGAGCTGCTTCTGCTGCTCGCTCGAGAGGATCCGGTAGAGAAGCTGCTGCGTGTCCTCGTCCGTCAGCGGGTCGTAGTCGTCGAGGCGCTCCACCTCTCCACGCACGCGGATAGCAGGTGGCGAGCCCACGCTGATGTGCAGGTCGGACGCCTTGCGCGCGACCATCTGCTCGAGCAGATCGTCGATCGAATAGGTGAGTGCCGCAGCCATAACTCGATCGAGCTATCGGCAGGCCGCGCGCGTTCCTTTACCTCCTGCGTGGCCCGCTGTTTTGCAAATGGCAAATCACTCGAACGAGGGTCACCCGCGGTGGGGGATGCACCGATGTCTGTCCGGCCACTCCGTTCGTCCCTATGGAAGGAGCTTCTGCATGTCTCGTTTGTCCACGAAGGTTCGGCAGCGACTCGCCGGTGAGGAAAGCGGCTTCACCCTCATCGAGCTTCTCGTTGTCATCATCATCATCGGCATCCTGCTTGCCATCGCGATTCCGTCGTACCTGTCGTTCAAGGATCGCGCGAACAAGTCGGCTGTCCAGGCCAACATCCGCTCGCTCGTCCCGAGCATCGAGTCGTGGAACGCCGACAACGACGGCACCGCGGCCGACGTCGACACGCTTCCCGCCACGAAGGGCTATCAGGGCATGACCCCGACGACCCTCAAGACGAACTACGACCAGGCGATCGACGACACGGCCGGCGTCTACAACATCACCGGGCTCACGGCGCTCGACTACTGCGCCTACACGAGCAAGGGCGGCTTCACGGGCTACAAGCACGGGCCGGCCGGCAAGATCAGCGTCCTTCCGGACGCGAGCTTCGTCGTGGCCAACTGCGGTCCGTAACACCCAGCTCCTGCTGGTCGAGAAAGGGCGCGGGAGACCGCGCCCTTTCTCTTTCCTTTTCCGTATGTAAAGCGGGATCCCGCGAATGCCGATAGGAGGAACATGGCCCTGACTGTCAGCCCCCAGATTCGAATCGTCGCCTTGATTGGACTGCTCCTCGCCGTCAGCCTCGGCGGGGCGATGCGCTTCATGGGCGGCGGTTCCGGCTCGGCCACCGCGGTCGTGCCGTCCCAGAATTCGGCCGTGCTGCGCGCGAAGGACGTTGCCTCGCGCGCGTCGGCCCGGGCGAAGAACCCGACGGCTACGGCGACGACGCACAAGGCCGTCGCTGCGAAGGCAAAGGCCGCGTCGGCACCGAACACCCACGCGGCGCCGGTCAAGCCGGCACCGGTCGCGAAGCAGGTCTCGCCGGCCCTGGCGGCGGGCCTCCCCCTCTCCCTCGCCCGGAGCCTCGCCGTCAACCGGACTGTCGTCGCCGTGATCTACAACCCGCAGGCCGAGGTCGACGGCATCGCGTTCGCTGAGGCGCGCGCAGGCGCCGCGCTCGCCGGCGTCGGCTTCGTCGGCCTGAACGTCCTCAGCCAGGCCGAAGTCGGCAAGCTGACCGAGCAGTTCGGCCTCCTTCCGGATCCGGCGGTGCTCGTGTTCACGCGGCCTGCGCACCTCGCCGGCCGCCTCGACGGTTTCGCCGACAAGGAGACCGTCGCCCAGGCAGCCCAGAACGCCGCCACCGGGACGTGAGCGCCGCTGCACCGAGCGCCGGGCGCGAGCTCTTCATCCGGCACGCGCGTAAAGACGGCCGGTCGGTCGCCATTCTCCGCGCCGTCGACCACGGCGATTCGTGCGTCGTCGAGGCGGAGGTCTATCCGCAGGGCGCGCGGACGGCAGCCCCGGAGCGCCCGGGCCCGTACACCTTCGCGAACGCCCACGAGGCAACCGCCTTCGTGACGCAGGCCGTCGAGGCCCTGATGGTCCTCGGCTGCGACGTGCACGCCCAGTAGGCGCACCCTGACGACTTAGTGGCTCAGAGCCACTAAGTCATCCACACCGCTTGAACAGCGGCTCGGCCGGACGCCGACGCGGCTCCTCAGGACGATTTGTGGCTCAGAGCCACAAACGGTTTTCGCGAGGCGCCCGTCAGCCCGGGACGCAGCCGGTCGTCACGGGCTCGCTCTGCACGAGCTTGCCGTCGACGAACTGAGCCGTGATCGACGAGGCGCCCCACCTGCAGGAGCCGTCGTCATGGGAGGCGCCGCACGCCGATGCGACGCCGACCGCGAGTCCGCCGCGAGCACGGCTGAACAGGCATGCCGAAGTAGGCCCCGCCCCCGCATATGTGTTTCAACGCGGAAAGAGTCTCGCGGGTTACGCGCAGGTTTTGCCGCTCTATTGAGTCTTTCTTCCCGAGAGACGGGAGGCAACAGTGAACGAGACGGAACCGCGGCCACCGAGGCCGCTGGCGCTCGCGGAAGAGCTCGACGACCTCAGGCGGAGGCTGGGAAGCATGCGCTTGGCCGATCCAGTGGACGAAGAGGAGCTTCACCGGCTGGGAGACGACATCCGCCGGTTGGCCACGCGCTTGAGGATCCGCAACGGCGAGCATCGCGAAGGAGCGCGAACCCAGCCCGACCTCTGAGGCCACGTCGCTTGGCTAGAGCCCGACCACGCGTCAGCGCGGGTTGCTCGCGCGGCAAACGCCCGCCTGGACGTGGTCGCGACGGAGGCCCAAACGCATGCTGCCCCTCGATTTCGCATCGAGCAGCGAGCTTCCCTACGACAGCGAGCCCCTGAGGACGCCGCGTAGAGCTGGCGAAGCCGGTCTACGCGGCGGCCGGACTTATGCGGGCGGGGACGCAAGCGCCACCGCCCGCACGCCGCAGACAGCCGCCGACCAGGTTTTCTGAAAGCGCGGGGCTCCGCCCCGCGCTTTCCCCGCGACGAGCGGCGTACCTAGAAACCGCGCGAAAGCGCCAGCTTTCGCGCGGAGCCACTCAGATCGATACGCGGGTCAGCTCTTCGATCGAGGTGAGGCCGCTGGCGACCTTCGCCAGGCCGTCGTCCCAGAGGGTGCGCATACCTTCCTCCATCGCGGCGCGCTCGATCTCCTCGCGCGTCGCCTTCGTGACGGCCAGCGTCTCCAGCTGCTCGCTCATCGTCAGCAGCTGGAAGATGCCGATCCGGCCCTTGTAGCCGGTCTGGCCGCAGCGCGGGCAGCCGCGCTTCCGGTAGAAGGCCATCCCGTCGGCGGCGGCGGCGATGTCCGGCGAGACGCGCGCCTTCAGGAGCTCGTCCACGGACGGCGTGTACATCTCGCAGCAGTGCGTGCAGAGCTTCCGGGCAAGGCGCTGCGCGAGCACGGCGGAGACGGCGGCGCCCACGAGGAACGGTTCCACGCCCATCTCGTTGAGGCGCGTGATCGCCTGCGGCGCATCGTTCGTGTGCAGCGTCGAGAGGACGAGGTGACCGGTGAGGGCGGCCTCGATCGAGATCTTGGCGGTCTCGCCGTCCCGGATCTCGCCGACCATCACCACGTCCGGGTCGGAACGCAGGATCGAGCGCAGCGCCGCCGCGAACGTCAGTCCCGCCCGCTGGTTGATCTGAACCTGGTTGACGCCGACGAGGCGGTACTCGACCGGATCCTCGACCGTGATGATGTTGATCTCCGGCCGGTTGATCTCGGTCAGCCCGGCGTAGAGCGTCGTCGACTTACCGGAGCCCGTCGGACCGGTGACGAGCAGGGCGCCGGTCGGGCGGCGGATGATCTCCGCGAGCCTTGCTCGCATCTCCTCCGACATCCCCAGCTCCTCGAGCGTCGGCGCCTTCTTCGACTTGTCGAGGAGACGCATGACCACCGACTCGCCCTCGACCGTCGGCAGGGTGGCGACACGGATGTCAAGCATGCGCCCCGCGGCGGCCGCGTTGAGTGAGATCCGGCCGTCCTGCGGCTTCCGCCGCTCGGCGATGTCGAGCTTCGCCAGCACCTTCATGCGCGTGACGACCCCGGCCATCATCCGCTTCGGAACGCGCTGAACCTCCTGGAGGACGCCGTCGACGCGGAAGCGGACGAGCAGGGAGTCTTCCTGCGGCTCGAAGTGGACGTCGGAGGCGCCGTCCTCGGCGGCCTGGAAGATCACGGAGTTGACGAGGCGGACGAGCGGCGCATCGGAGATGCCGTCGTCGACTTCGAGATCGTCAGACTCCTCCTCTTCCTGGGCGGCAAGCTCCTCCTCGACCATTGCCCGCGCGCCGAACGCCTCCGAGGCACGCGCGAGGCGCCGGATCTCGACGAGGATGTCCTCGCGCGCTGCGATCGCGAGCTCGAGCGGATAGCGCGTGGCGATCCGGAGCTCGTCGATCCCCTGGATGTTGCCGGGGTCGGCGATCGCAATCTTCAACGTCCCGTCGGTCAGCGCATACGGCATCGCGACGATCCGCTCCAGCACGTGGAGCGGGACCTGGTTGGCTGCCTCGTCGTCGACGCCGGTCAGCGCGAGGTCGATCAGCGGCATCTGGTAGCGGGCGGCGAGCGTCCGGGCCACGCCCTCGCTCGTCGCGACGTCCTGCTCGATCAGCGCCTGGGCGAAGGAGCCTTGGCCGGCACCGCCCCGGACCATGGCAAGCTTGTCGGCCGGAACGAGGCCGGTTGACGCCAGGAGATCTGCGACGAGCTCAGCGAGTGCGTTGATCGGCGGTGGGTCGCCGAAGCGCGCTCCCGTTTGCGACGTCGCACCGGCCGGAGGCGACCCGGCGGTGCGCAGATTCGGAGGACGCTCGAAGTCCATGTTTATCCCTCGAATGAGGTATCGGCATCAACAGCCCAAAGGCTGAGTGCCTCTGCGCCGAAAGGGGTACGCGCTACCGGAGCGGTGGAGAGCTACCGGAGCGTGGAGAAGTACGCGTGCAGGAGGTCGTGGCCCCAGAACAGGGCGACGACGGAGCCGACTGCCAGGAACGGGCCGAAGGGGATCCCCATCTTGCGCGCGGCCTTGCCGTGGCGGGCGAAGAGGTAGAGCCCCGGGATCATTGCCGCGAGCATCCCGGCCATCAGCGCGACCGAGACGGTGCGGCCGAGCACGGCACCCATCAGGAGCGCCAGCTTGACGTCGCCCATGCCCATTCCGGCCGGATAGGCGAGCGCAGCCGCGAACAGGAAGCCGGAGGCGCCGACGGCGCCGAGCGCCCACTCCGGGCTCGGCTCGAGCGCGGTCTGAGCGACGAGTGCCACCGCGGCGGCCGGCACGACGATCCGGTTCGGGATGATGCGGTGCTCGAGGTCGATCGCGGAGACCGCGACCAGGACGGCGCAGAACGCAGCCGCGACCGCGAACTCTGCGCTCAAGCCGAACGCGAGCACGCAGCCCGCGACGAGCAGCGCCGTAAGGAGCTCGACGGCCGGATAGACGAACGGAATCCGGGTGCCGCAGTGTCGGCACCGGCCGCGCAACACGGCCCAGGAGACGAGCGGGACGTTGTCGTACCACGCGATCCGCTCGCTGCACGACATGCAGGCCGACGGCGGCGAGACGATCGAGCGGCGCAGCGGCACACGCGCCGCGACGACGTTGAGAAAGCTGCCGACTGCGAGGCCGGGCGCGAGAAACAGCCCTGCGAGGGCGAAGTCCATGCGGTTCCTATCGGCACGCGGCGTCCCTGAGTTGAGGGACGCGTACCCCCGGGCTATCCGCCAGCGAACACGTAGTCGACGCTCGCCTGGCTGTTCGGGTTGCCCGGCGCGCCGATCGGAAGGTTCTCGATAATCGGCAGCGGCTTCATCGTCACGGAGTTCCCGAGGGTCAGCGTGTTCGAGATGATCGGGCCCTCGATCTGCGACGACTGGCCGACGTCGACGTTCGCCTGGGGGAAGAGCCCGCCCTGGAACCAGGCACCGTTGGCGAACGAGGCGCTGGTCGGGGATCCGTGCGCGGCGACGATCAGCATGGAGGTGTTCGGCGTCCACTTCGAGAAGTCGCAGTTGCCGTTCGTGAGGGCGGCGGCATCGTTGACGGTGTCCCAGCCGCAAAGCTCCGTCCCGCCTTGGGACATCGTGAAGCTGCCCGCAAGATAGAGCGTCGCCTGACCGCCGAGGCCGTCGTCGCCGCCGGAGCCCGAGGGGTGCGTCCCGGCGCTGTTGACGCCGCGGTATGAGTTGGTGACGCCGTTGTTGATGTGGGCGCTGCCGTCGATGTAAATGACGCCGCGGATGCTGAGGACGTGGGTGGGTGCGTTCCAGTCGAGAGCGCCGACGACCTTGGCGTAGGCGTCGGTCGTGTGGCAGCTGTAGCTCGTGGAAGGCATGAGGTTGAACGAGGCTGCGCTGCCGTTGCCACCCGTCCCGTTCAGCGCGGTCGTATCGTCGTCCCAGGTCGTGTTCGCGAGCCGCGAGCCGATTCCGGACGGACCCGGGTTGTCACAGGTAACCGCTCGGCGGGAGCGGCGGGCTCGCGCAGTCAGCGGGCTGGTACGGCGGCTGCGGGGGGAAGGCGTGCTGGTCGAAGCCGTTTGCCTTGTTGAGGATCGAGAGCGCGTTGTTGATCCCGGCCTCAGCCAGGTCGCGCGCGGTGACCCGCCCCTTGCTCAGGTGCGCGCCGCGCTGGTTCGAGGTCGTGTAGACGATCGCGCTCGTGACGCTGATGCCGAGCACGATCGTTTTCGCCAATGCAATGACGAGCGCGAAGCCCCGCTCTCACCGCCAAGCCGCAGTCTGGTCTTCATCGCCGCCTTTCTCAGGACTCATTTCGGGTCCGAGGGCGCGCCGCCCCATCCCTCGATGGTGGCTTGTTCTTAGCCGCTGAAGCCCGTCGGTGTTGCGACCTTGACGGAGAGGATCTGGTTGTCCGGCGTCGCCGTCGGGACGTCCGAGAGCGAGCCGAATCGGTACGTCCTGAGGGAGTTCCTGAGGATCATTCCCCTCTGGACGAGCGGTCCCTGCGTCGACGATGCGGTCGATACCTCGGTCTTGTTCGCCGCGGTCAGCTCGCCCTGGAAGCCGCAGGAGTTGAGCGAGATCGAGATCGTCGAATCCGTCGTCTCGGACTGCCCGCCTCCCCCGACGACGCCCGCGACGACCGCCACGAAATTCTGGGTGACGTCCCAGTGGCCGCTGCCGGGCAGCGACCAATCGCAGTTGTTGCCGGAAACCGCCTCGCAGACGTTCGTCCCCGAGATCACCATCGAGCCGGCGACGTAGATCGTCCCGACGCCCACCACCCGGATCAGCGGCTTGTTGCTGGGGGCGATCCGCGCGTTTCCGTCGATGAAGACGGTGCCGTGAACCGTCAGCGTCGGCAAGGTCACGTTGTTCAGCGTCTGACTCGGATTGTACGACAGCTCACCCCACGTCGTCTTGCACGAGTAGGCGGTGGCCGGCGTGAGATCGAACGCACCCGTCACGCTGCGGTTCATGTGCGAGGGGTCGGGCGTCGTCCCCTGGTCACCGTCGAAGGCGGTCGCCCAGTTCCCGGTATTGCTCGGCGTCCCGCTCGAGGTCTTGCAGGGAAAGTACGGGCCCGGGCTCGCCGACTTGTACCAGCCCTGAGCGCTCGTCGTCAGGTTCGGAGCGGTCAGCGTCCGCGGCGAGTTGTCAAATGGGTTTGCCCAGACCCTCTGCGAATCGCCGCATGCGAGTGTGAACGGGCCGGACGAGCTCGTCCCGCAGCCGTTCTTGATGTGGACGCCGGCGGTGTCGTAGGTGATCGTGTTCCCGTTCTTCTGGCCGACCGACGCAGGGCTGTTCACGGCTGCCGTTCCCCAGACGTGGAGCTCGTTCGTGATCGCCGTGCTGTTGCTGACGCAGAGATTCCCCTGGATGTACAGCGGTGAGTCGAACGTGGTGTTGTTCGAGTTGTTGAAGTCGCAGCCCGTCGGGTCTCCCGTCCCGTAGACGAAGACGTAGTCGTAGACGTCGTTGACGAGGTGCTGGACGTAGATCGGGTCGAGCGGCACCTTGATCGTCAGCGTTCGCCTCAGGTCGGCGCCGCCGGTGGGGTTGCGCGCGGTGCCGACGGCCGTGACGTTCCAGCAGGAGAGGTGGCCCGGGCAGCTCACGTTCGGGTCCGACTCGTCCAGCGTTCCCGACCAGGTCGCCGTCCCGTTGTCGTAGGTCTGCGACCTCTGAGGCAACAGCGTCGGGAGGTTCGGGGTTGAGGAGGTGGTGATGGTGTTCAGGGCGTTGTTGATCCCGGCCTCCGCGAGGTCGTACGCGTTGTTCCGCGACTTCGAGACGTAGGCCGCCCGTGAGTTCGACGAGGTGTACGTGATCGCCGCGGTGACGGAGATGCCCAGTACGACCGTGCACGCGAGCGCGAGCGGCAGGGCGAATCCCCTCTCAGGAGCGATCCGACGGATGACATGCCGGAGTGCCCGCATCGTCAGCATGGGGGCGACGGCGACCCGGAGATGCAGGTGCGCGTCGAGTTGCGGAGGTAGATGTCGTCCTGGAGCGTGTAGTTCCGCTTCTTGCCGGGAGTGAGGTTGACCGGCACGTTGACCTGCACCTTCGCCAGGCTCGAGCTGGACTGCTGAGTGAAGGTGAACACGGACGCCTGCGTGATGTAGTCGGCCCACTGCACTCCACTGGTGCAGGTGCCGCTCCCCTCGTGGCGATAGAGCGCGTAGCGCGTCGTGCTCGTTCCGACCTGGCCCGTGCACCACGTGACGGTCGTGTTGCTCGCGGTCCTGCAGCCCGTCGGCATCGTCAGGGTGATGCTCGAGCCGGTACTCGACGCGGTGCTGGCGCAGTGAAGCTCCCGCCGGATCTTGTCGAGTGCGAGCCGCCCGTCCGCCTGGGCCTGGAAACGCTGGTTCATGTCGAGCTCGGCCTTCGAACCGGAGACGAAGATCGTCGTCAGCCCGCTCAGGACGATGCCCATGATCGCCATGGCTGTGAGGAGCTCCACGATCGAGTACCCGCCCTCCCCTCGGCTGCGCCGCAGCTGCCGCCAACGTACCCGGATCACCGAGATCTCGCTTCGACCTCCGCGAGCGCTCTGCGGGCGGCGAGCTCGCTCTTGCGTCCGATGCCCCAGGCGGCCTGGGCGTGGCGGTCGGCAGCGATCAGCAGGCGTAGAGCCTCGGCGCCGTGCCACCAGCCGAACTTGGCCCCGGTCACGATCCAGGACTGCTGGTACAGGAAATGGCTGACGTTCGCCGAGGTCTGGTGCGGGTGGTCGCGCAGCCAGGCGTCTAGCCGACGGGCGCGCTCCGTGAGCGGAATCTCGTCGAGCGGCTCCTTCGGCGCGCCTGCAACGGCGAAGGCGGGGGGTCGCTTCGCGGGCGCGGCCTTCTTGGCGGGCGCGGCCTTCGGCTTCGCGGCCTTCGGCGCGGCGGGAGTGACCGGCGCGGCGATGGGCAGCGGGTTGGCGAGCGCCACGGCGGTGCTGAGGTACGGGGAGACGTCCTCCGGCTCGCCGGTTTCCGGATACTTCCCGCGCGTCAAGGTGACGTTCACGACCGGCGCGCCGGTGTCGATCAGCTTCGTACCTGCGGTCGGGGTCTGCGTGGCGACCGTATTGGCGGAGTAGCCGTGCACGCGCCCGTTCACCTGCCAGGCGAAGCCGGCGTCCTCGAGCGTTCCCTTGGCGAAGACGAAGGCCTGGCCGGTCACGTCGGGGACGACCACTGTCGGCTTTGCCACCACGGTGTGCTTCGCCGCCGGCACGGCCGTCAGCCGCTTCGCGGCGCCCCAGGTCAGGGTCGCAGATGCGAACAGGAGAACGCCGCCGATCACGGCAAGGCGTGGCAAGCGAGCCGCAAGAGCTGCCATGTTCCGGCCATCGGCAGAAGCCCCCCTCAACTCAATCCCCTCAGCGGGTGAAGCCGATCACCGGCGCCGGGTCGTCAACGACGGCAAAAAACCGCGTCGGTGCAGGGGAAACATCGGACACGGCCTGAAGCGAGCGGAGCGGCGTCGCCGCATCCTGCCACCGGAAAGCGACACCGGCGAAGCCCTGGAACCACGCCTGGTTCTGCGGGTAGGAGGTCGCGGGTTGAAGCTGGAGATGCAGGTGCGGGCCGCTCGCGTGACCCGTCGAGCCGACGAGGCCGACCGGCGTGCCGGCGTGGAGCGCGGCGCCCACCTCGACGGCCGGCTCGCGGTACGCCATGTGGCAGTACGTCCAGACCTGGCCGTCGAAGGCGCGCATCGTGAAGCCGATGCCGCAGCGCGGGTCGATTCCCTGCCAGGCGCTCTCGACGACGCCGTCCGCGAGCGCGTAGAGCGGCGAACCGTCGGGCGCGGCGATGTCGGCGGCCGGGTAGTCGTGGTGGTGGTGGCCGACGGAGACGACCTGGGGCCCGCCGCCGACCGGGAAGACGTAGCCGCTGGAGTAGGCCGGCGCGCCCATCAGGGTGCCGACGCCGGGCGCGAAAGACGGCGCTGAGGCGCTCTGGCGGGCCGAGCGAAGGCCGTCCTCCGCCTGGCCGAGCGCGGCATGCGCCGCTTCGGCGCGCACGACGGCGGCATGGACGCGGCCGTCGAACAGGACGGCGCGCTTCTCGGCGGCGAGCCGATCCGAGAGGAGCTCGATCTCTTCAGCCTTCGTGTGGAGCTTCTGCGCTCGTTTCCGGAGACGGCTGGCGGTCAGGTCGGCGGCAACGGCCGCTTGGTTGGCCGCCACCACACGCGTGCGGGCGGCGTCCAGCGAGGCCTGGAGGTGCTGGAGTCCGGCGGTCTCCGCGGGCCCCGCTTGGCCGTACACGTGCGCGAGGTCAAGGACCTCCTTCACGTACCAGTCGGCGTGGTTGTAGGCGAAGACGCCGCGCTCGATGTCGGTCTGCCCGCCGGCGGCGGCGAGGTAGCGCGCCGCCGAGTAGATCGCGTCCACCGCCGTCCAGGGATCGGCGAGCCCGTTACCGTCGCCATCCGTCCCCCAGCGGAGCCAGGTCGACGGCATGAACTGCATCCAGCCGATCGCGCCTGCCGAGCTGGGGCCCATGTTCTGGCCGAAGTTCGACTCGATTTTGTTGATCGCCGCGAGCACTTGCCAGGGAATCCCGTATGCGATTCCGGCCTGCTGCCAGAGCGGCCGGAGCTCGGCGACGGACAGACGCTGCGGCTGCGCGGGCGGCGTCGTGAACGAGACCGGGACGGAGACTCCGCCCGGCGAGTTCGGCGTCGAGGCGCTAGGAAGGGCGACCTGGGAGGCCGCCGGCCTGGGGCCGCTCGAGACGGAAAAGCCGATCGGCGGCTGAGCCTGGGCGGTTCCGGCGACGAGCGCGAACGTCGCGCATGCTGCGGCAGCCAGGCGCTTCATCAGCCTATGCGTCGGCGACGCGGAGCTGCGGGAGGGGCTCGGGCTCGGGCAGCTTCGAGACCTGCGGGGCGTCCTCGGGCTCGTCCTCGCCCGCCTCTCTCTGCCGCGCCTTCTCCTCGGCGGCCTGCCGCTTGAGCGCCTGCTCCAGCGAGACGATGAAGTCGTGCCGGTTGGTGGCCGCGTTCGCCGCGACCTCGCGGTCGACCTCGCCGGAGAGCACGTGGTCGATCAGGGCCTTCGAGAAGGACTGCATGTGGTGGAACGAGCCCTCCTCGATCGCCTCCGTGATGTCCTCGGTCTCGTTCTCGCGGATCAGGTCGGCAATGCGGGTGTTCGTGACCATGACCTCGACCGCCGCGACGCGTCCGCCGTCCTTGCGCGGCAGGAGCCGCTGGCTGACGACGCCCTTCAGGACGCCGGCCATGATCGAGCGGATCATCGGCTGCTTGATGCCTGGGAAGAACTCGACCATCCGCCCGATCGTCTCGGCAGCGTCGACGGTGTGCAGCGTGGAAAGGACGAGGTGGCCGGACTCTGCGGCCTGCAGCGCTGTCTGCGCCGTCTCGGCGTCGCGCAGCTCGCCGATCAGGATCACGTCCGGGTCCTGGCGGAGCGCGCGCCGCAGCGCCTGCATGAAGTCGGTGGTGTCGAGCCCGACCTCGCGCTGATTGACGATGCAGCCGTGGTCGGGATGGATGATCTCGATCGGGTCCTCGATCGTGACGATGTGCTGCTGCCGCGACCGGTTCATGTAATCGATCATCGCGGCGAGCGTCGTCGTCTTTCCCGAGCCCGTGGCGCCGGTGACGAGGACGAGGCCGCGGTGCTCGTCCGCGAGCTTCTGCACGCCGGGCGGAAGGCTCAACTGCTCGAAGCTCGGGACGTTCTTCGGGATCACGCGGAAGGCGAACGACGTGGCGCCGCGCTGCCGGAACGCGTTGACACGAAAGCGCGGGAGATCCTCGGACTGGTAGGCGATGTCGAGGTCGCCGGTCTCCTCGAAGGCCTGCAGCTTGTGCGGGGCGATCGCAGCGACGACCTCGAGGACGGAGCGGAGATCCTCCTCGGTGAACGGCGGCACACCCTCCATCGGCGCGAGCGAGCCGTCGCGGCGAAGGATCGGCGGCTGGCCGATCTTGAGGTGAATGTCACTCGCGCCGAACTCGACGGCGTTTTGAAGCAGGGGATTCAGTTCCATGAGCGGTCTTGCCTGCATCGGCAGGCAAGGCGCCGCTCTTTAGGCGGCGGCGGCTTTGAACGCGCGGCCGGGGTCGCCGGCGCGCCTGGCGAGCGCCTCGACGAGCTTCATCGCCCGCCGCTCGGCGCCCTTCGTCGTGCTCGGGCTGGAGACCTCCCCGAGGACGATCTGCTCGAGCGCGCGCCACGTCACGGGCAGGCGCATCAGGGCGAAGGTCGCACGCGGGAAGCGGTCGAGCGCGACCTTGGCCCCCCAACCGGCCGCCGCAACCGAGCCGAGCGCCCGTGCGACGACGGCGTGGTACGGAGCGAGCGTCTCCGCGCGTCCCTCCAGCACGTCGATCGCCGCGGCGGCGGCGAGCCGCGCGCTGAAGAACGCCTCGTACATGCCGTCGCCGGAAACCGGGTCGACGAGTCCGGCGGCGTCGCCGACGAGCGCGGCGCGACCGCGGGAGAGGAGCGCGCCCGCTCTGCGTAGCGGAAGGCGATGGCCGCGGACGTCGGTCAGCTCCTCCACGTCGACACCGTGCTCCTCGCAGAGGCGACGCAGGTGGCCGCGCAACTTCGGGCCCTCGAAGTCCCAGCCGCCGACGCCGAAGTTGACGTGGTCGCCCTTCGGAAAGACCCAGCCGTACCCGCCCGGAACGACGGCGAGCTCGAGCACCATCCGCCCGCCGTAGCGGCGGCGCGAGACAGGTCCGTAGCGAAGGTTCCCCTCGAGCGCGACACCGTGGACGATCTCCCCCGCCAGGCCGAGTGTGCGGGCGGTGACGCCGTTCGCGCCGTCGGCACCGATGAGAGCAGCGGCCTCGACGGCTGCACCGGCGACGCGAACCTGCGTGTCGCTGTCGACGTCGACGCGCGACCCGTCGCGGAACTCCGCTCCAGCCTCGACGGCGCGCTCGACCAGGAAGGAGTCGAGCCTCCGGCGCTGCGTCATCACCGCGACGGGCCGATCCCCGCGCTCGAAGGTCCGCCGGTACTGCAGGCGACACTCGACGCGCGAGACGACGTCCTCGACGACGGGCTCCACGGAGAAGGGCAGCTGGCGCAGAGCGCGGTACGTCAGACCGCCGCCGCAAGGCTTGTCGCGCGGGAACCGGGCCTTGTCGACTAGTAACACGCGCGCGTGCGCGCGCGCGAGGTGGTAAGCAGTCAGCGATCCGGCCGGCCCCGCGCCGACGACAACGGCGTCGAACCGTTCCATACCGGCAAGGCTACAATGGCCGCTCGCTCGCGGGGGTGTGCCCGAGCGGCCAAAGGGAACGGGCTGTAAACCCGTCGGCTCAGCCTACGGAGGTTCGAATCCTCCCGCCCCCACTACTGAAGAGGACTCCAACCATTTTGCCGCAATTTGCGGAGATTCAGGAGTCTCGGCGTTGCCGGATGCGGCACCGGCCCAGGAGAGGCTCCTAACCGGCTGCATCGCGGCGCGCTTGTCGTAGCGGCGCAGGTAGACCTCCGTCGTCTGCATCGAGGAGTGGCCGAGCAGGTTCTTGAGCCCATAGGTATCGCGGTTGTTCTGCTCGAGGTAGTACACAGCGAACGCGGCTCGAAGCGCGTGGACGTGCGCCTCCACCCCGCTCCGGTCGGCGACTCGCTTGATGACGCGCCAGATCACACGGTCGTCGCGGTCGCCCTTGCGGACGAGGTAGCCCTCGGGCGGGACGAGGTAGTCGTCCGGCTCGCGAATCTCACCACGAGCGATCGAGGCGTCGAGGATCTGCCGGAGCTCGGCGGGGATCGGCTTCCAGATCACTTTGGCGCCCTTCTCCCGAAAGCGGATCTCGCCCGTCTTCCTGTTGTAATCACGCAGCCGGAGCGCGGCGACGGCGTGCCGGCGAGAGCCGAGATAGGCGACGATCGCCACCGCGTTCAGCTCCGTTCCGGGCTTCGCCTCGACGAGCAGGAGCGGAACGTCGGCCGAGGTGACGCTGACGACGTCAAGATCCTCGGGTGGCAACCGCCGTGGGCGCTCCATACGGTCCAGCGGGTTGCGCGCGATCTTCTCGTTGCGGTAGAGCCAGCCGAAGAAGCTGGACAGGACGGAGAACGTGTGCGCTCTCGTTCCGGCGGCGCGGCGGTTCCACTGGTCGAGGAAGCGCCGGCAGTCGTCCGTCGTGATTCTCGACACGTCGTGGTCGACCGGTAGGCGGTCGCAAAGCTTGTCGAGGATGCGGCTGTATGTGGCGCGCGTCCGTTCCGAGTAGCCGCGGCGGGCGAGGTCGCCCAGGAACAGGTCGATCGCGCGGTCGGTGGTGAGCATGCTTCTGACTATCACGGCAGGCGCGCTCACGTCCAAGCTGACAAGGGCTCCTTGACCACGGCGCTCAGATGACCATCGTGGTTCATGCGACCCTTTCATGATGTGTGTATCATAAATGGGTCGCTACCCACATGTCAAACTCACGTGGGTGCTTCTTCTGTGTCATGACCTTCATTAGGACTGAACCCATGTCCTAGACTCTCCCGCATGCGTGGCGCGGATTTGATCCGGGAGGCCCGCCTGCGGGCGGGGCTGACGCAGGCCGAGCTGTCGCAGCTGTCGGGCACGCAGCGTTCGGTGATCGCGCGGTGGGAGCAGGGGGCGGTCTCGCCAACCTTCGACAACATGCTCGAGGTGATCGAGGCGTGCGGCTTCGAGCTGCCGCTGATGCTCGTCCCGCGCGATGCCTCGCTCGACCAGCGGCTGGACAAGAACCGGCTGCTCTCGCCGGAGCGACGCGCGCAGCGTCTGGTGGGCAAGCTCGAGAAGGGCACCGGGCGTGGCTGAGCACGTCAAGTTCGACCCCTATGCGCTGCTGCAGGCGCTCGATCGGCATCGCGTCACCTACATCGTGATCGGCGGCTTCGCGCGCGTCGTCCAGGGGACCGAGGAGATCACGCGCGGGCTCGACATCGTCCCCTCCACCCGCCCCGAGAACCTGCGCCGCCTCGACGCGGCTCTGCGCGACCTCGACGCCAGGGAGGCCGATGGGCGGGAGCTGACGTTCGACGAGGACACGATCGCCGCTCGGCCGATGCTCGAGCTCGAGACCGCTCACGGCGAGCTGAAGATCGTGCCCGAGCCGATCGGCACGCGCGGCTACGACGACCTCCGCCGCGCGGCCACGCGCGAGCCGCTCGGGCGCGGCGTCAGGCCCTCGGTCGCCTCGATCGGCGACCTCGCCCGGATGGTTTCCTCGCTCGCGGACGAAGAGCGGATCCCGCAGCTGATGCAGCTCCGCCGCCTCGTCGAGCTCGAACGCGTCCGCGCCCGCGTGATCGAGCGGTAACGGCGCTCAGCGTTCGGGTGTCAGCGCGGGTGGTTCACGATGCCGCGCCAGCGTCCGCTCGTGTTCTGGCCGCTCCCACGTCCGTTCGATTCGGCGTGCATCGAGCCTCGTCTGCTCGATCAGCGTCGCCGTTCTCTCGAGTTGCTCGCCGGCGAGCTCGATCGCGTGCCGGTGCAGCTCGATCTGGGCGCGAAGCTGGTCGCGGTGACGGCGCCGGAGCCGGTTGCTGCGGGTGAGCTCGCGCTCGGCAGTCTCCAATCTTCGCTCTGCGAGGTCGCGCGTCTTGGCGAGCGCGCGGCGTTTCTGCTCGAGGAGACGGAGGTGCAGCCGCTCGTCAGGGCTGAGCCGGTGTCGTTCGACTTCGGGACGAGCTTCATGCCGCGGGCCGGATGGGAGCGGTCGCTGGTCGACGGCGAGTAGCTCGATTGCGGATTCCTCGAGCGCGCGGCCGAACCGGGTGAGCGGGTCGCGGTCGTCGAGGACGTGGAAGTGGCTTTCGTGCTCGCGCGGGGTGCCGGTGACGTAGAGGCGCGTCTGCGTGCGGGCGCGCGAGAGGGCGACGTAGCCCCATTCCTGCAGCCGTGCTTCGCCGGCGCCGAGGACGAAGGCACGTTCGACGGTGAGGCCCTGGGCCGCGTGTCCCGTGAGTGCGTATGCGTGGCGGACATTCCCCGCCTCGAGGTAGCGGCTGCTCAGGTCGACCGTGGGTCCGCGGTCGGTTGCGATCGCGAGCGTGCGCCGTTCGAGGTCGACCCGCTCGACGGTGCCGGTGGTGCCGTTCTTGACGCCGAGCACCGTGTTGTTGCGCAGGCATACGACGCGATCGCCGACGGCGAACTCGCGCTCTGTCACGCTGAGCCGCTCCTTGCCGAGGCGCCCGTCGGCGTCCATCAGCGAGCGGGCGAGCTGGTTGAGGTCGGCGACGTCGCGGCGGCGGAGGGCGAGCATGACGTTGCCGGGCAGGTCGTCGCGGGCGTGTGTCCACCAGTCGGCGAGGAGGCGCGCCCGCGTGGTGACGGGGCTCTCGGAGACGACGAGCCGCTCGCGCTTCTCGGCGTAGGCGAGGTAATCGCGGCCGACGCCGGCGCGGACGCGGCCGAGAGCGTCTTGTTCGAGCGGGTCGCGCTGGCGGCGATTCTCGCCGAGGATGACGGCGCCTTCGCGTTCGACGATGCCGGCGAAGAGGCCGCCGGCGCCGACGGCGGGGAGCTGCTGCGGATCGCCGATCAGGATCGCCTTCCCCTGAGCGTGTTCGACTAGCTCGAGCAGGGGCGCGAGCACGCGGGTTTCCGCCATCGCCGCCTCGTCGACGACGAGCACGCTCCGCCGTGGCAGGCCGCCCTCGCGTCGGGCCCGCTCGAGCAGGCGGTGGAGCGGCGTAGAGGGGATCCCGGTCTC
>Ga0137372_10002440_pt1 | contig 17981 bp, 16 predicted proteins | sample SagtaG_6_FD_104911 | JGI IMG/M metagenome (GOLD analysis project Ga0137372, IMG submission 104911) | Vadose zone soil microbial communities from Sagehorn Ranch, Mendocino, California, USA - Sage1_R_60_16 metaG | ecosystem: Environmental > Terrestrial > Soil > Vadose zone | place: USA...
AGCACCAGACAGCACAGACGAGGCGTGAACACTTCTTGTATCGGGCGGTTCGCGGTTCGAGTCCGCGCGTCGGCTCCAGTGTTTCTGGGGGTTGTAGCGCCCTGCAAGATCAACTCGTTGATCTTTGTCCATGAGCTGTGAACATCGTTCGAACGCGGAATCCCGCTAGTCCAGGCAGGAGATCTTTCCGGCGTTGGTGACCTCGCCACCCGAGTTCGGAAGCTGTCGCGGCGGTTGTCGTCCGAGCTGTTCGTTCACAGCGTCCGGCCGGAGAACACCGGGGCGCGATCTGGTGCGCGCGCTGCGCCCTGCGGATGTTTCCGCACATGCCGAATTCAGTGCGTTGTCGGCGCGCATGCTTATGCGCTGATAAGCATGTTCACTCGTAGGCTCGATGGCCGTTGGCGCCCCCACGAGGGGACCGCATAGCGGTGCCGTGCATCCCCTGCGGGGCCGCGAGATCGCCGATTCGGCGCGCCGCCGCGAGCATGTCCGCCGGACCGGAAGCGCGTCGATATGCGCGCGTGTTGACTCGGTCCCCGTGTCCCGCAAGCCGATCCTCTGTGCGACAGTCCGGACTCGAATAAGGCGACCAAGGCTCTTGCAGCATTGCGACTCTGTCGCGATCACCTTGGTGGCTGGCGGCGTTGGGGGTAGATGGTTTCTTCCTGTTCGAGCATGGAGACGAACTGCTCGATCCGCCGGCGACGGGTCTCGGCCCGCTTGGCGGTCTCGATGCGATACAAAACGGCGTAGCGGTTCTGGCCGCTGAGGGTCTTGAACATCTCCCGCGCGACAGGATTCGCGGCGAGGGCTGCGTCGAGATCGGGAGGTACCGCGATGCTCGCCGGGCCGGCGTACGCGGCCTCCCAACGGCCGTCGACCTTGGCCCGCTCGATCGCGACTAGGCCGGACGCATGCATGCGCCCCTCAGTGATCAACCGCTCGGCGATCGCGGCGTTGCGCCTCGACCACCCGCTGCGCGGGCGGCGTGGCGTGAAGCGCTGCCGGTAGCTGCGCTCGTCGCCGCCGCGGACCTGCCCATCGATCCAGCCGTGGCACATCGCCTCCTCCAGCGCCTGGTAATAGGTGAGGCTCGTGGGCTCGGTCGCGCCCTTCTTCGCGAAAGTCAGCCACACACCGCTGTGATCACCGTGATGTTCCCGGAGCCACGCTCGGCAAGCGGCGGCGTCGTCGACCGTCAAGAGTGGTAACTCGCTTCCACACTGCAACCTCGCATGTGCACGGCGGCCGTCGCTGCTGAGCAGCCGCGTCATGGTCGACGCTCACGCTCTCCGCACCATCGACGGCCCCGCCCATCAGCGCGATTCTTCGACCAGCGGGAGCGGCCTGCTGCTATGCCGTCTATCGCGAGGCTGCTTCGGCCGCCAAATCGCAACTCGTCGCGAGTGAGGCGTAATCCAGGACAAGGATCAGCGCCTCAGCCGTCGAGGTCCAGCCGAGGAGGACGCGTAGCCCGTGGTAGTCCTCGAGGGCCAGGAGGTTGGTCGCGATGTCCCGAACGTCGCGGGCCCGGGCCAGGTTGAAGTGGAACTAAATTCGAAGAATGGCGACGTGAGGACGGGGAGCGGACATGGCAGCAGACACTCCAGAACCCGTGCGGCGCCTCGTGGCGTGGACGAAGCCAGACCCGATCGGCGCTGAAGTCGCCGTCGTGACGCTCGAGCGAGACCGACTGTCGGCGGTCGGCACTGCGATCGGCAGCGACCCGGAGCCGTATCGACTCGACTACGAACTCACGACCGGTGCTGGCTTTGTCACCCGACTCGTCCGCGTTAGCGCCACGGGCGAAGGTTGGACCCGCAACCTTGAGTTGCGACATGACGGCCGCGGCAACTGGAGTGCCGAGACCGCGGTCACCGCGGACGCCCCGCTGGCCGAGCCGGGCGGTGACGTCAGTCAGTTCACGGGCGCAATCGACCCGGACCTCGGCTTGTCGCCGTTGTTCAACACGATGCCCGTCCTGCGGCACCGACTCTTGGAAGACGGATCACGAGCTGACGACTTCCTGATGGTCTGGATCTCCGTGCCGAACCTCCAACTACATCTGTCACCGCAGCGGTATACCCACGTTCGCGAGGCAGGAGAAATGCCTGCCGTCGTCCTGTTCGAGTCGGTCGGCGAAGGCGAGGATTTCCGTCAGGAGATCCAGTTCGATGCGGATGGACTGGTTGTCGACTATCCGCAGATCGCGACGCGGATCCGGCCGGCGGAGGTGAACGCGTGACCTCGCCTCACTTGCAGACGCCCACCCGCAAGCCGCGCGCAGAGGTCGGGTACGTCACCCGAATCGACGGCGCCGCGGTTCGCACCGGCGTCACCGCGATCCACCCGCGGGGCCGGTCCGAGCCCGCCGATCCGTGCGCGGCCGGCTTCCATTCGCAGAACGGTCAGGGCGAGATGACCGGGACGCATTGGATCGAGGAGTCAGGCACGTTCTCAGGACCCATCGCGCTCACCAACACCCACGCCATCGGGCTGGGACACGCCGCCATCGTCGATTGGACGCACCGATACCACCCGCACGTGAGCGAGGGCTGGCTGCTACCGATCGTTGCCGAAACCTGGGACGGCTACCTCAACGACATCAACGGCGCGCACGTCCGCGTGGAGGATGGCGTGCACGCGCTCGAACAAGCCGCGCAAGATCGGGTTCGCGCAAGCGGGATGGGTATGGCTTACCCGCCGCTGCCGTTGATGGCGCTGTCTGCTCTGCCGCCCGTCCTGGTGCTTCTTCCTGACTGCTGCTTAGGGACTGGGATTCGACGCGAGCCGACCAGCGCCTCGATCTCGTCCGCGGCACGCTCCGCGCCGCCGGCAGCGGCCAGGCTGCGGGCCAGCGATTGTGCGGCGTCACGCTTCTGCCGGGCGGCCGCGACAGCATCGCGCAGTCGCGTCGTCGACAGCTTCCGGACGGGCAGGCGCACACCCGCGCCACTGACCTCGACCCGACGCGCGACCTCGAACTGGTCGCGGCCGAACGGCACCGCAACCACCGGGACGCCGGCTGCGAGGGCCTTCTGCGTCATCGCCCATGCCGCAATGGGTGATCACGCAGGCCGCCTTCGGCAGCACGGCGGAGTGCGACAACCACCGCTCGACGCGCGCGTTCGGGGGCACGTCGAACTGGGCAGGGTCGCCGGACGGCAGGGTGGCAACCACGAAAACGTCCGCGTCGCGCAGTGCCGCGAGCGCATTCCTGATGAGCTTGCCGTCGTCCTGGAATTCCGAGGACGTCGTGACGAGCACGATGGGCTCGTCGATCTCGTCGAGCCACGCGGGTGCCTCGGCGGGCGGGTCGAAAGAGAGCGAGCCGACCAGCCGGTACGACGACGGCCAGTCCGTGCGGTGGTACTCGAACGGCTCGGCCGTCAGGTACAGCGTCAGCGGCGCCAAGCTGAACATGTCCCGCGCGCTCTCGACGGATCGGACGCCGACGTCGGCCCGAATGGGGTTGATCCCGGCCTTCACCGCCTTCTCGACGCCGCCGAAGATCACCGGCGCAAGCAATCGGTCGCGCAACCGGCCGGCCGCATGCGTCGCTGGCGCGAAGCCCGGGCCGAATGGCGGAATCCCCTTGCCCGGGAAGGGCGCCGGGTAGGGCAGGTAGGACACCCACGGCAGTCCCGAATCCTCCGCGACGGCCGCGGCCCCCCAGCAGTTCGTGTCGATGATCAGCAGATCAGGGGTCTCGCCCTTGATCGCGGCACGAAGGTCGTCGATCTCGATCTCCGCACGCTTCACGAATACGGCGGTACTGCGCTTGACGGCGCCGATTGGCGTCCTGGCGTGGTAGTCGTCGTGGGTGATGCCCTCGATCCGCGGGTCGATCGCCTCGGCCTTGAAGCCGAGTTCGTTCGCGAGGTCGACGCCGTCCGCAAGAGTGCGGACTGCGACTGCATGCCCGCGTTCGCGCAGGGCGCCCAGCACCGGAACCGCCGGGAACAGGTGCCCGCGCGCGGGCGAGGTGTAACAGAGAACCTTCATGACAGAACCCCCTGGACGAGCTCGCGCATCGACTGTTCGGTAGCGCGACGAGATAGCCCCGCCTGGCGGCGGAGCAGGAACCACGTGTAGACGTCGCATGCCGCGACGAGTTGGGCGTGCAGCCGCGCCCGGTCGGCGTTGCGTCGCTGCTCGAGCCAGGGCGCGAAAACCCGCGCGACCCACGCGCGGTGAAAATCACGGCCGAACGCCGTGATCTCGGCGAACACCGGCACCCGCAGCTCCTGTCGGAGAAGCTGTAGCGTCTCGTCGCCGGTCTGCTCGTAGTGCCCAACAAGCATCGAGATGGCGCCTGCAACATCACCGATCGGGGCCGCATCGCGCTCGGCGGTGACGCCCGGGCGCACGCTCGCGGCAATCGCACGGACGATGCCCTCCTTGGACCCGAACCGGCGTAGGACCGTCTGCACGGTGACCCCGGCGTCCTTCGCCAACTGGTCAAGAGTGATCTCGTCGTACGGATCCACCCTCAGCCGAGCCCGTCCCGCGGCGAGGATGCGTTCGCCAGTCGATGCGGCGGACACGGCGCGCGATCGCATCTCGTACGGACGTACTTTCATGTTAGGCAGACTAACATGAAAGTCCCCGAGCACACAACACGCGGTCGCGAGACGAAGTTGGCGCGAAGCGGCCGCGGCGCGGCAGATCGCCGGCGCCGTGCTGATCGTCGCGGAGGTCAGGGCGCCGTTGTTCGTCGCGCTGCTGATTGCAGTGGTGCTCGGCGGGCCGGCGACGCTGCTGATCCAGTCGCGGCGAGGTGGGTCGCGGTGGGACTGATCGGCACCCGCCAGAGCACGGACGGCCGGAACAAGGTGGTGGGCGCGGCGAGGAAGCCGGTGACCCGCACGAACCGCGCCGCGACCACCGGGTCCGTCGCGGCCGCGGCGAGCAGCTTGGCGAGGTAGCTGTTCACCAGCCGGACCGGCAGCGGGCGCGACGCGACGATGTGCGGCATCCGTAGGTCGCTGCCGATCGCGGCCCGCCACGCCACCGCCTCGACGCGGTGCGCGGCCCGGAAGAAGCGGCGCGCCAACTGACCATCCCCAACCGTGTTCAGGGGCGCCTCGGCGCCGCGGTGGCCGCATGTATGGAGTCGGGATCTCTCACCCGCGCCGACCCGCACACCGTGACTCTGGCGATCTGGTCCGCAGCACACGGCATCGCAGCCCTGATGATCGCGAAACCAGACCTCGGCTGGGGCGACCGCACGGCGTTCGCCGACGGAGCAGTGCGAGCAGTCGTGCACGGTCACGCTGCGAGGCCGTCACGATGGTTTGAGCTGAAAGCTTGATTGCGATCCATGCCGGCGCCACCGGGCGCGTTGCCTTGCATGATGACCCCGAGCAATCGCTGCGGTCGTGGCTCAGTCAGCGTCGCTGCCCGTTCACTAGCGAGATGTCGCCTTGGTGGACGTGGTGGCCGCTGACAGCACCGCGTCGTTGACGGCGGTCGGGGTGATTGAGACGACTGCTTTCTGCACGCGGCTGAGGTTGTCGCACAGGTAGCGACGTTTCGGGTGCTTGGCGGTCAGCGCGTGATCGACGGCCTTGACGACCTTCTTGGGATCACCGACGTAGCGCTGCATGCGCGCGAGAAGCTTCCGGTTTCCGGCGAGGTGGGCCGCGTACGACTCACGATGCTCTTCGCTCAATCCCGCGGCCATCCGATCGTATTCATCCAGCATGTCGCCCCACATATCTGTACGGGTTGGTCCCGGTTCGATGAGCGAGACCGGAATCCGCCAGGGACGCAGTTCGATACGCAGCGCGTCAGCAAGTGATTCGACTGCATACTTCGATGCCGAGTAGGCACCCGTGCCGGGAACCGTGATCAATCCGGAGACCGAGGACATGAACACCACCCGTCCACGGCCTTCGCGGATTTTCGGCAGCACTGCCTGGGTGACACCGATCTGAGCCACATTGACGTCCAGTTGCCTGGACAAGTCATCGAGCGACAAGCCCTCGACCGGTCCGTTCACGATGATGCCGGCGTTGTTCACCACGCCGTTCAGCGCAGCAGGCAGCCGATCGGCAAGGCCCGCGATGGCGGAGCGATCGGTGATGTCGAGCGGGATCGCGTGCACATTGGGTATGCGTTCGAGGCTGTGCAGTGCGTCAGCGGATCGAGCCGTCGCATAGACGTCCCAGCCTCGCCCGCTCATGCGCTCGGTGATGGCCAGACCGATTCCTCCGCCGGCGCCAGTTACCAGTACGGAGGGTGACACGGTGTTCTCTTTTCGGCAGCGGATTGAGATGGCGGGAGCGGCGCGGTGCGCGGTCAGGCGGCGGCGATGGCCCGTTCGAAGGAACGTACACCGATCGGTTTACTTTTGGCGACCGGCGCCCTAAACTCGCCTCATGACGTCCATGACCCGAACCCACAAGGCCGGCGCCCGGGATCGGCTGATCGCGGCGGCAGCGCGGTTGTTCTATTCCGAGGGAATCCACGCGGTCGGCGTCGACCGCCTGTGCGCCGAAGCCGAGGTATCGAAACGCTCGCTCTACCAGCACTTCGAGGGCAAGGACGAGGTCGTCATCGCGATGTTGCAGGCGCAAGCCGCCAAGTCCGCCGCCCTATTCGCACCCAACGGCCGCTCGCCGCGGGAGCGCATCCTCGCCGTGTTCGATGCACTCGACCACCAGGCCGACTCCCCGGACTTCCGCGGCTGCCCTTTCCTCGGCGCAGCCACCGAACTCAAGGATCTCGATCACCCGGCGGTGCGGTTCGCACGCGAGCAAAAGGTTGCGCTCACCGAGTACTTCGCCGAGGCATTGCGGGCCGGCGGCGTCCGCGACGCAGAACTGCTCGCACTCCAACTCACGCTCATCTTCGACGGAGCGAGCGCCTACTCGACGGTGCGCGGCGGATCCACCCCGGCGACCCGCCAGGCAGTGGAGACGCTCCTGAGCGCCCAGGGAATGTGACGCCGACGCAGCGCCGCGATCGCGTAGCCGGATAGAACTTCAGGCCGAACGGAAGCGACGGGAAAGACCCGTCCAAAGCGCAGCAAGGAACTCGTGAACGCTCGAAGCGATCGCGCGGAATCTTCAGGTTGTTCCACATCTGGGTAGGTGCGCGCCCGTCAGCATGTCGGGTGGATCCGGACGAGGGCGGTAGCCGGAGCTTGCGCTCCGGATACCGCCCTGGCCAAGTCAGTGTGCCGGGTTGGCCAGGAGAGCATCGAAGTTGATCCTCCCGGTCTGCAGTTTCGGGTCGTGGGGCTCGGGGACCCCGCCGTCGGTGATGTACAACGTGTTGCCGCGAACCGCGGTCGCGGAGGGCGAGGCGAGACCGTCCGCGCTGGTCAGAACCGGCTTGTAGGTGCCGTTCGGGTAGACCACCACGATCCTGTCCGGACCGTTCTGCGAGGAGGAGCCGTTCTGCGCGACGAAGACCACGTCGGACGTGGGGGTCAGGAAGCTGAGGTCGTCGATGTTGGGCAGGCCGCCCGCGACAAGGTGGATGGGACCGGCCGTGCCGGTGTCGGTCACCGGTACGCGCAGCAGTGTTCCCTGGTTGAAGTTGCTGACCCACAGTGCGCCGTTGTGGAACCTGAGCCCGTTGGCACCGATCGGCAGGGCTTCGGTCGGCACCGGTGCGAGGGCGGCATCGGTCAGCCACGGGTTCACAGATCCGCCCGAGACCGGGACGGACCAGATGGTGCTCGTGAAGCTGTCCGCGATGTAGAGGGTGTTTCCGGGCGAGTCGATGGCCAGCCCGGTGGGGCCCGCGCCGGCGGGCAGGGCGGCGATGCGCTGAGCAGCACCGTCCTGACCCAGCGCGTACACGCCGTTCCTGGCGGCGTTGCCCGGGGCAAACACGCTGTAGTAGACGGTGCCGTCGACGCCACGGGTGTTCCCGCTGATCGCCTCACCAACCTGCCCGGTGGCGAGCACCGTGCGGGTTCCGGACGCGGAGATGCGCATCAGCTCCGGACCATGGGTGCGCTGGCACACCGCGCAACTGCCGAGCAAGGATAGGGTCATCGAGCCGTCGGGGTTGACGGTGATGTTCTCCGGGATCTCGCCGGCGGCGTAGTCGAACGTCGCCGCGCTCTGTACGTCGGTGACGACGGAGCCGCGATACGAGTGTCCCGTCGTCCCTGCGGACGCGGACGGCGCCGACGCCAAGACGGCCGCCGTCGCGGTGACCGCCAGCGCGATTCCGACGTTCTTCGTCAGAACACGCCTTGCGATTGATGCACTGCGCCCGGACGCGTGCTGGCTTTGCTGCTGCATGACTCTCCTCGGTAATTGATTGAGCTTGCGATGCCGTCGTCGAAGGGGCGGTGGCCGAGTCGTTCACTGGCCACGTCGAGTCCGAGGTAGTTCGCGCCGGCGGACGGCGTGAGTTCGGAGGTCTTGCGACCGCTCCGATCACCTCGAAACCCGCGAGCCGAAGGCGCAGGACGTCTCTTGGCTGATCCGGATGAAGCACCTCTCACCAGCACCGCCGGCCCAGCTGTCGCCATCTTCAACTTTCGTGTGGCATTACGATCGTATGTCTTACGATCATACGATCATATAGTGGGCGCCGGTCGATGGCAAGAGGAAGACGACGAGCGGCCTCGCATCACCCCACCGGCGGGGTGCGCTCGGGCTGTATGGGCGCGGGCACCAGGAGCTGCTCGTGCCGGAGCGCGACGCGTCGCGCTGTTGCCCGACGCGTCGGTAGCGTGCACTCGCCGGCGTCTAGAGCCCGGTTCGGGTCGGGAGGTCATGCGGACATCTGGAGGAGAACTTTGCCGACGATTCCGGACTCCACGGCCTGATGGGCATCTGCGATCCGCTCCAGCGGATAGTGGTGGAGCCGCAACCCGCTGTCTTCACCCACGCCGATCGCCCCAGCTGCCAAGGCTCTGTCAATGGATGCGACGGCGTTGTCGTGAACGACGTCGGTCATCTTGTACAGCAGCACGAAATGCCAGGTGACGCTCTGAGTCATCTGGGAGCGAACCGGCATGGTGACCTCGTCGCCATTGTTGTTGGCGTAGACGACGACCAGCCCGTGCGGCGCGAGGACGGCAAGGTCCAGGCCGACGTTCGTGGACGGCGAGACCTCAACCACGATGTCCAACCCATCCGGCGCGAGTCGACGTATCTCTGCGGCCGCGTGCTGGGTGCGGTAGTTGACCACCATCCGGGCGCCGGCGGCCCTTGCAAGGCGGGCCTTGGGTTCGCTGCTGACAGTCGTGATCACGTTCGCCCCGGCCCACGTTGCCAGCTGGATCGCCGCATTGCCGACGGCACCAGCCCCTCCTGCGACCAGTACGGTGACCCCGTCGAGCAACCCCGGTCCGAGCTGAGTCGGGCCTCCGGCACGGAGTGTCAGCGCATGATGAGCAGTGATGAACGGGACCCCGAGGCAGGCGCCCAACTCGAGAGAGGCCGTGTCGGGCAGTGGGCGGACCAGTCGAGCCGGAACCGTGGCGTACTCCTGCGCGGTCCCCTCCAAGCGTTTGAAGGCGACGAGCCACAACCACACCCTGTCTCCCGGCCCGAGGTCCTCGACCCCGGGCCCGACGGCGTCCACGATCCCGGAGCCATCGAGGTGCGGAACCTGTACCTGCCCGTCAGGGATCGGCATGTGGATACCGCCGATGCGGGTTTTCCAGTCGGTCGGGTTGACGCCTGAGTAGTGGATCCTGACCCGAACCTCACCCGGGCCTGGCTCGCGTTTGGGGAGATCGACAATGCGGAGCACGTCGCGACCTCCGGTGGCTGCATAACCTGCGGCTCTCACCTTCGTCACTCCCCTTCTCGTCGACCATCAGAGGCCGAACCGACAGACGGTACGGTCCAGGTCCTTATCGCGGGACGATCGGGAGGCGTAGGAAGGACGTGTGCTTGCCGCCCAGGTGAATCGACGTGCGTCCGCTGAAAACGGACGCTGGACGATCCGACGGGTCGTCGTGCAGGAAGGGTCCCGAACCGCGCATTGCATTCTTGAAGTTCGAGAGCCGAGTCTCCGGCGCCGAGTCGTAGAACCAGTCGGAACCCTGGATCGTCAAGGTGAGGCGCCAGCCGGGTGGTAGGACCACGCTCGTGGGCCACAGTTCGACATCCAGTCGATAGATCTCGTCGGGAACGACTTCGAATGCTCGCTCATGCGAGTGGAACGGCCGGTACGGCGTACACAGACGCTCATCGAGCTCCCGGTGCGACATTCGCAACCACCCCTTGGTCACTGCACTGAAGGGGTCGATGGCGCCTTGGAACACGTGCTCATTCCCAGCTGGGTCAAACGCGCGCAGCACCGCGAAGACGTCCACGTCCGCGGACGTGGTGGATACGAACAGCCGGCAGGCAACTGGCCCCGTGATCTCCGTCGTCTCCTTCATCGGCTCGGTGGTCCAGGAGACGCCCTCGCCGTTGGCGTCGAAGGAGACGACCGATTCGGTCGCAGAACCAAGGTGCATCCGATCGATGTCCAGTTGCAGATCCGTCCAGATCGTTCCGGGCAGTGGCCATGCGTCTGCGTGGCGCACCTCCGCCGTTCCGTCGACGCGCCGAACCTTCATCTGAATGCGGGGCCGATCGTCCCAGCCGTTCTTCTCGTCCTTGAGGAAGTGATCGAAGAACCGGCGCTGGAGGTCGACGCCGTAGTCGGTGTAGAACTCCACCCAATGTTCACCGTCGTGGATCTCGAGCCATTTCTGCGTCGAGGATGCCCGGCAGAAGCCTTCGATGTTGCCGCGTAGGTGCAGTCCCTGCCCGCCCCAGTTAGCGGCGGACAACAGCGGCACGTCGACTTGCGACAAGTCAGCCTGGCGGTCACGGAAGGCGTCGATGAACTCGTTAGCGCGGTGAAGCCCTGGCAGGTCCGCCCGGTTCGCAGCCAGTTCGGATTCGCTCAACGTTTGATCGCCGCAGACCAGTTCACCGGTTGCAGCGCTCCGCGGTCCCGCCTCCCCGCGTCCGTGCTGGACCGACAGCACCTGCATCTCATACCAGTTCAGCAGCATGGTGCTCAGGATGCCGCCGTGGCGGGCGGCCTCCCGGTAGAAGTCAGAGGCGCCCTCCCATGCGCAGATGGCTGCCAGAGGCCCTGGCCTGAGCGCGGCCACCCGCCACTGGTTCATCGCGTAGTACGACACTCCGTTCAGTCCGACCTTGCCGTTGCTCCATGCCTGTCGGCCGGCCCATTCGATGCACTCGCGAAAGTCCTCAATCTCTCGCACAGAAAATGGATCCAGAAAGCCAGGCGACCGGCCAGCGCCGCGAGAGTCCACGCGCACGATTGCGTACCCGTGGGGAACCCACTTCTCTGGGTCCGCTACCTCCCAGCACTGATGGACGTTAGTCGACCCGGTCACGGTGTCCGGATGCTCCTCAGCCATCTTGTTCCACGCGGTCGGGTACCCGTCGGCGAACGCCAGACCTTTGCCGTAGGGCCCGTAGGTCATGAGCGTTGGATGTGCCCGGCCATCATTCGGACGGAACACATCGGCTCGAAGAACGATGCCATCGTCCATCTCGATCTGCATGTCTCGTTCGATGAGCATCGCGTGCGCCACTTCTTCTCGGGTATCCACTTCAGTCTCCGGCCTCGTGCCTGCCGCCAGGAAACTCGCCGGCCCACATCGGCGGCTCTACCGCGCGGCCGCGGGCGATGCGGACTCGCCGAAATGACCCGTCGACACGCTCTAGACCTCAGTGCGTGGCCTGGCCCAGATGGGTCTCGAACCAACGGGCGGCCGCGTCGGTGACGAGGTCGCGGGAGAGGTGGGGCCAGTACACCCCATAGTGTCCCCCGGAGATCATCATGAGCTCCTTGGGCTCGAGCGCCGCATCAAAGGCTTCCAGGGCGAGCGACGGCGGGGTGGTCCGGTCGTCGCTGGCGACGACCATCAGCAGAGGTGTTGGGCTGATGCGGCGCATGAACGGACGAACGTCATATGCCAGCGCGCGTCCCGTCGATCGGATGGTGACGCTGTTGATCCAACTATCGGCGGGGCCTTCGGGACCACCCACGAGGTACTCGTAGTCCGCCGGATCCTCGAAGAGGACGGCCTGGTCAGCCGGATCGGTGGGTATACGTACCAGCGCGATACGGCCGGGCTCCTCACCCTTGAGCCGTCCCTGCCTGTCCATCTCCATGTTGTCGTCGATCGCGGCGAGTGCACCCTGGCCGTTTCCCAGCACGAACTGTTCGTACCCCGAGACGAAGGGCACCTGGCTGACCACAGCCTTCACCCGGCGATCCACGGCGGCCACGACAAGCACGTTCGCCCCGCTGTAGCTCGAGCCCCACAGGCCGATGCGGTCGCTGTCGAGCGCTGGATGCTGCTCCACGAAGGACAGGGCCATCTGCATGTCCCGGTCCTGGGCGACAGGATCGACGTCCTGGCGCGGCTCGCCGTCGCTGCTCCCGCACGTCCGATGGTCGTACAACAGGACGCCGAACCCGCGAGCGACGAAGGCGTCAGCGACAGATTCGAGGCGGGTGATCGACGAAGTGAAGCCTGGGGTCATCACGATGGCGGGATGCGGACCCGGGGAGTCCGGGGTCATCACCCAGCCCCGCAAGATGACGCCGTTGTCGGCGTGAAACTCGATGTCTTCCTTCACCGACGTGGCCGCCGCGGCGGGCTGTTCTTGCAGACTCATTTCTCCATGCCTCCTGAACGGGCCGTTGCGGACATCCGCGCGATGTGGCGGACACGTCGGGTCAGCCCAGCATGTCGGGGCGGAACGGTCCGGCGACATGTGCTCGCCCACAGCGTCGGTAGACAGGCGATGTGTCCCGGAACATGGTGCCGCTCGCGAGACCCTTCGAGACTGGATGTCCTACGGCATCGAGCAGGTGCGCCGTGCTCCCCGGACTGAGGAGGTCGACGCATGCGCGGACCCATGTCGCGTCAGGCAGTCGTCGTCGGAGGATCGATCGGTGGTCTCACAACTGCCCTGCTGCTTCGCGATCTCGGCTGGGACGTCGACGTCTTCGAGCGATCGACTCGCGACGACGCCCGCGGCGGCGGCATCGTGCTGCAGCCGGACACGACCCGCTGGTTCACCGAACGCAGCACACAGGCGCTAGAGAGCCTCACGACATCGACGAATGTCGTCCAGTACCTGGGCATCGACAATGACGTAGCCCACCGCGAGTACGTGCAGTGGTCCTACAGCTCATGGGCGACCCTCCACTCGGCGCTGCTGCGGGACTTCGGAACCGAGCGTCACAGGTGGGGACACCGCGCCGTTGCGGTCGTTCAGGACGCGTCGACTGCGACCGTCGAGTTCGAGAACGGCAACTTTGCAGCCGGCGACCTCGTGGTGTTCGCGGACGGGGTGAACTCGGTGGGCCGGCACTACGTCTCGCCGAACACACCCATCCGGTACTCCGGTTACATCGGTTGGCGCGGCCTCGTGCCAGAGCGTCTGCTGAGCCGCGAGACGAGAGCGGTTCTTGCGGATTCCATGACCTATGCGGTCGTGCCGGACTCTCACATCGTGATGTATCCCGTGCCCGGCCCGATCAAGGACGGCGGGACGGAACGAGTCATGAACTTCGTCTGGTATCGCAACGTTGCGGCGGGACGCCAGCTCGATGAGTTCGTCGGGGGCGCATCCGACGGGGTTCTGTCATTGCAGGCAGACCAGGTTCCGCACGTCGAGGTAGGACGAATGCGGTCTGACGCAGCTCGCGACCTACCGCCCGCCGCGGCGGAGGTTGTCTTGCGCTGCGTCGCTCCGTACGTGCAGGTCGTCAGTGACATTCGCGCTGCACAGATTGTCCGAGGTCGGGTCGCGATACTTGGTGACGCCGCATGCGCCGCTCGCCCGCACGCGGCGGCCGGCACCGCCAAGGCCGCTGCCGACGCGTGGAGTCTCGCCAGGGCTATCGAAGAGACGGATGGCGACCTGGACCGAGCCCTTCGGGCCTGGGAGCCGATGCAACTCGCCCTCGGCGCTCAGCTGGAGTCGCGCGTCCAGGCCATGGGCGAGCGTTCACAATTCGACAACTCCTGGCGCCCAGGCGATCCCGAGCTCCGGTTCGGTCTCTACGGGCCCGGCATCTGACGGAGAAACATCATGGGTGAGAGTTCCCGAGCTGGTCGAAATGCGCCCATCGCGAGCAGCCTTGACCTACCGCTGGCCGGCGAACTGATCGGCACCGACTTTGCCGGCTGGACTGATGAGCTGGTCGAAGATTTCCGCGTCCACTCGCACGATGGACACGTAGGTTCGCGGCTGCTCAGTGAAGACCGACGTGTCCGAGTCTGGGAGATCCGGCTGGCCCCGGGCGAGCGATGGCACGCTCATCGGCACGTGCTCGACTACTTCTGGACCGCCATCACCCCTGGACGCAGCATTCAGCACACGCACGACGGAACGACTCGCGCCGTCGAGTACGACGCAGGCGACACGCGTCATTTCGGATTCGCGCGGGGCGAGTTCCTGCTCCATGACATCGAAAACGTGGGTGGAACAGAGCTCGTATTCACGACTGTCGAACATCGCGACAGCGCGAACCCACCCCTGCCGATCAACACTTGATGAGCGCACCGGCCAGCCCAGCTCTGTCATACCCTTGAGCCGGAAATCACGGGCGGCAATCACGGGCAAGTGGTCGGGTCGGAGGCATCCCTTGAGCAAGCCGATGGCTCACGACGTGACGCCATCCGCTGTGTGGATCGCCGCGCTCGAGTTGCTCGCCCGTCAGGCCGGGACGGGGAGTTCGTCCGCAGAGCTGCACCAGAGACTGGTCGCCGTTGGGCGCCAGCTCACCGGCTTCGACTTCTGCGCAGTCCTTCTGCCCGACGAGTCGAGAACTCAGCTGCTCATCCGTGCCTGGGCGGGGTTGGATACGTTCTACGTCGAGCAGATCAACTCCCGGAACCCGTTGATGCTCGAGAGCACCGCGAGCGAGTCGCCCTCCAGCCGGGCCTACACCTCCGGCGTTTCCGTATGGGTATCCGACATCACGCAGCATGCTGACTTCACTCAGTGGTCTGGTCCAGCGAGGGCGCAGGGATATCGGACACTGCTGGCTGTGCCGCTGCGAGCGGGGGACCAGATCGTCGGGACCTTCAACTGTTACAACAGAGAGGTCATCGACCCGGATCCCGAGCTTCGCCACTTGGTCGAGGCCCTCGCAGATTTTGCGAGCGCGGCGCTCGAGATCACGCGGCTCCGCCAGGCTGAGACCGGCCGGATGAAGCAGCTCGAGGATCTCAACGAGGAATTACGTGACCGACAGGCGCGGGACGAGCGATCTCAGGAGTTGCATCGTCGCCTTACCGACGTGGCGCTCACCAACTCGGATCTCGCCCACCTCGCAAATGAGTCTGCGCAGATGGTGGGCGCTGGATTCCTGAAGATCGTCGACGACTCAGGCTTCGTGCTGGCACATGCGGGCTCTGAACCGATCGAAGACCCAAAGCCGGAGGACTCGAACTCGGCAGTGGTTCTCCTACACGGGAAGGTGGCGGCACGAATCGAAGCCTTTCGCGCGACCCTCGACCCCGACATGGCAACTCGCGCACTCGAGCACGCGGCGACCGTCTGCGCGCTCCTACTCCTGCGGGACCAGACCGCGGCCGAAGCCGAAGCCCGATTCAGAGACGATCTGATCGGGGATCTTTGTTCTGGCGACCCCGAGCGGCGCGCTGCGGCCCGACAGCGCGCACGACGAGCAAACCTGCTCGTCGATGAGGTTCAGGTAGTCGTCATGAAGGATCAAAGCGAAGGCAGTGCCGCGAAAGTCGACAACTCGCCGCTCGGACGCCGGATGCGATCGATCTCCAGCCGACGACCCCACCTCGTGTGCGGCCGGCTCGGCGACTACTGGGTCGCTCTCTGGCCGATCAATGAAGGCGCGGAGGACATAGCTGCCACCCTCACCCACGGCGCGATTGGCTCTCAGGTACACGCAGTAGTGGCCGCGGCCAGCGGTCCAGAAGACCTGGCCAGGGCGTTCCGGTTGGCACGAGGCGCGCTCGAACTGGGCGGCTCCCAGGCTCCGCTGGTCCGCACCATCGAGGACCTGGGGGTCGTGGGCTTGCTGCTCCAGCTGGAGGACCACAGGGCTGTCGCGAGCTTCAGTGATCGCGTGCTCGGTGCACTGCGCCAGAGCGATCTCGAGCGCTCGACAGACCTGATCCTCACCCTGAGGACTTACTTGGCCAACGATTGCCGCGCCGACGTGTCCGCTCAAGCTCTCTTCGTTCACAAGAACACGATCTCCCAGCGGCTTCGGCGCATCGAGAAGCTGACGGGACTCTCGTTCGCAAGCCCGTCCGACGTCTTGCAGTTCAGTGCCGCCTTGGCAGCTGACGACATCCGGGCACCATCGGGTCCCTTCGGCTCCCCAGGGTTGGCATCGCGGCCGAGACCAGCGGGAGCGGTGCGGCTGCGGTGACGGGCGCTCTGCCTGCTTGAGCATCAACGTCACCGCGGCTGCGGGCCCGGTTCGCCGTAGGGACGTCGGGCCGGTGGGTCAACGCGTTCGCCGCGCCGGAGGTGCGGTGGTGTTCGGTTCGTGAGGCGATACGGCACCGCGGAAGGTGCGCCGGTAGGCGAGCGGGGCGACACCAATCGAGGCATGGAGGTGTTCTCGTAGCGACGTGCCGCCCGCGAAGCCGACTTGGCCGGCGATGTCGTCCACCGCGAGATCGGTCGTTTCCAGGAGGTGTCGTGCCCGGTCGACGCGCTGCTGGATCAGCCAGCGTCCCGGGCTCATGCCTACCTCTTCGGTGAAGCGACGGGCGAACGTGCGCAGGCTCATGTGGGAATGCCTGGCGAGGTCGGCCAAGGTCAGCGGTTCGTGGAGGTTTTCCAGCGCCTACTGGCGAGCGGGGGCCGCCCCGCTGGTCGTGGTCGCAGGCACCGAACGCTCAATGTACTGGGCCTGCCCTCCGTCGCGCCACGGAGGCGTGACGCACAGGCGCGCCACCCGGTTGGCGACCTCGCTGCCGTGGTCCTTGCGGATCAGATGCAGGCAGACGTCGAGCCCGGACGCGGCGCCGGCCGAGGTCAGCACGTCCCCGTCGTCGATGAAGAGGACGTCCGGATTCAGTGCGACCCGCGGGAACCATTGGCGGAAGACGTCCGCGACCATCCAGTGCGTGGTCGCCGGGCGGCCGTCGAGAAGTCCGGCGGCGGCGAGGACGAAGGCACCGGTGCAGATCGATACCAGGCGTGTTCCAGGACGCGCCGAGCCGAGCGCTTCGACCACCTCTCTCGGCACTTCGCGGGTGACGGCCTTGGGGACGAACGGCGGGATGACGACGGTGTCCGCGGTGCGCAGTGCCTCCGGACCGTGCTCGACAGTGATCGAGAAGTCGGAGTTGGTGCGGACCGGGCGGCCGTCGACGCTGCAGGTAAGGACCTCGTATAGGCCGTCAGCTGCCCCGAACACTCGACTCGGAATACCCAGCTCGAACGGATACACCCCGTCGGCAGCAAGAACGACGACACGGTGGAGGCGCGTCATGCCATGATCCCGTCGATAGTGGTCATTGGTGCCACGCCAGCGACCACACTGGACGTACCGGAACGCTGGGCCAGGAAGGACTCGGCGTACGTGGCGCGATCCCGTTGGAAGTTGGCATTCATGCCATGGCGTCGAGGAGTAGCGGGCGGCGACGCTCGACGCATGACGAAACCTGACACCGCCACCATGCGCGCCATCGGCCAGGACACGCACGGTTCCCCGGAGGTGCTCAAGGAGCTCGAGCTTTCCAAGCCGGCGCCCGGTTTGAACGAGATCCTGGTCGCCGTTCGCGCGGCCGGCGTCAACCCGACGGACTGGTGGAACCGCGCCCAGGCCATCAGCGTCGACCGCCTGCCGCTCGTGCTGGGCTGGGACGTCTCCGGAGTCGTCGAGGCCGTCGGCACCGGTGTCACCCTGTTCAAGCCGGGCGATGAGGTCTTCGGGATGCTGCCGTACCCCGAGGGGGTCGGCTACCACGGCTTGTACGTGCCGGCCCGCGCCGGATCCGTCGCCCA
>Ga0137372_10002445_pt1 | contig 17956 bp, 10 predicted proteins | sample SagtaG_6_FD_104911 | JGI IMG/M metagenome (GOLD analysis project Ga0137372, IMG submission 104911) | Vadose zone soil microbial communities from Sagehorn Ranch, Mendocino, California, USA - Sage1_R_60_16 metaG | ecosystem: Environmental > Terrestrial > Soil > Vadose zone | place: USA...
CTCCACCGGCTGCTCCAGTGCCTCCTCCAGGTAGGTGAGGAAGCCACTGAGTTCCTCGTCCTCGTTGTAGCAGTCGACGGTGATCTCCTCAATCAGCGCGTCAAGCTCGCGCTTGCCACCGGTGACCGCATCCCTCCTCGGGCTCACTCCGCAACAAGTGCGCAGTGTGGCATATCTCGGGGACCAAGATCGTTGCGTGTTCGACCGGGGAACAGCGCGCGACTGGGAATGTTGGCTTCGCCGGCATCAGCAACCACCCCGGACGTGCTCCAGCCCTGACAGATGCCCAGTCCAGGCGAGCGCTGGGCGCTCGCAATCGTCGCCTACGAACCGCTCGGCCTTGTGGCTGAGCCGGCGCACTCCACCGTGGCGGGGTCTCGTGCTGGATCGTCTCCGACCAAGGCCGAGTTACGGGCCGAGAACGCCCGACTCCGTGAGGAGGTCGCACGCCTGCAGGTCCAGCTCCATGAGCTTGGCGGCATGCCTGATGCTACCGAGCGGCCGAGTTCGCGGTCGTCGACGCCGAGCAGGAATGTGCAGGCTGACGGTGCGGACGCGGTTTCGGCTCAATGAGCGGCAGGTGGCCTTGCTCCACCGGATCGCCGAGGGAGACCAACCGGTCACCTCACGCGAATCCGAGCTTGCTCGGTCGGTGTACGCCCTGAGGGATCGCGGCCTGGTGGCCATGCCACGCAGCCGCCGCCAAGACCCCACGCAGCGGCGGCGCCCGCGCCCCTCGGTCTCGGCCCAGGAGCTGCTCCAGCAGCTCACCGGTGCCGGTGGGCCGCTGACCATTGCCAACCCAGACGCCGCGACCCGCGCGGCCTGGCGGCGGGCGATCCACGCCGCCAGAGCTGGCGAGCAACGCCCTGACGGGCAGCGACCGCAATACTCCGGACGCGATCACGGTGCCTTGGTGGTCCGACTGCTACCCGACACCCCCGCGACCAAGTCCACGCTGCCGGAGCCGGTCCTGGTCCCCGAGCGGCCGACGCGCCCGCACTCGGTCGTGGCCACGCTCAAGCAGGCACCTGGCCGGTTGAGCGTCTCCAGCAGTTGTCTGGGTCGGGCGCTTCGAATCATCCACCCCTTGCCTGCCAAGCCGAGCGGCGCGGCTACGCTGTCGAGGCCGCAAGCGGCCAGGGAAGCACGATGCGGGTGGTTGTCGGTGGGCACGGCTACGAGCTGATGGTCGTAGAGGGCAAGACCCGGGTACCCCACGTCCCGTCCAAGGAGGAGCTCGCCGACGCCGCGCTACTCCTGGACAAGGATCCCGGACCACGACTACATCCCCTCGGGCGAGCTGGAGCTGCGCCTACCCCCCCGTATTACTACTTGGACGGACGCCGGCACCGCTGGTCGGATCGTAAGCGGCGGCGGCTGGAGGACAAGCTCGCGCACGTGCTGGCCGAGATCGAGGAGCGGGCCGAGCTTGATGAGCAGCGACGGCTCGCTGAGGAGCGCCGGGCGCAGGAGCGTCGCCGCGCTCACGAGCAGGCGCTGGAGCGGGCTCGGGAGCGGTTGGTCCAGGCACATCGTGCCAGGGCGCTTGCTGCCCAGATTGAGGCGTGGCGGCTTGCCGGTGAGATCCGCGCCTTCTGTGCCGTGGTGCGGGAGCGACTCCCCGTGGTGTCCGGGGAGATGAACGCCGAGAATGTCGGCGCCTGGCTGGGATGGGCTGAACCTGCGCGGACCAGATCGATCCCATCTTTCATCCGTCCGGAATGCCAGCGGATCCAGAGCCTACTCCGGAGGCACTGCGGCCGTTCCTGGACGGCTGGAACCCTTATCTGGACGATCGAGCCCATGGATGTCGTGGTGACCTGGCGAGATCGGCACCGGGCCGCCCAGCCGATGGCCGAGCGCCAGTCCCGTCAGCGACAAACCTGATGCTCTCACTCACTTGGAGGAGGGATGAGTCCGAGCTGACCCGGGGTAAGGTGGCCGTCTTCGACGAGGGTGGCGGCGTGCTGGTACATCGGGTCGCAACCTTACTACGGTAATCCCGGTGACAAACGGGCGGTTTCACGCGAAGCTCTACCGGCTGGGCTCGGGGGCTCCGTCCGGCTGGCCTCGGGCTCGGATCTCGTGGTCGCCAGGGGGAAGAAATCATGCTCATGCCGCTTCAGATCGGAGTCGAGATCCTCCACAGCTATTTCCCGGTGGTGATGGAGAAAGAAAGGTCGATCGGAACAGACCTCGCCAATGCCCTCAAGCCGATCGCCATCGGCGTGCCGCTGTCCCCGCGTCTGACCCCCGCCCAGAAGCAGCAGCTCGACCGGGCACGGGCTGTGAACGACGCGCGCAGGGACCTCAAGACGTTTCTCTCCCCGGGTCAACGAGCGGCTGCCGGACGAGAGCAAGTCACCGGCGACACTGCTCCGCGAGCTGTATGACATGCTGGTCGCACGCAAGTTCCCAGACGTGGAGGCGCGCCTGGCCAAGCTCAGGGCGCTCAGCCTCGACGTGCCAGAGCTCACCAGGGGATCGGTCCAGCTCGCGCTCACCACCAGCAACCTGACCTACCCGATACTCGCCTTCGAAGACGACCCCGAGGAGCGGGAGCCGCGTCCGGTGATCCGGCAGGCGACACTGCAGGGCTACTCGGGTCCGAGCCTTAGCCGCGGCCAGATCACGCGGCTGCTCGATCTGCGGAGCTTCCCGGCCAACGGGCCGGAGCGAGCCTTCAGGCTGGACCTGATCGGCGCGGAAAGCCACTTCGGACGCGCGCGCTCCGGTCCGCCTGGCAGCGGCGCGCAGATCCAGCAGTGCCGCATCGCCATTGACGAGTACACCAAGCTGCTGCCGGAATCCTTCGTCGACAATCTCACGAAGGAGCCGTTCACGATACCGACACTGGACCCCGGGCCGCTCTTCGGCTACCCGCCCATGTTCGCCCACCACAAATTTCTGCTGATCCGCCTGGCGTCCGCGTGTCTCGCACTCGGCGACGCGCTGTTCCGGCGCTCGTTCCGGTTCAGCGCGGAAGCCCGCGCTGAGATTGCCAAGCAGTATGTCATCGCGATCAGGCTGGTGGTCCGCAGTAAACTTCCGCTGGACAATGACCTGCGCCGCGATATCAAGAGCTACGCCTTACAGCAGCACGCCAACCCACCCTCCACCCGGCTGGTCCCGATCGAGGCCGAGCTCGAGCAGGCGATCGCAGACCTGGAGAGCGGCAAGAAAAGCCGGGTTGTCGTCGAGGGCGTCGTCCCTCTGGTGCTCGGTGAGAACCGGCTGCTGTTCAGCTCAGAGCCGGAGCAGACGATCCCCGAGGACGATGCGCTGTTCGATCTGCTCCCGATCGAGAACTATGGCCTGACCGGAACATGGCGCCTGCAGATCGACGACGGGGATCTGCGCAACGTCACCGACGTGGTCCTCCACTTCCTGGTCAGCGTGCCCCAGTCCCCTGAGCCGCTCGAGGAGCACATCCGGAATCTGATCGACAGCTACGAGGTTGAGCTGGCGAAGGGCGGCGCGCTGGACCGCATGCTGACCGTGCCGCTGCGGCGGCGCTTCCCCGACACCTTCGACGAGCTGGAGGTCGGTCCCGGATCGTTCACGCTGCGTGAGCAGGATTTCCCGGACGACATCACCGACCTGCGGGTGAAGGCGATCGTGGCCCAGGCTGTCGACGGCGATGGCAAGGGTGTCAGCGGCATCGGCCTGGAGATCTCGAAGCCGGGGACGCCCGTCAGCCTCACGAGGACCACCGGCGCCGACGGGTTCAGCGAGGACCTCGACGCCGAGATTCCGCCGATCCCGGAGGCGGACCGGCCCGACATCGAGGGCGACTGGCAGGTCCGGCTGCTCGATCCGGGGCACTTCTCGTCGCTGGATGATCTGCTGCTGTTCTTTGTCTACACCTTCAGCGTGGTCCCTCTGGCGGGTGACGAGCGTGGTGCTGGTGAAGGAGACGGCTCATGAGCAACAAGGCCGGCACGTCGGCCCAGGCGATCGCGCTTCCCACCGGCGGCGGTGCCCTGCAGGGGATCGGGGAGTCGTTCTCTCCTGACCTGTTCACCGGCACCGGCAACGTTACCGTGCCGATCGAGCTTCCCCCGGGCCGCAACGGGCTCGCGCCCCAATTGGCGCTCGGGTACAGCACGAGCAACGGGAATGGGCCGTTCGGGCTCGGCTGGTCCCTGAGCGTTCCCGCCATCACCCGCAGGACGTCCAGGGGAGTGCCCCGCTACCGCGACGGCGCGGCCGATCCCAGCCGGCACGACGTCTTTCGTCTCTCCGGCGCCGACGACCTCGTCCCCGTCTCCGTGCCCGAGCCGGGCGTGACCCGCTTCCGTCCCCGCACCGAGGGGCTCTTCGCCCGCATCGACCGCCGCCGTGTGGGCGGAGAGGACGTCTGGCGCGTGAGCGCGACGGACGGGCTGGTGAACCTGTTCGGCGCGCGGGATCCCGAGGGGACCGACGCGGCGGTGGTGGCGCACCCGGTGGACCGTTCGAAGGTGTTCTCGTGGAACCTCTCCCAGACGACCGATCCGTTCGGCAACCGGATCGAGTACCGCTACCTGCGCGACCGCAGTTCGGAGCGGGGCCGCCTCTGGGACCAGCTCTATCTCCGGGAAATCCGCTACGTCGACGTCGAGGAGCAGGGGCGGACCCGCTTCCTGGTAACGGTCGCGTTCATCTACGAGGAGCGCCCGGACCCCTTCTCCGACCACCGGGCGGGGTTCGAGATCAGGACGCGGCTGCGCTGCCGCCGGATCGAGGTGCGCACCCACGCCGACAGCGACCTGCTGACCCGGACCTACAACCTGGAGTACCTCGACGAGCGCGTCGCCGCCGGGGAGCTGCCGCCGTCGGCGCTCCCCCCGAACGCCGTGTCGCTGCTCAGCCGGATCCGGGTGGTCGGCCACGACGCCGACCGGCGCGAGGAGCTGCCGCCGCTCGAGCTCGGCTACACCGGTTTCGCGCCGGAGCGGCAGCGCTTCCGCTCTGTCGAGGCCGTCAACGACGCGCTGCCGCCGCGCTCCCTGGCCGATGACGACTTCGAGATGGTGGCGCTGTTCAGCAACGGCCTGCCCGACATCGTCCAGATGAACGGGGCGGTCCAGTTCTGGCGCAACCTGGGCAACGGGCTGTTCGACGCCCCTCGGCCGATGGACGAGGTCCCCGCCGGCGTCCGCCTGCGCGACCCAGGGGTCCAGTTCGCCGACATGAACGGCGACGGTCGCGCCGACCTGCTGGTCCTGCCCCAGGGTGGCTACTTCCCGCTGGCGTTCGAGGGGCGCTGGAGCCGGCGGGGCTTCGTGGAGTACCCGACCGCTCCCGCTGTGGGATTCGAGGATGCCCGGACGCGGCTGATCGATCTCGACGGCGACGGTGTGATCGACGCGCTGACGACCGCGCCGGACAGGTTCGAGCTGTTCTTCAACCATCCGGTGAGGGGCTGGGAGCGGACCGAGACACGTGAGCGCGGACCCCTCGAGGAGTTCCCTGACCTGAGCTTCTCCGACCCGGCCGTGAAGCTGGCCGACCTGACCGGCGACGGCCTGCAGGACTTCGTGCTAGTGGCGCCGGGGCGGATCGACTACTGGCCGTACCTTGGCCACGGGACCTGGAGGCGGCGGGTGCGGACGTCCCTGCCGGACTTCGCGTTCCCGCCGGAGGGCGAGTTCGACCCACGCCGTGTGCTGCTGGGCGACCTGGACGGCGACGGCCTCGACGACGTGGTGTACGTGGAGCCCAGAAGATTGACGTTCTGGATCAACCAGGGCGGGTCGCGCTGGAGTGAGCCGGTCAGCGTCGAAGGCACGCCGCCGTCCACCGATCTCGACGCCGTACGGCTGGAGGACCTGCTCGGGACCGGCATGGCCGGCGTGCTGTGGACCTTCGACCAGACGGCCGAGCCCGGCGGCAACTACCGCTTCCTCGACCTGACCGGCGGCGCCAAGCCGTATGTGCTGAACCTGATCGACAACCACATGGGTGCCGTGACGCGCGTTCAGTACACCACCTCGACCACGTTCTACCTGGCCGACCTCGACGACCCGGAGACGAGGTGGAGCACGCCGCTGCCCTTCCCCGTCCAGGTGGTCGAGCGGGTCGAGGTGGTCGACGAGATCTCCAGAGGCAAGCTGACCACGGAATACCGCTACCACCACGGGTACTGGGACGGGACCGAGCGTGAGCTGCGGGGTTTCGGCCTGGTGGAGCAGCTCGACACCGAGCGCTTCGAGTGCTTCAACGGTCCTGGCGGCGGTGACTTCGACCGGGTCGAGGAAGCGCGGTTCTCGCCGCCGCTGCTCACCAGGACCTGGTTTCACCTCGGACCGGTCGGTGACCCGTTCGACGGGCGCGGCGAGGCCGACCTCTCGAGCCAGTACTGGCCCGAGGACCCGTCCGCGCTCGAGCGCCCGGCGGCGACCCTGGAATTGCTGCGGTCGCTGCCCTCCAGCGAGCGCGCGCACTGCCTGCGCGCGCTGCGCGGCCTCGTCCTGCGGACGGAGGTGTACGCGCTGGACGGCTCTGAGCGCGAGGACCGCCCGTTCACGGTGACCGAGTCCCAGTACGGGATCCGCGAGGAGAGCCCGCCGGCCGGGGGGGACGGCGGGCGTCCGCGGGTCTTCTTCCCGCATCCCGTCGCCGAGCGCACGACCCAGTGGGAGCGCGGCAGGGATCCGATGACCGAGTTCACTTTCACGGGGGCGCACGACCCGTACGGGCTGCCGGGCCGCGAGATCAGCCTGGCGGTGCCGCGTGGACGCGATTTCCGGGTGGCCGCCCCCGCGCCCGGAGCGCCGTACCTGGGCACGCGCACGCTGACCAGCTACGCGCAGCGCGACGACGCGGACCGCTACATCGTCGATCGCGTCGCCGGCACGACGACTCACGAGATCGTCAACGACGGTCGCCCGAGCCTGCTCGGCCTCCTCAGCGCTGTCACACAGGGCCAGGCGGGGCTGGCGGTGAGCGGCCAGCTCCTCAACTACTACGACGGCGCCGCGTTCCAGGGACTGCCGCTTGGACAGCTCGGCGACTTCGGCGCCTTGGTCCGCTCGGAGACGCTGGTGCTTACCGAGGACCTGCTCCGCGCGGCGTCCAGGAGCGGCGACCAGTCCGGGGGCCATGCTGAGCTTCCCCCGTACCTGGTGCCGGGCGCGGCGCCGTCCTGGACCGAGGAGTATCCGCAGGAATTCCGCGACCGCCTGCTGCCGCTGGCGGGCTACGAATTCTCTCCTGGCGGGCCGGGCCATGAGCGCGGATATTTCGTCAACACGGTGCGGCAGCGGTACGACCTTCACGGCGACTCCGCGCGGCGGGGGCGCGGGAATGTCGTGGCGACCCGCGACCCGCTGGGGCGGGAGACCACCGTGGGGTACGACCGGTTCGAGCTGCTGCCCGTCGAGGTCGTCGACCCGGCTGGGCTGACCACCCGCGCGGAGCACGACTACCGGGTCCTGCGGGCGGGTCTGATCGCCAATCCGAACGGCAACCGCACGGCCTTCGCCTTCACGCCGCTGGGGATGCTGGAGCGCAGCGCGGTGATGGGCAAGGAGGGCGAGCCGGTCGGGGACACCCTGGACGCACCCGGCAGGCGCCTGGTCTACGACTTCCTCGGCTTCGAGAAGAGCCCGCCGGATCGGCGGCAGCCGATCTCGGTGCGGACCATCCACCGCGTGCATCACGTCAACGACGCTGGCGTGCCCGCACCGGAGCGCGACGAGATCCTTGAACAGATCGAGTATTCCGATGGCTTCGGTCGGCTGATCCAGACCCGGACGCTGGCCGACGACGTGACCTTCGGCGATCCGAGCTTCGGTGCGGAGGTGCTGCCGGCCGCGCCTGGCGACCCGGGCACCCAGCGGGAGGTCACTGGCCGGCGCAACGGCGATTCCTCTCGCCCGAACGTCGTCGTCAGCGGCTGGCAGGTCCACGACAACAAGGGGCGGGTGGTCGAGAAGTACGAGCCGTTCTTCGCCACCGGCAGGCAGTACGCCCCGCCGGCCAGCGCCCAGCTCGGACTGCGCGTGACCTTTTCCTACGACCCGCGCGGCCACCTGGTCCGGACGGTCGACCCTGATGGCTCCGAGCAGCGGGTCATCTACGGCGTGCCGCTCGACCTGGCCGACCCCGAGCGGTTCACCCCCACGCCCTGGGAGGCCTACACCTACGACGCCAACGACAACGCCGGCCGCAGCCATCCCGGCGAGGCCGGCGTGTACGAGCACCACTGGAACACGCCGGCCAGCCTCGCCTTCGACGCGCTCGGCCGGACCGTGGTCGCGACCGAACGCCACCGCGCGCCGCGCGCCGCGCCTGGCGACCCGCCGGCGCCGGTCAGAGAGCTGCGCACCCGCTCGACCTATGACATCCGCGGCAACCTGGTGCGCGCCGCCGACCCCCTGGACCGCTTCGCCTTCAGGTACGTCTACGACCTCGCGGACCGCCCGCTGCGCGTCCAGAGCATCGACTCCGGGGTGCGGCGGACGGTCCTGGACGCGGCCGGCAACGAGATCGAGCGCCGCGCCGGCAACGGCGCGGTCGTCCTCCACGCCTACGACGCGCTGCGTCGACCCATCCGGAGGTGGGCGCGCGACGAGGCCGCCAGCGCGGTCGCGCTGCGTGAGCGGCTGGAGTACGGCGACGGCGGCGACCCCGACCAGCCAGCCGCCGAGCGGGCCGCCAGCCGGGCGGCGGACCGGCTCGGCCTCCTGCACAAGCACTACGACGAGGCCGGGCTGCTGACGTTCGCGCGCTACGACTTCAAAGGCAACATCCTTGAGAAAGCCCGCCAGGTCATCGCGGACGAGGCGATCCTGGCGGTATTCCCCGCGGCGGACGACCCGTCGCCGGACTGGCGCGTGCCGCCCTTCCGCGTCGACTGGCAGCCGCCCGCCGGGGTCTCGCTGGAGGCGCACGCCGGCCACCTGCTGGAGCCGGTCCGGCACGAGACCGCTGCCGCCTACGATGCTCTGAGCCGGGTCGTGAGCGTGCGCTTTCCGCGGGATGCGGACGGCCGGCGCCGGCAGCTACGGACGTCGTACAACCGGGCGGGGGCGCTGGAGCGGGCCAGCCTCGATGGCCAGGTGTTCGTCGAGCGCATCGCCTACAGCGCCGCGGGCCAGCGCACGGTCGTCGCGCTCGGCAACGGCGTGCTGACCCGCTACGCCTACCACCCGCGGACCGCGCGCCTGGTCCGGCTGCGGTCCGAGCAGTACACCAAGGCGGGTGCGCTCGCCTACCGGCCCACCGGGGCGCCGCTCCAGGACCTGGCGTACCAGCACGACCTGGTCGGCAACATCGTCGGTCTGGTGGAGCGGACACCGGGCTCCGGCGTGCGGGCCAACCCCGAGGCCGGCCTGATCACCGACCCGGAGCTGCGGGCGCGGGTCGCCGAAGGCAGCGCGCTCGCCCGTCGCTTCACCTATGACCCGCTCTACCGGTTGGTGTCGGCCACGGGCCGCGAATGCGCGGGCGGCGGGCCGCTCGAGCCGTGGGCGGACGGGCCGAGGTGCGGCTTCGACGGCGCCGACCACGCCACCCCGAACCAGGGCAACGCCCCCAGCCTGACCAGCGTCTATGGCGAGACGTACAGCTACGACGACGCGGGCAACCTGGTGCGCCTGCGCCATACCAGCGGGGTCGGGGCATCGGCGCGCGAGACTTCGGTGCGCCAGCTCGGTCTGGTTCCCGGCGCCAACCGGCTGCGGACGCTGGCCGCAGGGTCGACCGAGTTCGCCTACACCTACGACGCGAACGGCAACCTCACCGGCGAGGGGACCTCGCGCCACTTCGAATGGGACCACAGCGACCAGATGAAGGCGTTCCGGACCCAGGCAGGCACGTCCGAGCCATCCATCCACGCCCAGTTCCTCTACGACGCCGCCGGCCAGCGGGTCAAGAAGCTAGTGCGCAGGCAGGGCGGCGGCGTCACCACGACGGTCTGCATCGACGGTCACTTCGAGCGCCACCGCTGGGAGCCCGACGGATCCGGCGCCGGAGAGAACAGCCACCTCCACCTGACGGACGAGGACCAGCGGATCGCCCTGGTGCGGGTGGGCCCGCCAGCTCCCGATGACCGTGGGCCAGCCGTGCAGTACCACCTCGGCGACCACGTCGGCAGCAGCAACCTCGTGGTCAGCGAGGACGGCGGCGTCGTCAACCGCGAGGAGCACCTGCCCTACGGTGGCTCGAGCTTTGGCGGTTTCTCGAAGAAGCGATATCGCTTCACGGGCAGGGAGCGGGACGAAGAAAGCGGCTTGTATTACCACGGGTCGAGATACTACGCACCATGGCTGGCGCGCTGGGCGACCTCGGATCCCGCCGGTGCTCGCGACGGGCTGAACCTCTACAGCTACGCCAGGTCCAACCCGCTCACGTTCGTGGACACGGACGGCACGCAGGCGAAGAAACTGCAGCCCAAGGGCATCCTGGTGCATCCGGCATCGAAGCTCTCCGCCGATACGCTGGTGAAGATGATCAAAGAGAACAAGGATTTCCCGGGATTTTTGAAGCGGAGGATCAGCCGCGAGGATCGCACGATCAAAATGCCAAAGACCGCGCCCAAGAAACCCAAGGGCACGTTCTCAGCGTACCTGCGGCCGTTCCACGAAGCATTCAAGGCCAACGAGTGGCAGATCACCACCGGGGAGGCCACGATCGACGTCCGGAGGATCAAGGTAACCACACTCAGCGGGAAGGTCACGGAGGAGGTGAGGTTCGAGGAGAAGATCAAGCCCCATCTGTCCAAGACGGAGCGCCTTGGTCGCTGGTCCCAGACAGGGCCGAACCAGCGGACGTTCACCCCCGAGCCGCTCGTCGGCGAGAACAAGCAGGTCGTCTTCGGCTGGACGCTGGACGAATCGTTCACGAAAGGCCTGCAGAGCAAGCGCGGGCTGATCGTCATCGTGACCAAGTTCACCGTCAGGGACCCGAAGGGAAGCGGGACCCGTGAGTTCACGCCCACGGAGAATGAGATCCTCGAGTCGGTGATGCACGAGATCGCCGCGCACGCGGGCCGCATATCCCTGGGCCTGCCCGACCAGCACCCAAACCGGGACGTGGAGGACATCTCGGAAGAGGTGGCGAAGTTCTTCCGCTTCTCCACGACAGCGCTGAACAACGTCGGGCCCTGGAAGACCCGGACGGACATCTTCAAATTCTTGAAGCTCTCGACCAAGCCTGAGCCCGCAGTCCCGTAGCGGCCCCGGCCCCTCGGCCGAAGAGGTGGCCAAGGACGGCCAGGAACGGCTGCCGGTGCTGCCGAAGAGGTCGACCAGCTCGAGGTCGTCGTCGGCCAGGGATCTGGGCGGCAACGCACCGCCCGTGGTGGCCAGCGGCCGGAAGCGCGGCTCCGGGGAGAAGGGCGCGTAACCGAATTCCAGCGGCGGCAGCGCCTCGGCGCGGTCGCCGTCGTGCCCCGTGAGCGTCACCAGGCTCAGCAGCGACACGCCGTTCGGCGGCAGGGCCGCTGGCGGCAGCGCCCCGGCGGCGACCCGCTCGTCCACGTACCGCAGCTCGTAGCTGCGGGTGAGCAGGTCCTCGCCGGGGTGGGTGCGGACTTCGATCCGCCGGCAGCGCAGCCGCGTCCCGATCTCGAAGCCGGCGTGGTGGTCCGAGAACGGGTCGGGTCACTCCGCGTAGGCGAAGGTGATCGAGACCAGGAAGCGGACCTCGCCCTCCTGCTCAAAGTCGACGTAGCGGATGCGCCGGAGCTGCAGGGCCCCGCCGGAGGAGCGGGAAGCGCTGGCCGGCGTCCAGGATCTCCGGGACGCCGTCATGTCCTCGCCGAAGCCGACCTTGCCGGTGACCCGCTGCCGCGTGATCACCTGCGACGCCACCCCGACGTGGCGCTCATCGCTCCTCCTCGTCACTACGGAACTCCTGCAGGAACAGCTCCGGTTGGCGATCACCGACCGCTCCGGCCGAATGTGTATACGACGAACAGCGTGAGATCGCCGAGGAGGGCGAACTGGCTCAGATCCTGCAGCTGGAGGCGCCAGGTCCCGGTCGGGGCTGGGCGGTCGGGCCCGGGAAGCTCAGGGACGCCGGCGGTGAGATCCTCCGTGAAGCCCTCCGGACCGGTGATCCGAACAAGCTCGACGCCGCCCTCAACGCGTGAGATCTGCAGGTCGATGCCGGCCACGCCCGCGCCGTCGGGATCCACGGCCTGGGCGACGACGGCTTTGACCCGCAAATCGACGACGTCGTCAGGGAAGTCGACGTCGCCAAGAGGCACGGAGGCGGTCCCTGTCTCCAGGGCGCTGAAGGCATCCGGGAACCGCTGCCGCAGCGAGACCGCGAGTATCTCGTCCAGTGCCTGGTCGTCGGCGAGGTCGGCCTCGTAGGCGTCGATCAGCCCGAGGACGTGGCTGTCGAGCACCGCGTCGGACTCGGGCAGGCTCACGACAAACTTGAGGCGCACGTCGACGACGCCCCGCAGATCGACGTCAGGAATGCTCAGTCGCCAGGCTCCCGTGAGACCGTAGTTCTCGATCGGCAGCAGCTCGAATCCCTCGGGGTCGCCCGGATCGGGCCCGACCGGTTCGGAGCTGATGGTGAGCCGGTCTTCGCCCAGCACCATGGGGACGATGCCTTGCACCACCACGCGGTCCGTCTGGCCGTTCTCCAGCTCTATCACCGCGGCCTGCAGTTCCTCAGCGGTCGGCGCCAGCCGGGAGGACGGCGGAGCAAGCGTCGCGTCGCGATCCCGCACGAGGGTGACCCCTCGGTGTGTCAGCGTGCCGACGAAGCCCTGCGGCGAGAGAAGACCGATCACCTCGACGCCGACCCGCTGAATTCGGACGTTGAAGGTGCCGTGCAGTAGCTTCTCCAGCTCATATATGGAGATGACGAAGTCGATCTCGCGTGTTTGCAGGAAGCGCGCGAACTCCAGCGGGTAGCGAGAACGCAGCGACCAGGACGGCAGGGGGAACGCGCTCTGGCCCTTGCCATTGGCTTTCGCTTCCTCGTTGAGCTGCAGCCAAGTCTCCTCGAGGCCGCCGGGCGCGATGAGAACGTCGTCGTCTGCCACGGCCGCCTGGAACGTCGTCAGCGACTTCAGGCGGCGGAACGCGATCGCGCGCTCGTACAGGTACAGCAACTCGCAGGCGCGTTCGAGGTGATGCCGAGTCATATCCTCGTAGGCGTTGGCGACGGCGAAGAAGCGGTCGGCATTGAACTCGCCCAGCGTCTTCGCCTGGATCTGGTCCCTGGCGAACGCCACCCTGCTCGCCGCCAACCGCAGCTCGAGGTCGGCGATCTCTACGTCGCCTTGCGCGACCCGCAGCGCGCTCTCGGCCGCCTCTATCTGGTTCTGAAGGTCCTCCTTCGCCCCCCCATACTGCACCAGGCTGCTGATCACTCCCGGTCCAGATGCCTGACCTTCCAGGCCGACGCCACTGCCCTTCTTGAAGGAGATTGTGCCGAACACGGCCTCGGCAAGACCCGCGAGCAGCTCCTCCCCGAGGTTGTCCAGCTTGGTCTGGACCCGCTCGATCGCGATCTCGGCGCCGCGCACCCGCTCACCCGCGTTGGCCTTGCTCACCGTCGCGATCTCGACGCCGAGCTCCCGTTCCAGCTGGTCTTGCGTCAAGCCGGCCAGCTCGTCCACGAGCTGTTCCGCGCTCGTCTTGAAGTGCTCGAATTGCCCGGCGGCTCGGATCGCGGCGTCGATGCGGCTCTTTGCCAGGTCGGCGAGAACCGCAGGGCCGTTGTCGGGGACGTAACTGTCGCGGTAGCCGAGGAAGTTCTGCCCGGCCTCGACCTTGTCGCGTTGTTGTGTGGCGTACTCGACGATCGGGTCCGCATCTGGACCCGTCACCCCCAACCGACTCAGCAACCCCGTGGCGGCGGCGTACACACTGGCGATTTCGGCCCGCTCCCCGGTGGTGAACCGGAACGACCGCCGGAACAGGGCGTCGCCGCGGCCCACGTGCGCCAACGCGGCGCGGATCGCCACGAACCGCTGCCGTGAGGTGAGCAGCTGGTTCACGCCCCCTGACGGCAGCAACGCTTCGTAGGCCGCGATCGCCTCCCGGTAGTGGTCGTCCGCGGCGACCACGCCGCCGGCGGGGTGGGCACGCGCCAACCCCACGTGGCATTCCGCCCGCAAGAGTCCGAGCCGGAAGTCACGCTCGGGCCCACCGGCGAGGAAATCTCGGAATTCCATGAGGCGAGCGATCTGACTGCTGCTGAAGCGGCGTCCCTTGTAACCCTTCACGGTCACCGTTTGCTTGAACGGCCGCTCCGGCTTGTTCGGCTCCACCTCTACTTCGACGATCGAGACAAACTTGACATCTGAGGACGTGAACCCCCTCAGGATGCGGTTGGTCGTCACCGCCGGAACCGAGATCCTCAGCTGAGCCAGCGCATCGATATCGGCAAGAGCCTTGCCGAAGTCGCGCCGCCGAACGTTCGAGTAGAGGGAGCGGACGACGAAGCCCGGGGACTCACCTTGGAGCTCCTCAGGCTTGTCAGCCTCTGTCAGGAGCCTGTTGATGCGGCTGAGGAAGTTCCTGAGGTCTCGACGCGCCGAGCGGATTCCTGGGCCCGGTCGAACGCTTGCTGCTCGGCATGTGTCAGTTGGGTGGCCGTGGTGGGCACGCTGGGTCCGAAGATCGGGCTGGCCACCGCATCCAGCGCGTTGGAAACGTCGTCGGCAAGCTTGATGTCGGGGCTCGTAAGCACCGGGAAGTAGTCGCGCAAGATCTCCTCAGCCATCCGATCCCCCTCGCCCGAACAGATGACCCTGAGTGTCGCGTCGACACCAACCTAGATTCTTGGCGGCATCGCCACCTAGTCAAGGGTCTTATCGTTGTCGACGTCGAGTCAAGTCGCGTTGTGAACCGCCCCGGTATTCCTGGAGGCTCCGACTCGTGAGAGGTTGGAGCCATGACCAGACAGGGGAGGTACCCGCAGGACTCCATTCCCACTGCATCGCTGTCCGTGGTCCCGTGCCGATGATTGACATCTCACCCCTCCCCGGGGCAGCCGTGTGGCCGCTCATTCGGGCGGTCCGGGTCGACTTGGCTGCCCGCAGTCGCCGTACTGTGGCGCCCAGGACTGGAACGGGGCTGACGCGGCGCTGAAACGCCGCGACTGCGCTACCGCAAATCCAAGCGCCCTGTGTCACCCGCCGGGCGAGCAGGCGACGCAGCGCCAAGGTCGCTCATGAGACCTCGAGCCTGGCGCCGGCTGGTGGTTGCCGACAGGGCGGATGAGCGCTGATACTTGGCCCGTCGTGCGGCGCAGGCTCACTGTTGGGGGATCGCGATGGACGCGGTCGGCCGTCTGCGACGCCGCGCCACCGCGTTCGCCCACGCGTGGCGGCTGGTGCGGCAGGACGTCGATGACGGGATCGCCGACGTCGCCGAGGACATCGAATACCGGTGGCCTACCGTCCTGGCGTGGGCCGCCGGCGGCGCCGTGATCGTGGTGGGCCTGTCCCGGCTTCTGCTCTCGCTGACGGTCGGTGCGCACGCGGCGATCGCGGTGGCGGGCGTTGGGCTGGTGTGCGTTGTGTCGGCGGCGTGCGTGGGCGGCCTCGGCTGGATCGACTGGCGCACCCGGCGGCGCGGCGAGGGGCAGGGGGTTCAGTTCGTCGTCGGCGCCGGCGTGTCGCTCATTACGATTGGTGTCTGCGTCGAGGCATTCGCCGGCGTGACCACCGTCCTCTGGAATGGCGACCTCATCGCGGGTTCTGCCAGGATCGAGCCCAGGCTGTGGCGCAGCGAAGTGTATTACCTCTGGCACCTGGTCAACTGGATACCGCTGCTGCACATCGTGGAGGGGGTGGGGTGGCGCGAGCCCGAGCTGTTTCGCGATCCCATCAGCGGTGCGCTGCTCCTGGGCCTCAAAGTGCTGCTGTTGGCGCCGCTGCTGCGGATCGCCATCGGGGCCTACCGGTGGGTGACCGCGAGCCTTCTCGAGGAGGAATCGAAAGGGCTGCAATGGCGGGCACTGCGGGCCATCGCGGCCGAGGACCAGGCACAGGCTCCCGGCCACCCCACCGGCGAGGAGACAACGCGGATACCCTGGCCGGCGGTGGTTCTGCTGGCAGCCTCGCCGGTCGTCGCCGCCGCGCTGCTGCCGCTGGTCTTCGAGCCGGGCCATGGGCTGGACGGCTGGTGGACGCAGCGGGTGCAAGGAACCCGGTTTGCGTTTCTCCGTACCGCGCCGCAATGGATCAGCGTGGTCGCTCTGGTCGGCATCATCGGCAGCGTCGCCGGCGAGCTGTGGAGCAGCTATCTCTGGGTCCGCGACCGCCGGGCCCTCATGCAGGCGATCGTGTCGTACGCGGCGCTCGTCGGCCTGGCGCTCGTGGCCGCCGCCGCACTGACGCTCACCCTCCTGCACGTCGGTATCGCCGCCGTCCGACCCGAGGTTCCCGCCGGTGAGCAGGTGCGAGCCGCGCTCGAAGCGCACCTGTGGCACCTCGCCGACGCGCCAGCCTGGGACCTGCCAAGGACCCTGCACTGGAACCTGTCCTACGACTTCATCGACCGCTGGAACGCCGGCGCGCTCCTGGTCACCAGGTTGTTTCTCGTTGCTGTGCTGATCGTCCCCGTCGCGCAGGCGGTCATCTCGTTTACGCACTTCCGCACGAGACGGCCGGTCGCGCCAACGGATCTGGACGCTGTCGCACGGTTCGCCCGGCGCTTCCAGGACGCGCGAACGGCCATCGATCGGGCCGCGGACGCCCCCGGAATGATGGTACCGGCCGACCCTCCAGCCCTCGGGATCCATCTGGGCAATGCGGCTCGCTACGCCGCAGACCTGCTGACCGATGAGCTGGAGTCCGTCCGGCAGCTCTTCGGTGCTGGTGAGGTCACACGTCACGCCGATGCGGCGGTCGGCACCCTTCTGCGCCGTCTCAACGCGGGGAGGGCGCTGGAGATGGCCCTCTTTCCACACGAGATCGACGCCGCGAAGCGTGACTTCCGTCGGCTACGCGACGAGGAGCAGCGCCGATACGATCAATACCGGGTCGCTGCCCGGTCCGCGCTGACCCGCTCCGCGAGAGCGGTGTGATAACCCGTCTCTTCCAACGCGACGCCCGCCGGCGGGGCCGTGGCGAAGCGGTGACCATGGAGGTGCACATGGCCAGAAGCGACAGGACGGCCGTCGGCCTGCGGATCGTCGGGCGCCGGCTGCCCGGATCTCGACAACCTTGTACTCGTACAGCTCCCCATTGCTTCCACTGACGGTTACCGAGAAACGGTGGCGCTGAAATATGGGTAGCGCGCCACCCACGAATGAAGCCTTCCTTCCGCGCGCAGGGCTCGTGGCACTGACCCCGGCCCTGCACGAAGATCAACGGGTTCCGGTCGGCGCCGGGCTTGCCGCAGCTCTGACGGACTGCTCCTTCTTCTCCCACGCGCGAGCGGATTGGGCCAACTTGAGCGAGACGCCGACCAGATCGCTTGAGACGGGACAACAAGGATGTCCCGTGACATGCAAGGCGGCCTTTTGCCAGTTGATGCAGCCCGTCTGCTGGTTTTGCCACTAGAGTTGGCCTGTTCCTGATCCTGTGACGGCTGGGTGGACGGTGACGGGTGCTGCTGGTGCGGCGGCGGACGCTGCGGATGAACGGTTCTTGCTGGAGTTTCAGGTTGCTGGTGGTGCCTGGGAGCGCGGGCCGCTGTCGTCATGTGGTGGCGTGCGGTTCGAGGAGGCGCTGCCGGTTCGGCCGTTCCGGTTCGAGAAGGGGCTGCGGAGCTTCGCGGGCTGGTGGTACTTCGCCACGACGGGTGCTCACGTGGGGTTCGAGTCGTGGCTGGAACGTGATCATCTGATGTTGATGGACTTCGACCCTGCGGTGCGGGCGGTATCGTCGCAGCCGTTCTGGCTGTGCTGGCGTAACAGGCAGGGGCGGGCCCGGCGGCATGTGCCGGACTTCTTCGCCCGCCTGGCTGACGGGACCGGGGTGGTCGTTGATGTCCGCCCTGATGACCGGCTCCCTGCCCGGGACGCGGAGACGTTCGCGCTGACC